>Ga0209066_10001079_pt1 | contig 37125 bp, 20 predicted proteins | sample All_14_2_FD_187198 | JGI IMG/M metagenome (GOLD analysis project Ga0209066, IMG submission 187198) | Freshwater microbial communities in response to fracking from Pennsylvania, USA - Allegheny Zone_MetaG_DW_15 (SPAdes) (version 2) ... | reverse complement strand
CAACCATAGGGCGTGTAAGCACTGAAAAGGATATTCCCAGAACTGGTAAAAGAGGGCATGGAAGCTCCGAAAGCCCCTCGGGCAACAGGGGTAAGACGCTTGTTTTTTTTGTTAAATAGCGCGATAACCCCTTCGTTCTCGACCTGAGTTGTTACTAAACATTCCGTTTCAGATACAGCATAAGGGTCATCGAGAAGCATTTGAGTATCATCCGACAACCTGGTTATCTCACTATTAGTTAAATCGACTTCGTAAAGAGCCTTAGCGCTGCCTTCAAGAACAATACAAATCATAGATCTGTTTGATGCAAACACAGGTTTCATTGCCAGTTTCCCTTGAGGAAAACGGATAGTAGAGACCGCCATCTTTGAGCTTAAATTTCTTCTCTTTTTGTGATTAGATAGGTCAAAGACCAGAATACTTGAATGATCTGAGTTATTCCATTCAATGACTGCGAGCAAAGAACCATCGGCAGAGATGGTTGGGTTGTACCAAGAGGTTTTTGTGCTCAAACGTCTTTTTCTTTTATTATTTGCGTCATAACACCAGAGCTCAGACCAAGAGCGATGGCTCCAACGGGAGGACTGGAGAAACTCAGTCCAATAGATCAATCCGTTATTTGCCGAGAGTGATGAGGGATCTATTCTGCCTACCAGAATCTTTCTATTTACTTTTAGAGTGGTATCCCAGATGATGATTTTATCTCTTTCCCCGGGAGCTCTTAGAAGAGCGGTAAATTGATCAGGTCTTAAGGATTTCGGATAGAGTAGTGAGCTCTCTTTTTTCAGTTTGGGAGAAATGCTTATTCCAGAAGCTTTGGCAACGGGAAGGGCTTTGAGGGAGTCGCACATTTTCTCGAAAATATCTTTAAGATTTGAGCCCGTTTTCTGTTTAACCGCATAAGATAATGCGGCAGGTCGCCATGCTTGTCGACCTGAATATGTTATTGCTTCTGGCCAGATATTTTGATTGGAAAGACTTCGGGTATATATAACCATATGATACCCGAATTCGTAACTGTTTGCCTGTGTATTATTATAGGTTCCGAAGGCACATTGGTTATAAGAGAGCTTCTCTTTTCGGTGTAGCTGTGCCCGGAAGATATCTAGAAATAAGGGATCTCTGCCTCTACCTGCTTTTGATAGCATGGTTTCAGAGTAGACCGCATCTCCTTCCAAAAACCATGTAGGAAGGTGAAGACCGGCTACTGCACCTGGGACAACTTCTCCAAAAACCGACGACAATGTTCCTGTTAGGCCACTTTTTAGGGCATTTATTTGAAGAGCATGTCGGTATTCATGAACGACTAATTGGTCTGACCAAGGTTGTGCGTAGGTATCGAAGGGAGGTCGTGAGAAGAACTCTATTCTTCTTGGTGCCCAGGAGGTGACTCCATTGGAGATAGACGAGGAGGTATGAAGAAGAAATGGCAGATTAAGTTTAGGCCCCGGTAGTGCAAATTGCATCGAGTCAGAATAATAGATAAAAGAGTTAATAAATGATTTTGCAATTAAAGAGTCAGAATGGGGATAAACGATGGAGAAATCACTAGCTTTTTTCAAACTCCATTTTACCGATGAGGGGTCGATGCCACTGATGTAGAATTGGGAGAACGAATGCAATGTAGGCAGTAATAAGAAGAAGACAAGCCATCGTTTCTTCATTGGCGCATAAATTTTCGTTAAGATATAATTGTTAGATGAAAGGGTGAAACAAAAATTAAAATTGGTAACAATTCTTTATAAGAGCAGAAGGCTGTTTTCTTATCCCTTCAACGCTCTTTTATCTGTTATCGACAGCTGATATAAAGAAATCCCAGAGGCTATCGGCAGGTGGTTTTGCGATGACAGAGACCGGAGTTTTAAGGGTTGGGTGAATAAGAGTTACAGAACGGGCGTGAAGGTGAATAAAACCACCCTCGTTTGATCTTGGGAAACCATATTTAAGGTCTCCTTTGATTGGACAACCTATAGAGGCCAGTTGAGCTCTGATTTGGTGGTGTCTACCGGTGAAAAGTTTGACTTCGATGAGGTGAAAACGATCGCTTGAAGCAATGAGTTTGTAAGCTAGTTCAGCTTTAAGGGAATTATTTTTCTCATAGTCGTAGCAATAAGACTTATTTTGTTTTTCGTTCCGTATCATCCAGGAGATGAGATGATCTTCCTCTTTAGGGGGTTTGTTTTTCACGACAGCCCAGTAGGTTTTATCAAATTGACGATCTCTGAGTTGTTCGTTAAGACGGGTAAGTCCTTTGCTTGTTCTTGCGAATACCACAGCACCGCTGACCGGTCGGTCGAGTCGATGAACTACCCCGATAAAAGCTTTTCCGGGTTTATTATATTTTTCAGCGATATAAGCGGCTACTTTTTCGCTAAGGGGTGTATCACCGGTTTTATCTCCTTGTACGATTTCTGAAGGGAGTTTATTTATGATGATCAGGTGGTTATCTTCATAAAGAATGCGATCGGTCAGCGGGGAGGTATTGATCATTAGTATGATTCCCTTTCGTTGGGGAAGTTTTTAGTTTTTACATCGTTGATATATGACTGTACGGAGCCTTTAATCTCTTCATACAGGTTATGGTAACGTCGGAGGAAGCGAGGGGAGAAGCCATGGGTTATGCCTAACATATCATGAAGCACCAGAACCTGGCCATCGACGTGGTTTCCGGCACCAATTCCAATGGTAGGTATTTGCAGACCGGTACTAACTTGTTCGGCTAAGGTAGCAGGGATTTTCTCGAGCACAAGAGCAAATGATCCGCACTCTTCCAGTAGATGAGCATCTGCAATTAGTTTTTGAGCCTCTTTCTCCTCGCGGGCTCTCACCGTGTAGGTCCCAAATTTATGGATGCTTTGAGGGGTTAACCCCAGATGCCCCATTACGGGGATACCGGCAGAGAGGATTCGTTCTATTGATTCCTGAATCTCTTTGCCTCCCTCAATCTTTATAGCGTTAGCACCCGACTCCTTCATTATACGGATAGCCGAATGTAGCGCCTCTTTGGAATTACCTTGGTAAGTTCCAAATGGTAGATCAACAACTACTAATGCTCTTTCAACGGCTCGTACCACTGAAGAGGCATGGTAGATCATCTCATTGAGGGTGATTGGAAGGGTTGATTTGTGTCCGGCCATTACATTGGATGCACTGTCTCCTACCAAAATTACATCTATACCAGCTGCATCAAGAATGGCGGCCATGCTATAATCATAGGCCGTTAACATAGAGATCTTCTCCTTACGGAGTTTCATCTCATGTAAAACATGGGTGGTGATACGGGTATATTTTTTCGGACTGCTCTTGTCGCCAGTTGGCTCCTGATCAGATACGGCTATGCTCATGTCTTTGAATTTATTAAACCAATGAAATCTTCTTTGGTCTTAATTATGGATGTTGCAAAATTACTCATGACAGGGATGAAAATCAAACTTGTTGTTAACTTTGCCGCTATTCAGCCTATTGCAATGTAAATTAGGTGAATTTACAGATGGTTGTTCTTCAGATATTGTTTACATTTGTGCTATACCTGTGAAAACCTGTACTGATTATAAATAAGCGATTAACTTAAGCTTTAGTCTATGAGAAACAGACTCATCCTTCTTCTGTCCGGATTGGCTTTTTTACTAAGTTCATGTAAGACCGATTTCGACCTAAATGCTGAATGGAAAGATATTACAATTGTATATGGCGTACTTGATCCCGGTAAATCGGTTCAGCAAGTCCGTATTAATAAAGCGTTTCTTGGTGAAGGCAATGCTTTAGAATATGCAAAGATTGCTGATTCTATTCATTATGACACCGCAGTCATCAAAGCGGTCATAGAAGAGTATGTGAACAATGCTCTTACCAGAACGATTAAATTGATACCTGAATGGGTCGATCGAGATAAGGTAAATGTCGGCCCCTTCTATAATCCAGACTTCCCTAAAGTAATTGTCTACAAAACTGCCTCATACAACTGGTTTGCAATCTCTGGAAAGGATACTAGCTGGCTTAACCCTTCTGCCAAATGTAAGATTATTATTACCAATAAGAAAAGTGGAAAGATTATCTCATCTGAAGCTCCTCTTGTAAGTGGAATTAAGTTGGTATCACCTGTATATAACTCTGCAAACCCCCAGCTAAGTGTGACCAATCAAGAGAATGTTAACTTCAGTCTGAAGTGGACTGCCGGTGATAATGGAAAAAGATATAACACCACCATGCGCTTCTTCTATAAAGAGTATGTGCCTGGAACCCTTGATACTACTCTCAAGTACGTTGATTATACTTTTGCAACGGTAAAACGTGATAAAACCGTTCAATCAACTACTCAGCTAAGTGTTTCTGTTCCCGGCTCAAGCTATTATGCCTCTCTTAAATCGCTCATCCCCTATAACCGCGATGTTCGTCGTATTCCCTATCGTATGAGCATTATGTTTTATGTCTTGGGTGAGGAGGCTAGTACCTATCTTGATGTTAATAACAATACCGGTGGTCTGGTAGAGGATAAAGTGGAATATACAAATATCGATAACGGCTATGGGATCTTCTCGGCTGAAATGTCTTTGAAATATACTTTCAAGATTTCCTCCACTATGCAGTATGAACTGCAAAGTTACTTCCAAAGTGTAGATGGCAGCTTTATTAAGCCTTAAACCTTCTTCCCTTCGGTTCCTCTTCGATTCCTCTTCGCTCTTTCTCCATATTGTTTGATTTATTTGCCAAAAAAAATCGTTGAAGAAGCGAAGTTATTAAGGAGTCTATTGGGCGGCTTAGTGGTTCGTTCGTTATCATGAAAGATAGATGGGATGATTGATCTCATCTATCTTTGTTTTTATACCGTAAGCTAGTGAGGTTACTTTGGAGTTCTTTTTCTCAACGCTTTTGGTGATTACAATGGAGAAGAAGCGAAGGGCGAGCGAAGGGCGAGCGGAGAGGTGGCAATATTTGCTTGGATATTACGTGTAAAAATGGCTGAATGAAGGTAGAAGCAGAGGAAATACTTATGTCTTTTTGTCATGTTTTTGTCATTGTTTATGGAAGAATACCCCAGAAGGAGGTCTTGGATATGCTTAGGTAAGGTATTGATAATATGTTGTTTATTGAAAATACTGATTAGAATGAGTTGTTTGAAGGCTAGTAATTGTTGGAGTAGGTGGCTTTTGGCATAATGATTGAGAACGCTCAGGCAGCGAATAAAAATAATAACAGACATAATATCTACTGAAATGGGTAAAATTATTGGAATCGACTTAGGAACCACCAACTCATGTGTTGCCGTAATGGAAGGTAACGAACCTGTTGTGATTCCCAACAGTGAAGGTAGAAGAACGACACCTTCAATTGTAGCATTTACAGAGAATGGGGAGAGAAAAGTGGGTGATCCTGCTAAACGTCAAGCAATCACCAATCCTCACAAGACCGTATATTCTATTAAACGTTTTATGGGTGAGAACTTTGACCGTGTTTCGGCTGAAGTATCAAGGGTTCCTTATAAAGTAACAAAAGGGGATAACAATACACCTCGAGTGGCTATTGATGATCGTCAATATACTCCTCAAGAGATTTCTGCTATGGTTCTTCAGAAGATGAAGAAGACTGCTGAAGATTATCTAGGGCAGGAGGTCACCGAAGCAGTTATCACAGTTCCCGCATATTTTAGTGATTCACAGCGTCAAGCTACAAAAGAGGCTGGTGAGATTGCTGGTTTAAAGGTAAGACGTATTATTAATGAACCGACTGCTGCTGCCTTGGCCTATGGTCTTGACAAGAAGCATCATGATATGAAGATTGCTGTTTATGACTTAGGAGGAGGTACATTTGATATCTCTATTCTTGAGTTGGGAGATGGCGTTTTTGAGGTAAAATCTACTAATGGTGATACCCACTTAGGGGGTGATGACTTTGACCAAGCCGTTATCAACTGGTTAGCTGATGAGTTTAAGAGTGATGAAGGTATTGATCTTCGTCGTGATGCTATGGCTCTGCAGCGTTTAAAGGAGGCTGCTGAGAAGGCTAAAATTGAGCTTTCCAGTTCAAATGAGACTGAGATTAATCTTCCTTATATCATGCCGGTTGATGGCGTACCTAAACATTTGGTTCGTAAGTTGACTCGTGCAAAATTTGAGATGTTGATTGATGATTTGGTTAAACGTACTATTGAGCCTTGTCGTAAGGCGCTTCAGGATGCTAACCTTCAGTCTTCAGATATAGATGAGGTCATTCTGGTTGGAGGTTCAACGCGTGTTCCAATCATTCAAAAGGTTGTAGAAGATTTCTTCCGTAAATCTCCTTCAAAGGGGGTTAATCCCGATGAAGTAGTAGCTGTGGGTGCTGCAATCCAGGGTGGTGTTTTGACAGGTGAAGTTAAAGATGTATTACTTCTTGATGTAACACCTCTGTCATTAGGTATCGAGACTTTAGGTGGAGTAATGACCCGTCTCATCGAATCAAACACCACCATCCCTACCCGTAAATCGGAGACCTTCTCTACCGCCAGTGATAATCAACCGTCTGTTGAGATTCATATCCTGCAAGGCGAACGTCCGATGGCTAATCAGAACAAGAGCTTAGGCCGTTTCCACCTCGATGGAATTCCTCCTGCCCCACGTGGTGTCCCTCAGATTGAAGTTACTTTTGATATTGATGCAAATGGTATTCTACATGTTAGCGCAAAAGATAAAGCAACAGGCAAATCGCAGCAAATCCGTATTGAGGCTTCTTCTGGTTTGACGGATGAAGAGATCAAGAGAATGAAGGCAGAAGCGGAAGCTAATGCTGATGCCGATAAAAAGGCAAAAGAACAGATCGACAAGCTCAACTCGGCTGATAGCCTGATCTTCCAGACTGAAAAGCAGTTGAAGGAGTATGGTGATAAGCTTCCTGCTGACAAGAAAGGTGCCATTGAAAGCGCATTAGAACGTCTAAAAAGTGCACACAAGGCTCAGGATATTGCAGGTATAGATGCTGCAATGGAAGCTCTAAATCAAGCATGGCAAGCTGCAAGCCAAGACATGTACAACGCAACTAATCAACAAGGTGGCCAGCCTGATCCTAATGCCGGCAACCAACAGAATAACAATGGCGGCAAGGATGGCGCTGTTGAAGATGCTGACTTTGAAGAGGTGAAGTAACTTCATTAGAGATAATAGCTAAAAACGAGGATATCCCAAAAGGGTACCCTCGTTTTATTTTTATGGCATGAGGCTAATTAACAAAAGTTGGTAATGTTTGCCTGGATTCTTTATCAATGCCTATCCTCGATTAATTACATTCGTTTGGATTCTTGGCTATGATATATCCTATATGAAAAACGGATAGTTCAATTGCCGGTTGACTCAATTTCAATTGGATCATAGATCGGTAGCTAAAATATAGAAAGAGACCAAAGGAAAAGATTGGTATTATGACTTGAATAACAATCTGTAAAAGCATGGGTCTATCCAAATGGGTAAACTTCATTAAACTTACCTATGATTATCAAAAAATATAACAATTAAACTAATTGACTAAAGTGCAAGAGTGTAGTTGAGTATCCCAAGGAACTGTGCCGAAATGGAGCAGAATAGAAAATCGGAATGGATTGAAAAAGGCTGGACAGCTAAACGTGAACTGGCAAAAATCAACTATCACAAATACACTGATGCTATAAAAAAGGATTCAACAATTAGTAAAATATAGCAATTGTTACAGCATTATTGTCCCAAAGGAGTAGAGTTTGTTCTGGGGGGAAGTTATTACACTAATAATAAAAAAAATCCGGATCAGCTCCCGCTTCTCCGGATAATAATATGAGTGTACCGACAGCAACTTAATTCAACATTTAAGGTCACACTCATTAGCTATTTTAAAACAAGTAAAAGGAAGCCTTATATACGTCCCGTATTTCAGGCTTCGGTACTTTAGGTTTTCATCGCTTTTACTGACTCTTATATGCCTGCAGATTGATAAATGTCTCTCTGTACTCATATTTGAGAATCAGAACGAGAATTCAAATATACAAACATATTGTTTATTCTATACAAATTTTTTTGTTTTTTATGTAGTCATATCGAATTAGATGATATAGATGAAGCAAATGGTTCTTTTTGTGGGACTAGTGTTTCTGTTTTTGCTTGTTTGGTTGGGGCAATTTTATTTATCAAAAAGGAATATTATTATCTAAGAATCCATTTTAATAGTTTAAAATGTTTAAATGGCACATATTTGAAAGGTAAGTCGATCCATGTCGGTGTAGATACAATGGCTCGTGAATTACTGAAAGCTAAGAAACTATTTTGACCATGATATTTACCCAGGCCACTATTACCCACTCCTCCAAATGGGAGATGATGGTTGGCAACATGCAAAAGGGTATCGTTAATACAGCCACCACCTGAGGTGGTTTTGATGAGTACCTTATTGGCATTTGCGTTTTTCCCGAAATAATAGAAAGCCAATGGTTTTTCGTGAGTGTTTACATATGATATAACCTCATCCATTTCACTAAAGGTCATAACCGGTAAAATGGGACCAAAAATCTCTTCCCGCATTATAGGATCATCAGGTTTTATATTGTCAATGATTGTTGGCGCAATGAATTTTTCGTTACGATCATATTCCCCACCGGCAATAATGGTTCCATGATCTAGAAGTTTGATCAGTCGTATCATAGCTCGATCACTAACAATACGCGGGTAAAACCGGCTCGTTTTGATTTCTGTTCCATACATTAATGTGATACTTTGAACTATGAGATTTAGTAACTCTTCCTTTATTTTTTCGTGAACAAAGAGGTAGTCAGGGGCTATACAGGTTTGTCCTGCATTGATCATTTTTCCCCATGCAATTCGTTTAGCGGCAACTTTGAGATTAGCATCCTTATCAACGATACATGGGCTTTTACCACCGAGTTCGAGAACAACAGGGGTTAAAAATTCTGATGCCGCTTTCATGACGATTTTTCCAAGTGCGGGGCTTCCCGTAAAAAAGATGATATCGAATGGTTTAGTGAGAAGAAATGAGTTAACCTCTCGTCGACCTTGAATTAAAGTGATATAGTTTGAAGGGAAGGCCTCAGTTATTAACTCCTGCATGATCTTTGATATTTCCGGAGCATCAGGAGATGGTTTTAAGAAGGCGCAACATCCTGACGAAATAGCTCCAATTAAAGGATTAAAAAGAAGTTGGAAGGGATAATTCCAAGGGGCTATTATTAAGGCGACTCCTAAAGGCTCATAAATGATACGACTTGATGAGGGAATAAGGTGTAACGGGGTAGAAACCTTTTTAGGTTGGCTCCACCGTTTTAGATGATCTATGTGGTTGTCAATTTCTCCTAATACAATACTGATCTCGGTGAGGTAAGCCTCTTCTGGAGATTTATGTAAGTCAACCCAAAGAGCCTCTTCAATCTTGTGTTGATACTTGATGATAAAGCTCTTTAGGGTTTTTAGTTGTTCCAGTCTGAAAGAGATGTTTTTTGTCTTATTTGTAGAAAAAAAGGCTTTTTGATTCAATAATCTTTCGTTAATCGTCTCTTCTGGGTTGTTAAGCATGATGTGTGGGTGTTTCTTTACAGATATTTAAGCATCAATTAGCAAAGGTATCGTGTAATAGTTGGATAGTCAAGGTTAAGATACCTTTAATGAACGATTTCGGATGCGGAGTTACCTTGGGTTATGATCAAATTGGATGTGATTTTAATCATAACATTTTTTGGAGGTTGGCATGATGAGATAAATAGCTATTTAGAGAAGATTAACAAAGATGCATGAAATCAGCGAAGTAGTTTATTAGACTGAATAATTTGTGGGAAATGTAAAGAAATTGTGAAGTCATTGCTTGCAGAAATCAGATCTCTTTTTTACCTTTGCAGCATCAATCGAATGCGGAAATAGCTCAGTTGGTAGAGCACGACCTTGCCAAGGTCGGGGTCGCGGGTCCGAGTCCCGTTTTCCGCTCAAGTCCCGACTACCGATGTATTCGGGATTTTTACTAAGTTGTGAGTTTCTTTGAAATAGAAGACCACAAGCCCTGGTGGTGGAATGGTAGACACGAAGGACTTAAAATCCTTTGGCCTTTGCGGCTGTGCGGGTTCAAGTCCCGCCCGGGGTACCAAGTAATCAAAAAACCCTCTGTAGATTTAGAATTTACAGAGGGTTTTTAATTTGTTGTGATAGTATTTCTTTGATCAAGACCAAAAAGGGAACCGTTTCAAAAGAGGCTAAGTTTACATCTGTTTCAAAAGTTGAGTCACAGTTGACCTACTTCGAGAGATTAAAAGAAGGTTGTCAGGTTCGAATCTGTTTCGAAAGTTGAGAAGAGGAGATGTTGAGAGGAGAAGAAAAATGGATTGGTTTTAAAACCGTTGAGTATGAATTAGAATTAAAACGGATTAGTTTAAAAAGAAAAGCCACCTCTTTGGGTGGCTTTGAGCGGAAAACGGGACTCGGACCCGCGACCCCGACCTTGGCAAGGTCGTGCTCTACCAACTGAGCTATTTCCGCAACGATTTGGTGGTGCAAATGTAGAAAAGCTCTTTGAATTGTGCAAATCTCTTTTGAAAAAAATGAGATTTTGCATGAAGAGGCCTTTACTTCTTTTTAGTTAAAAGTCCCTTAATATGATTAAGTTTCATCAACGCTTCAACCGGAGTTAAGGTATCAATATTGGTATCAATTATTTCGTCTTTGATTTGAAGCAATAGAGGATCATCTAGTTGGATGAAGCTAAGTTGATAGTTTGGACCTGGGTCACCTTTCTTTCCTCTGTTTCGAGTTTTATCAGAACTTTTGCTCATCACCTCGGCGTTATGCGATTCCTCAAGGCGTTCCAGCAGTTCGCCGGCACGATCAACGACTTTTTGTGGCATACCGGCCATTCTGGCAACATGGATACCAAAGCTATGTTCGCTACCTCCCTCTACAAGTTTCCTTAGGAAAATGATTTTCTTTCCAATCTCTTTGATGGAGATGTGGAAGTTTCTGATACGAGGGAAAAGCTGAGTCATTTGGTTCAGTTCGTGATAGTGAGTAGCAAACAGAACTTTAGGTCGAAAGAGGGGGTGGTTATGAAGGAATTCGGCTATTGACCAGGCTATCGATATTCCATCGTAGGTGCTGGTACCTCGTCCTATTTCGTCGAGAAGGATTAGACTTCGATCTGAAACATTATTGAGAATACTGGCTGTTTCGGTCATCTCAACCATAAAGGTAGATTCACCGGTTGAGAGGTTATCACTTGCCCCGACTCGGGTGAAGATTTTATCGACCATGCCAATGGTGGCTTTCTCTGCAGGAACAAAGGAACCTATTTGAGCCATTAGTACGATCAATGCTGTTTGGCGAAGTAGAGCCGATTTACCGGACATGTTTGGGCCGGTGAGTATGATGATTTGTTGTGAATCACGATCAAGCCATAAATCATTGCTGATATAACTTTCACCAGATGGGAGAAGTCGTTCAATTACCGGATGTCGTCCTCCTTTGATCTCTAATGTTGTGCCATCGGTCATGATGGGCCTGGTGAAGTTATACTTAGATGCGGCAGTTGAAAATGAAACTAATACATCAATCTTCCCGAGGATAGCTGCATCAAGCTGGATAGGTTGGATAAACTCAGCCAATTCTCGAACCAATTTGTTAAACAGTTCGGTTTCGATGGTTAAGATTTTCTCTTCAGCACCAAGAATCTTTTGTTCATACTCTTTTAGCTCTTCAGTGATATATCTTTCTGCATTAACCAGTGTCTGTTTTCTAGTCCATTCTGCGGGAACTTTTTCCTTATGGGCATTAGTAACCTCAAGATAATAGCCGAAGACATTGTTAAAGCTGATTTTTAGAGAGGTTATGCCAGTATTAGTAATCTCGCGTTGAAGAATCATGTTCAGGTATTCTTTTCCTGAATTAAGAAGCGTTCTCAACTCGTCGAGTTCGGGATTGATTCCTTGAGCAATGACACCGCCCTTATTAACTTGAACCGGAGGGTCAGGTTGAATGTGAGTATGGATGGTTGAAGTGATGATTTCACAAGGATTCAATTGGTGGGCAAGTCGTTGAAGGGGTTGGCAGGAGACTTCGATGAGTCTGTTTTTAATTAGCCCGACAGAATCGAGTGCTTTTTTTACTTGCAGCATCTCACGTGGGTTAATTCTACCCACTGCAGCTTTTGAAATAAGTCGTTCTAAGTCGCCAGTCTGTTTTAAGTAAGAGATGATCTCTTCGCGTTCAGATGAATGCTCCGTAAACCAGGCTGTCATTTCGTGCCTCTCTTCAACAGGTTGTCTCTCTTTTAGAGGGAGTGTAAGATAACGTCTGATAAGTCGAGCCCCCATAGGGGAGGTAGTATGGTCAAAGACATCAAGAAGAGAACGTGCATTCTCATTAAGACCATAGATCAGTTCAAGGTTGCGGATGGTGAAGCGATCAAGCCAGACATATTTGTCTTCTTCCAGACGAGCAATTGAAGTAATATGCGCAGTCTTATCGTGATGAGTCTCTGAAAGATAGTGTAGTGCTGCACCGGCTGCAACGATAGCGAGAGGCATTTCATGAATTCCAAAACCACGTAGGTTGACGGTTTGGAAATGACGTGTCAGGATGTCTTGGGCGAAATCTAAGGTAAATGCCCAGTCATCGAAGACGGTGGTAAAGAATTTGTCACCAAATAGCTCGGTGAATTTTCTTTGAAGACCCTTTTGAAGGATGACCTCGTTGGGGCGAAAAGTTTGAAAGAGTTTATCGGTATAATCAGGGGAGCCTTGAGCAGCGTAAAATTCACCGGTTGAAATATCAAGAAAAGCAATGCCAAATTGACCATCAGTGATGTGGACCGAGGCCAGGAAATTGTTCTCTTTTTGTTCTAATATTTTATCATTGTAAGAGACTCCGGGAGTGACCAGTTCAGTAACACCTCTTTTAACAATTGTTTTAGTCAATTTCGGATCCTCCAGTTGGTCGCAGATAGCAACTCGAAGTCCAGCTCTGACGAGTTTTGGGAGGTATGTGTCGAGAGCGTGATGTGGGAATCCGGCTAATTCGACAAAAGATGCCGCTCCGTTGGCTCGTCGAGTAAGAACAATACCGAGAATGCCGCTGGCTTTAACTGCATCTTCACCAAAGGTTTCGTAAAAATCGCCTACCCTGAAAAGCAAAACAGCGTCGGGATATTTGGCTTTAATTTTCATGTATTGCCGCATTAAAGGCGTGTCGGCAATAGGATTAGATTCTTTTTGAGTCAACTTTGTTTGGCTTTAAAAGAGAAGATATATACACAAAGTTATCTGAAAATAGGAAACATGTAATCTTTTTTAAGAACTTTGGCATGAAAATCGCAAGATTTATCAATCAAAAGGAAATCTAAGCATGAGAAAGACAAGCAACAGTGAACTAGATAGGCTAGATCAAATCGCTTTTTGTGAGGCTCCTAAAATACCCGTTGTTGTTATTCTTGATAATATTAGAAGTCAAAGCAATATAGGTTCGTTCTTTCGCACTTGTGATGCTTTTCGGATGCAAGAGCTTGTCTTATGCGGGATCACAGCTACTCCTCCTCATAGAGAGATTCAGAAGACTGCACTTGGCGCAACAGAGACCGTAGTGTGGCGTTACTCACCATCAACAGTCGAGGTTCTTGACAATTTAAGGGCGAATGGTTATGTTATTGCCGCTATTGAGCAAGCTGAGCCGCATAAGAGTTTAGACCAATATGACTTTCTTTTCGATCAACCTTTAGCGCTGGTTTTTGGAAATGAAGTAGATGGTGTCTCTGATGAGGTAATGCAGTTGGTCGATTTTGCCATTGAGATACCTCAATCAGGTACAAAGCATTCACTGAACGTTGCTGTTTCTGGTGGTGTTGTTCTATGGGAGGTGTATAAACAGTATCGAAGATTACATCAAGAGTGGCGTTAACTCGCTAAACTCATTCATTAAGTGTCAGATAAATCCGTAATGTTGATATTGGTCATACTGAAAATTTTCGAAAAGTGAAACTTTTTTATGTTAAAAGCGTAGAAAAGACTGATACAGATGTAAAAAAAAATAAAATCTAAGAGATTAATATATATCCAATTGATAAAATACTATATTTTTGTAGGTGAAATTCAGAAATTATTAATTTATAAATCCGCTCCCATGAAAAAAATCTATGTTTCGGTAATCAAGGTCGTGTTATTGACCCTGATAGTTTTGAGTCCGACTGTTTTCTACGGGCAGAAAGCGCAAAAACCTTCGGCTCGTAGTCAGTTTGATCCATATTGGTATGTAGGTGCCAATGCTGGATTGAGTCTATTGCATGGTGATATTACCAAATATCGTGTAATGCCTGATGGAGATCATATTAAGTTTGGTTTTAGTGGTCTTTTTGGTCGTCAATTAACTCCATTCTTTGGAGTACGTGGTCAACTTGGTTATGGCAAGTATGCCGGTGTTGAAGACCGTGCTGAGTATTCTTATCTTTCAGGAATTTACAATCAGGAAGTTAGTGGTGATTGGATTGACTATTCACTGCAAGCCACTTTTGATCTCGATCGTTTAATAATGGGATATAATCCCGATCGTTTTCTTGGTGTTTATGCATTCTTAGGTATTGGTAATACCCAATATCGTGTTGAGAAAACTGACCTTAATACCAATTCCGTTGTAAAACGTGGTTACGATGAGACGAATGGTGAAGGCGGTAAGGGTTTTGCAAGCCGTCGTGTTGTAGGAATGGTTCCTGCTGGTCTTGGTATTAACCTCCGTTTAGCTGAGAAATGGGATATGAATATTGAGTCTTCAGTTCGTTTTACTGATACAGAAGGCATGGATATCGTTTCAGGCGGTGCTAAAGAAATTAAGAATGACTTCTATAGCTACACTTCTCTCGGCTTTACTTATAAATTCGGCGCCGGTTCGAACATTAAGAAAATGCAACGTGATTATGGGTTAGTAAAATATACAGTAGAACCTGAGGTTTTAGAGGCTCATGGTGATTCAATTCCTGTTGTTATTCGTGGTGTATTCCCTCCCAAATATTTCAACAAGAAGGCTGCTATGTATTTCCAACCCGTTGTTAAATACGGTGATAAAGAGATGAAACTAAAGCCCATCATGTTACGTGGTGAGCAGGTTCAAGGCGATGGTGATGTTATCAACTATAACAATGGTGGTTCATTTACCTACAAAACAACTATTCCTTACAGCCCAGAGTTAAATGTTTGTGAGGTTCACGTTGCTCCTATCGTTTTCACTCCGAAGAAAGATCCTGTAAGTGCTAAGATGAATCCTGAAGAAATTAGCACCCGTTACAAGACTCTATCTTTAGATGATCGTAAACTCGCTGACGGTGTTATCTACACTTGTAAGAAAATCGTTGCTGACCAAATCACTTCTACCTCAGCTCATGGTTATCAATCGGTCGTTGTTCTTACCAAGAATTCTAACATCTATTACCCAAAGAATAAAGAAAAAGTTGACCTGAAGTTTGGTCTAAATAAAGACAAAGCTAATGGTGAGGCTCGTGCTCAACTTTTTGACTATATCTCTAAAGGATATAAAGTAAAGGATATTACCATCTCAGCTTGGGCTTCTCCTGAAGGTGAAGAGACTTTCAATGAAAACTTGTCAGGCAAACGTGGTGAGTCAGCTAAAAAAGCTGTTCTTGCCGACCTTAACAAGATGAAGAAAGATCTTGCTAAAGCAAAGAATACTACCATTACCATTGGCGACCCTGCAAAGGATTATACTTGGAATGTTACCGGTAATGGCCCAGATTGGAATGGATTTATGAAGGCTATCGAAGCTTCTAATATCAAGGAAAAGTCCACCATTCTCAATGTTGTTAATTCAGCTGATCCTAGCAAGAAAGAACAGGAAATTCGTAACATGATCGTTATTTATCCTGAAATTGAAAAGGATATTCTTCCTCCTCTCCGTCGTAGTGAGATCGCAGTTAATGCTTTTGAACCCAAGAGAACTAATGAGGAGATTGCTCAGTTAGCAACTACTGATCCTTCCAAATTAACTAAGGAAGAGCTACTGTTTGCTGCTACCTTGACACAGGATGCCAAAGCACAAGCTGCTATTTACCGTTCAGCTGCTGCTAATTTCCCTGATTGCTGGAAAGCTAACAATAATGCCGGTGTTGCTGAGATGAAATTAAATAACCTTGAAAAAGCTGAAAGTTATTTGAATAAAGCTAATCAGCTATCTCCAGATAATGGTGAGGTTATTAATAACTTAGGAGTTCTCTATGCAAAACGGGGTGACCTGAATAAGGCTAACACAAACTTTGAAAAGGCTAAAAAGCTTGGTATTAATGAGGGTTATAACCTTGCTACTATCATGATTACAAAGGGTAAATATAGTGAGGCTCTACCTGGTCTAAAAGATCAAAAATGTAGCTATAACTTAGCCCTAGCTCAAATGTTAGCTAAAAATAATGGTGATGCTGCTCGTACTCTTGAGTGCGCTCCCAAAGATGCTCATGTATATTATTTAAGTGCTGTTCTTGGAGCTCGTACCAATAACACCTCAATGTTATACGAAAATCTGCAGAAGGCCGTTAAAGAAAATGCTTCTCTGAAATCTTCAGCTAAAACTGATAGAGAATTTGCGAAGTATTTCGACCTACCGGAATTCCGCAAAATCGTTGAATAGTTTCTGATTTCATTGAAAAAGGCCACCAATTGGTGGCCTTTTTTTTTATGATAAATTTTAAGATATGTATCAAATACTATATCGAGATGTTTTATTCTAAGTTCCTTGTTATTTTGTTCTACCCATCTAATTTTAGAATGATTACACTCTGTTAATCCCAATCGAGTAGTCATTTAGAAGTAAATCCTTTAAATATTCGTAATCACTCTGGCTTGATACAAAATCTAATCGACTGGCATCAACTATTACGATACGATTATTTGGGAAAAGCCTGAAATAATCGAGATAACCTTGTTGAATGCGTTCAAGATAATCAGAAGGAATTTGTGTTTCATAACTTCTACCCCTTTTTTTAATGTTTTCAAGAAGCCGGTCTACTGGATTATATAAATAGAGAACTAGATCGGGAGAGGGTAGTTGAGGGTGAATGATTTGAAAGAGTTTTTGATACAAATTGAACTCATCATCCTGTAAAGTGGCTTTAGCAAAAATTAATGATTTTTGGATAAAATAGTCGCTAACCGTATGTCTGTGAAATAGATCACCAGGCGTAGCTTCTTTCTTTAATTGTTGGTACCTTTCTGCTAAAAAGGAGAGTTCTAAAGGAAAAGCGTATTTCTCTGGCTCTCTATAAAATTTTGGAAGAAAGGAGTTGTCTTCAAACTGTTCAAGAATGAGCCGGGCGTTAAGATCGCTTGAAAGCATCTTACTAAAGGTGGTCTTGCCAGCGCCAATACAGCCTTCAATGATTATATAGTTATAAGGAATTTCCATCATGATTAGCTTTAAACAAGGAAATATCAGGGAGGATCTTCACCTCACCAATGTCATTACAGTTTGTAAGAAGTTCTTTTACCCCGACTTTTAAAATAGGGTGTATCCATTCTGGCATGACTTCCTGAAGAGGCAAGAGGGTAAATTTCCTTAGATGTAATTTAGGATGAGGGAGAATAAGGGTAGGGGTATTTGTAATTAGTCCATCAAAGTCTAAAATGTCAATATCGATAGTGCGTGAGGAGTATTCTCTTGTTTTACTTTCGTGATCCATGGATTGAGGTTCCCTTTCTCGTCCTAATTCCATTTCAATTCGTTGGCATTCTTTTAATAATTGCCATGGGTCTAAAGGAGTTGATAATACTAAGATGGCATTAAAGAAGGTTGAATCAGATTCAAAACCCCAAGCTTGAGACTCGTAAATGGAGGAGTTCACTTTTATTTTGCCAGCAGAATGCGATAATTTATTCATTGCATCATTGAGCAATTTGAATTTGTCGCCCAAATTACTGCCTAATAAAATAACGGAGGTATGTAAAGGGTCTATAATCATATATCAAAGTTAAGAATCGTATAGCAGAAGGTAAAGAAACAATTGAATAGACGCAGATATTTTGTGTAATATTGTAAATAAAATTAAAGGGTACGCAAAATGAAACAGTTTTTAAAGTATTTTTTGGCTTCATTGTTAGCGACAATAGTTAGCCTATTTCTACTAGTCCTTTTGTTCTTTGGAATGGTGGCTAGTATAATGACATTCTCCAAGAAGGAGGTTAACCTTCCCTCTGAGAAGACGGTACTGGTTGTGAGGCTTGATGAACCTATCTTGGAGCGTGGTTCAAACAATCCTTTTAGTGGATTTAGTTTTGCTAGTATGGAAAATAACTCGGTTGTTGGCCTAAACGAGATTATTGAGAATATTGAAAAAGCTTCTAATGATAAGAATATTAGCGGTTTATTACTAGAGCTCACCACTGTACAGGGTAATATGGCTACTGTGGAGCAGGTACGTAATGCAATTCTAAAGTTCAAGGATAGTGGCAAATTTGTCTATGCCTATAGCGAAGGGATGAGTCAAGGAGCCTATTATATAGCTTCCGTTGCTGACCAGGTTTTCCTTCAACCAGAGGGAGGAATAGAACTTAAGGGGCTAAATGCTCAAATTATGTTCTATAAAAATCTGTTAGAGAAGGTGGGTGTTGAGATGCAGATCATCAGACATGGAAAGTTTAAAAGTGCTATTGAGCCTTATATTCTCGATAAGATGAGTGAGGCGAACCGCGAACAGACCACAAAGTTTGTAGGTAGTATTTGGCAGACTTTGGTTGAGCAAATTGCTAAATCACGTTCAATCACTCCGGAAAGGGTCAATCAAGTTGCTGATAGCATGATTGCCTTTGATGGTAAAGGAGCCTTGCGAAGTAAGCTTATAGATGGCCTAAAGTATCGCGATGAGATGGTTGATCTTTTGAAGCAGAAAGTGGGCATTTCCAACGCTGATAGCTTAAATATGATGGAATTCTCCGATTATTTTACTGCACCTGATCCGGTAAAGAAGAAAACCATTAGAAGCAAAAAGATTGCAGTTATCTATGCTCAAGGAGAAATTCAATCTGGTGAAGGTTCCGATGTGATTATTGGTTCAGATAGAATAGCTGAAGCAATTAAACAAGCACGTCTTGATGATAAAGTTAAGGCTATTGTTTTAAGGGTTAACTCTCCCGGAGGTAGTGCATTAGCTTCGGATGTCATTTGGAGAGAAATGGTTCTTGCTAAAAGAGTTAAACCTGTTATTGCTTCTATGGGAGATGTTGCTGCCTCGGGTGGTTATTACATCGCTTGTGCTGCGGATACCATTATGGCGATGCCAACAACTATTACAGGATCCATAGGTGTTTTTGGAATGATTCCTAATGCAAAGAAACTCCTTAATGAGAAGGTGGGTGTTACCTTTGATGAAGTTTCTACTAATGCTAACTCCGGTTATGGAAGTCTCGTCTCTCCTATGACCCCCTACCAGCTTGCTGTAACTCAGAAGAGTGTAGAGCAGGTTTATGATGTTTTTATCTCTCATGTTGCTGAGGGTCGTGGAATGACTAAAGCCCAGGTTGATTCTATTGGACAAGGACGCGTTTGGAGTGGAATTGATGCAAAGCAGATAGGTCTTGTTGATCTGTTCGGTAATTTAACCGATGCAATTAAGTTAGCTGCCTCATTGGCGAAGCTTGATGAGTATCGTGTGGTTGATTATCCAACCCAGAAAGATCCTTTCGAAGAGATATTAAGTTCTTTCGGAAAAAAGAGTGCTATGGTGGATGAGTTGGCAAATCAACTTCCAGTTCTTGGGGATGCTGTAAAGGCTTTTCACCTAATGAAGGAAGGAGATCGTGTTCAAGCTAGAATGCCCATGGATATAAGATTCTATTAGTAATTACATTATTTAGGATTACTTATGGGGGGCAGATTTAGTAATCGGCCCCCCTTAAATTTAAATATGGAAACAATAATTGAGCAAAAAAAAGCGCTACGTAAGAAGGTCCGAGCTCTAAAAAGGGAGATGTCTCCATCTTTGGCTCAGGTTGAGAGTAAGAAAGTTATCAGTGAACTGGATAATCTTGCGCCATTTAATGCAGCGAAGGTGATTATGGCATTCTGGTCAATGGATGATGAGATTGACATTAAAGATGCGATTATTAGATGGTCAAAGACTAAAAGGGTGATCCTTCCGGTTGTTGATGGTGATAGATTACTGTTAAAGGAGTTTACAGGTTTATCAGAACTTAAACCTGGGGATCTATTTTCTATACCAGAACCGGTTGGATCTGAAATTCCTGATCCATCCGTTATAGATTTAATCGTTGTACCGGGAGTAGCTTTTAGTCGGAAACTGCAGCGAATGGGTCGGGGAAAGGCCTATTATGACCATTTACTAGAAAGTTTGTCAGCCTTACGTGTAGGCATTTGTTATTCCTGTCAGCTTTTTGATAATATTCCATGCGAACCTCATGATTTGGCAATGGACTATGTTATTACTCCTGATGAGTTGATTTACAGTTCTTTTGGTTGATTGATTAAGAAATAAGTTCTAGGAATTCTTCTAATAATCACCCTATTAATAATGGGTTTATGAGGAAATTGATTGGGGTGGCATTTTATTTGAGGCTTCGAGTCATTGAATATCTTGAGAATAACGAATTTTATAAATAACTAAAATAACAGCTATGAATATTACAAAAGAGCAAGTTTTAGATGCTCTTAGGCACGTTAACGATCCGGATCTTAAAAAGGATTTGGTATCGCTTAACATGATTGATAATGTTATCATAGAAGGAAAGACGGTTAGGTTTGAGATCGTTTTGACGACGCCTGCTTGTCCTATGAAAAACATGATTCAAAAAGATTGTATTGATGCGATACAAACTTATATTGGAAGCGATGTTGTTGTTGAGGCGGCATTAACCTCCAGGGTTACCAGTCAACGTAACAAGGCCGAGGCTATGATGAAGGGTGTTAAGAACATAATAGCTGTTTCATCGGGTAAAGGTGGAGTAGGTAAAAGCACAGTGGCTGCAAATTTGGCAGTTGCTCTGGCCAAGACTGGTGCACAGGTTGGATTACTTGATGCTGATATTTATGGTCCGTCGGTTCCTCTGATGTTTGGCCTTATGGATGCCCGTCCTTCGGCAATAAAAAAAGAGGGTAAGGATTTAATTGTCCCTATTGAGAAGTATGGAGTACATCTACTTTCGATAGGATTTTTTGTTGATCCGGCAAAGGCGTTGGTTTGGAGAGGCCCTATGGCATCCAATGCTCTGATTCAGTTGTTTAGTGAGTCTGAGTGGGGCGAATTAGACTATGTAGTTATTGATATGCCTCCAGGAACCGGAGATATTCATTTAACATTAGTACAACAGTTGCCTGTTACGGGAGTAGTTATTGTAACTACACCTCAAGAGATGGCTCTTGCTGATGCAAGAAAGTCACTTGATTTATATACCGGTGATAAAGTAAATGTACCCGTTATAGGTATTGTAGAAAATATGGCATGGTTTACTCCGGCTGAGCTTCCCGAGAACAAGTATTATATCTTCGGAAATGGAGGAGGCGAACGTTTAGCCAATGAAGCTGATGTTCCATTGTTGGGTAGAATACCTATTGTCCAGTCTATTTGTGATGGGGGCGAGGTTGGTCAACCAGTTGCATTAAAAGATGGAACTATAGAATCAAATGCTTTTAATGAACTTGCTTCCGAAGTTGCTAGGCAAGTTGCATTGCGAAATGCATCCATCCCACCTACTAGACGAGTGGAAATTGATCCAAATACTATAGGATAAAAGAGGTAGGGTAAGTTTTTCCGCTTTGAAATGCTAAAGAATTTGCTTTTCTAGGCGCTGTCTTTTTCCTGCCTTCAGAATAAAAATAAAGGGCTGTCTTTTAAAGATAGCCCTTTATTATGTGTTTAGGAAGAGATTGATTTTAATTAATCCTTTTTAAGTGATATCATTTGTATTGAATGTTGATAAGTCTCTTTTCCTATAATATCAAGTTCAACCTGAAAAGGGTAAGTCTATATCAATTATCAATGGAGGAGTATGGACTAATTTAGACGCAAAAATTCTTTTCTGAGCTTGGCTTGTTCTTCGGGAGTTAGTTTTTGGTAATCAAACAGAGAAGATTCCCAGTCTCCATACATCGGGTTGGGCAGTACGATAAAACGTTTTCCAAATTCATTTCTTACACTATCGGTAATGAAATTTCTTTCATATGGGCATCTTTTTTCGAAGATATTAGTGAAGTCGTTTAGGTTATCTCCAATAAGCATAATAATATTATGAGTCTTTAAGAGGTTCAAACGACGTTCTTCTTTGTTAGATGTTGAGGTCTTAAGCATTAGGTGTTTTTCATCAGCCAATGGGAATCCTGCCTTTTTTAGGTTTATGATAGTAGCTTGCATCTCATCGACTTTTCTATTGGAGATATAAAAGACTTCAACATTCTTTGAGGTAGCATAATTTAGGAATTCGACAGCGCCTGGAATAGCAACGGCATTACTTTCTGCAATCCATTCACTCCATCCTTTAGGGTAGACTGTTTTGTTTACAATACATCTAGCCTCAAAAGGACTGTTATCAAGAACGGTTTCGTCAATGTCTACTACGATGGCTAGCTTCCCTGAGAGTGGTTTGCTTAATGTTTGATCAAGTCTCAGCTGAGCCAGGTTATAAGCTTGATAACAGAGCGCCTTCATCTCTCCAGAGCGCTGGTACCAGATGGTTGCATTGAGCAAGTGATCGTTGTTTGTTTTTTGTCCTATTGCCTGAAAGGAGAAGGAAGATGTTAATGTAACCAAAACGATTATAACTTTCGTACTTATTCTCATGTTATTGAAATTTATTATTAATCTTTGTTCTTGCAAGTTGATCTGGGAAGGGTGTGCGCACTATAGAAAACAAAAGTAATTATTTACTAAAGTCTATAGGGTTTATTTGATTCATGTGGCGTAAGATTGCATTACGTCTTCCAGCTACATATGGCGAAGGTTTAGCAGGGTTTCTTCTTCTTGGATCTGGTAGGCAAGCTGCTATTGCAGCCGCTTCTGCCTTCGTTAATTGGGATGGTTTTTTATTAAAGAAATGGGGCGCTGCTGCACCAACTCCATAATATCCATTCCCCATCTCAGCAACATTGAGATATACTTCCATAATTCTTTCTTTGCTCCAAAAAATCTCAATTAGTACCGTAAAATAGACTTCCAATCCTTTACGAAACCATGTTCTGGCCGGCCATAAAAAGACATTCTTAGCGGTCTGTTGTGAAATAGTAGAAGCCCCTCTTTTCCGTCGACTATGTTCATTGTGTTTTCTTGCTTTGTCAATTGCATTAAAATCAAACCCATTATGCTCTAGGAATAGTTGATCTTCAGAGGCAACAACCGCTCTGACCATGTTTGGCGAGATCTCCTTTATTGGAGTCCATTTCTTGTGTATTCCTACCGGGTCTCCTGAAAATAGACCTTCAGTAAGACGGATGATCATCAGAGGTGTAATGGGAACCCGTATAAAACTGTAGATAATTGTAGCTGCTAAAGACGATAAAAAGAAAAACAATACAATACGTAAGACCCAACGTGTAATAGTCTTTTTGAGGTTTTTCGTTTTCATATCAGTATCCAATCCAGTTTAAATGGAATTGTTCTTGTTTTTGAGGCTTTTCATTCGGCAAAATTACAAAAGCAAAGGTTATCACTACTTAATTTAGTTATTCAGATGTAGGAAATTTATAGTACTTCTATGGTATTCTTCGAGCTAAGTATGTTTTTCCCTTTAAATTTTTGACAATTTGATTTTTTAGCTATTATCAGATATAGATTTTTGGGTTTTTACCAACTCAGAATGATATAAATTTGAAGCAAAATTGTTAGAGTTAAGAATAAAAACTATAGTATGAAAAATTTTATTTATCAAAATCCGGTAAAGATATTATTTGGGAAAGGGCAGATTGCTCGGCTTCAGGCTGAAGTTCCAAAAGGATCCAAAGTGATGATGACTTATGGCGGGGGATCCATTTTTAAGAACGGGGTGTATAATCAAGTTACTGAGGCCTTAAAAGGGTTTCAAGTTGTTGAGTTTGGTGGTATTGAACCCAATCCTCAGTACGAGACTTTAATGCAAGCTGTGTTGGTTGCAAGAGAGCAAAGGGTAGATTTTCTGCTTGCTGTAGGAGGTGGTTCGGTTATAGATGGAACGAAATTTATAGCAGCGGCTATTCCATTTGAGGGGGAACCTTGGGATATTCTGGCAAAAGGAGCACGAGTAAGAAGTGCAGTTAAGCTAGGAGCTGTCCTTACTTTGCCGGCGACTGGATCGGAGATGAATAGTAATGCGGTAGTCACAAACGCAACTCTTCATAGAAAGCTAGCATTTGCTTCTCCATTTGTCTATCCAGTGTTTTCAGTGCTTGATCCTGAAGTAACTTATTCCTTGCCAAAACGTCAGGTTGCAAATGGGTTAGTCGATAGCTTTGTACATGTCATGGAGCAATATATGACCATTCCTGGGGATGCTCCACTGAATGACCGCTTATCAGAGTCTATTTTAAAGACCTTAATTGAGTTAACTCCAGTAGCCCTAAGCGATAGTCCCGATTATGAGAATCGAGCTAATCTGATGTGGTCAAGTACAATGGCTTTAAATGGGCTAATTGGCCTTGGTGTGCCTAATGATTGGGCAACCCATGGTATAGGACATGAGCTTACTGCTTTGCATGGCATTGATCATGCCGTTACATTAGCAATTGTTTTGCCCGGTCTATTAAGAGTGATGAAGGACCAAAAGAGGGTTAAATTGCTTCAATATGGTGAAAGGATCTGGGGCGTGAGTGAGGGCTCTGAGGAGGAACGAATAGAGAAGAGTATTCAACTTACCGAGGATTTTTTCCGCTCAACCGGGATTCTTACTCGATTATCAGAGCATAATGTTGGAATGGATACTATCAATGAGATTTTTAATCGGTTTAATGCTCCTGGTGCACGTCGATTGGGGGAACTTGGAAATATTGATGCGGAAAAGATTAAACAAATATTACTCACTAGATTATAACTAAATTCTGTAATTTAGCCGGAGCCAGCCTAGACCTCCGGCTTTTTTTAATATGAATAATCTGAAAAGTTTCTTTGTAGTTTTCATCGTATTCTTCTCCTTCTCGTCATTAAAATCACAGGAACTAAAATCTTTGCGTGAGGATATTTTATTTCTTTCATCGCACCTAAATTATTTAGCCTCTGATAAATTAGAGGGAAGAAATACCCCTTCAGTAGGACTAGATTCTGCTGCGGCTTATATTGAAGGAGCCTTTATTAGCTTAGGAATACCTCCAGCTTATCCGACATATAGAAATAGTCTTGGGCTTTCAAGAGTTAAATTAAGGTCTGGTGCATTGCTTAGCACTCGCAATGCCGCTGGGAATACGACTCTCTATAAAATCAAGGCTGATTTCATTCCCTTTGATTTCTCATCTGATGATTCAGTAAGTGCCCCTGTTGTCTTTGCAGGATATGGGTTAAGGATTAAAGATGCAAATTATAACAGCTATAAAGACCTAAATGTAAAGGGTCGGGTTGTTGTAATTCTTACTGGAGTTCCAGTTACTAATGACTCTTCTAGCTATTTTGTTAAGTTCCCTAATGATCCTAAGTATTCAGTAGAATCAAAGGTGCATTTAGCTATGGAAGCAGGTGCTTGTGGAGTACTAGTTATTACCGATCCTGCAAAGCACATTCTATTAAACCCAGTAGGATATCCTTGGCCTGAGCTTTATAAGAATTTTCCTTTAGATGCGGCTCCATGGCGACTAGCTGATACAGCACAACAGAGAATCCCCGTTTTTCATGTTGGCGAGGCTTTTGTTAATAATGTCTTTGGAGGTGTTAATTCCTTTAAACAGCTGATTTCACGATTGAATAGTGGTGAATCGTTGAAGTCATTACAACCCTCATTAGCTTTAGTTTCAATGAAATCCACGATTTATGACGAACCGATAAGTGCTGATAATGTAGCCGCTGTTATTACTGGTTCAGATCCTGACCTGAATAATCAAGTGATTGTTATTGGGGCGCATTATGATCATTTAGGTACACTGAGGAGATATTCAAAAGGTGATGATCACATTTTTAATGGAGCCGATGATAATGCCTCTGGTACCAGTGCTGTACTATCGATAGCCAGAGATTTCTCTTTACAACCGGTTAAGCCTAAAAGAAGTGTTATGTTTGTTCTATTTGCTGGAGAGGAGAAAGGGTTATGGGGTTCAAGGTCATTTGTTCAAAGACCACCTGTTCCTATCTCTTCCTTTAAAGCTATGTTAAATCTTGATATGGTTAGTCGAGCCGCCGATACATTATACCTTGAGGGATCATCCAATAGTCCTGAACTAACTCAAATAGTTAAGGAGAAGAATACCAAATTTGGCTTTAAACTCATCACCCCAAAAGGAAATGCATTTCAAGGCAGTAGTGACCATGCTCCTTTTGCCGAAAACGGAATTCCTTTTGTTTTCTTCTTTACCGGAATACATAAAGATTATCATCGGGTGACCGATGAGGTATCGAAGTGTGACTTTGAGAAAGCCGCTCAAGTGGCTCGACTCGCATTCCTTACCGCATGGAGAATAAGTAACGAAATAAATACCTATTAGTCGAATTTTTAAATTTATTACCTTTAGCAAAAAAAAGCATGTAATTGCAATAATTGATTCGATCTCTTCAATAGCGGTGGTTTTGGTTAGTTTTGCGAATTCCATGTGACCATTAAAAAAACAAATAATTATCTCATGAAAAGAATTATTCTCTCATTAGTCCTGGTGACACTAATTAGTATTGGTAATGCACAGGAGGTTAGCTTCAAATTAAAGCCAAAAGCGGGTAGTCAAGTCAGTTATACTATGACAGTCGATGGGAAAATGACTCAGAGTATGATGGGACAGGAGATGACAATGACAACTAAATCTGAAGGTAGTCAAGTGGTCTCCTTTACTAAAATTAATTCGGATGGAAGTGTTCAGTATAACGAGAAAACCGTTATAGATTTTGTGAAGATCTCCTCAGCAGCGATGGATACAACCATGAATCCTGGCGAAGATGGGATTGAAGATTATGCCACCGTTGTAGATAAGTTGGGAAATGTTTTATCTAAGAAAAGCCTTAAAACCCAAAGTAAATCAGCTGGAATGGGTTCGATGTTAGGTGGCATAAATGGTTCTTCTGCCTTTATTGTAATACCAGATGGTAAGATTAACGTTGGTGGTTCTTGGACTACCGACAGAACCGATACGGTTGAGTTTATGGGAGGAGCGCTTGTTAACACAACAGCTTCTGAATATACTTTTGTTGGCGAAGTAAAAAAGGGATCTACAAAATGCTACGAAATGAAGATCGTCTCTAATATTTCTAGTGAAGGTTCAACTTCTATGCAGGGAATGGAATTCCAGATTGAAGGAACTGGAAAAATTGTTGGGACTGTATGGGTTGAGGTTAAGACTGGAGTTATCTTCGAAGAAGAAGGGGTAAATAACACGCAATTAACACTGGCACTTAGTGGCCCTCAGTCTATGACTATTCCAATTGTACAAGAAATGAAAGTCTCCAGAGTTCGTAAATAAGAGATCTATTATTGATAAAAAGGATCATTGGTGAATTCTAATGATCCTTTTTTTATGCACTTTTAGCTTTTATAAAAACTACTTCTTTCTTATTATTTTTATATCGATTATTCTGTATTGAGAGATCATTTGGAATCTGCCTTACAGCTCATTTTTTGTTGTTTATTCCGTAACCCAAAGGATAGAATTACCCGTACCTTCTGCATTCTCTTCCCAATCTCCGTTTTCTGGATCAATTATCCAATTACCGTCAACAATAAACTTGTAAAGAGTTTTGCCCTGTGGAAGATGGAGTTGAAACACCCATTGATTATTCACCTTTTTCATTAAAAACCCCTCTTTGTCCCAATCATTAAAAGTGCCTGTTACAATTACTTTTTTTGCATTACTATTTCCATTAAGGACAAAAGTGTGGTTGGGATGAAGAATGAGAAGGGAGTTCGTTATTCCTGAACTGGTTTTCGTTAGTGCGTTTTTTGGATCAGTTATCCATTGTCCATCGACAATGAATTTGTATTCATGATTTCCTGCCCCAAGTACATAGGGTAAAACCCATGAGTCTCCTTTCCTTTTCATATGAAGTTCTTGGGTATTCCAGTTATTAAAGCTTCCTGCAAGAATAACACTTTGAGCATTTGAATAGTTATCAAGCTGAAACATCACCGTGTCTCCAATGGCAAATACTGAATTGTAATCGCCATGGCCATCTGGTAGCTTATTTGGATTCGATACGTCATACATCCAAGTGTTATCTGCAATAAACTTATAAGAGTGGGTGCCTTCTTTAAGCCAGGCTTCGAGATACCATCTCTTCCCTTCTTTTTTCATTTTAATATTGGAAGGGGTCCAATCGTTAAAACTGCCTGCAAGATAGACCTGTTTATAGTTATTCTCGGTTAGCAATTCGAAGGTATGGTTAGGAATGTAAAGTTCTGAGTTAACTCCACCCTGTAAGTCATCGGTCGAAAGGAGGTTTGATGGGTCGGCTCTCCATTCACCATCTATGATATACTTATATTGGTAATATCCAGGTTTAAGAGGAATTGTGATTGACCAAACAAGATTAGTCTTGTTCATTTTGATCTGATGAGTATTCCAGTTGTTAAATGATCCTGAGAGAATAACCTGGTTAGCTTGAGTGAAGCCAAATAGATTAAAAGTGACACTATCTGATTTAATAATTACAGCTTTTTCGTTACGCAGTTGATTGTAGCCCCAATTAACTTGTTTCGGAGGAGCAGGAGGGGGGGAGGAGTTGTTAAATAGGTTAGAAATTAGTGGGAGGTTAATATCAATAGAAACATCTTTTTGATCGATATCTTTCCAAAGGAGAAATTTTTTCCCCTTCTTTTTTTTTGTATACCAGACTTCTCCGTTATATGAGAAGGTAGGTTCTAATTGAGTCGCTAGATGATAAAGGGAAGAATCTAACCCGTATAAATCTTCAAGTTGCATGATTTCATCTTGATCATAATCAAATCGTAAATCGAACATTAACTTTCCATTGACGATATGACAAATATTCTGTTCGATTTGAGAATATACTTGTCGAGGGATAATCAACCAGAAGAAGCATATAAAGATGATATATAGATTCCTTTTCATGTCGTTTAATTTTCTGCTTCGTGTTCAAGAATTCGGATGAAGTGCGGGAGATAAATTTATTCCTTTGAGGTTTGCGAAAAAGAGAAGGTCTCTTTTCTTAGATTAATAGTAATTATCTTGTCAATGAAAAAATCATACCCTAACATTCCATCAATTGATACACCATAAGCTTCACTCATTGGGCTTAGATTTGTTAAAAGAACCTTAATATCCGTATGTTTGAGATCTCCAATAATAAGTTCGGAAAGGTCTCCGGTAAGGATTTCTACAGTTCGGTTTCCTGCTCCCTTAAGAGAGGATCTCTTTTTTATATTTACCATACTAAGGATGGATTTGCTTAAATTGTTGTCTAAGACATTGCATTCAGCTCCCGTATCAAAACAGAAATTGAGCCTTCTCCCATTAATTTTGCCCTCAAGATAAACAATATTGTTTTTAAAGTCAATATCAATTTTAGTTTCAGTTTCTTCTGGTTCACTATTTAGCCTATTTCCTTTAGAATCTAGTTTAATCAGCTTAAGTTGATTCATAGCTGGCATAAAGACTATTTCGAAATTCCGAAGTAGAGAGAAACCAAAAAGGCCTAGAATCTTGACTTTTCGTGAATTTTCGAGGTGGCCTAAATTGGCGGTGGATACATGTTGTTTGGTAAACCGAAGACAATCGACATTCAAGGTATCTACGGTTATTTCTCCAGATTCGGAAACGGCTCCATTGATTCCGGCTCCTGTGATCTCTTTGGTATGTAAGTGATTTCGAAAGTAGTTAATATTTAGTGTTACGGCAGATGCCCCGGTATCAAAGAGAAGGTTTCCTTCTACGCCATCAATTTTTGCATCGATTAAAAAAAGTTGGCCAGCTCGTTTTAATGGGATCGTCACTTCATTGATTTCTGGAATGGGATCTTGTAATCGATCAAGGTTGGTTTCGATCAGAAGATTTGATATCTCGATGGTATTATTTGGATTATTTTCTGGAAGTATTTCGGCAAAAACACCTCCTCCCAATCCCAAAATAAAGAGAAAAGATAGGTATAACCTGATTCGTTTTCGGTTGGACGATTTTGTATGTAGAGTTAACTGATCCATTTGTTGGGTTTTCTCTATTGGTTTTTTGTATAGAGGAAACATTGTTTTACAGTTTAATCTGATTGTTACGAGAAAAGAGGCGTTTCTTTAGGTTCTCGATTGATTTTTGGTATTAAGAAAAACACCCAATAGTGTGACGACTATTGGGTGTTTTGGTTACAGGCAATATTTAAGGTATTGCTATTTTACTAAGACGATTTTCCCGGTTTGGATTCTTTCGGTACCAGGGTCAATAGAACCTGAACCAACATACTTAACCAAGTAGATGTATACACCTGAAGGGCATGATTTCCCATTCATGTTACCATCCCAGCCCTCATGGATATCATCTGATTGATAAATAACCATTCCATGTCTATCAAAGATAGTAAGGTTAAACTTCATTGTTGGATCAGAGGAGGTAAAGCGGAACACGTCATTAATACCATCTCCATTAGGGGTAAATGCGTCTGGAGCTGAGAAGATACCCGAGTTACACATTTCAACCCTGATGGTGTCACTTACGGCGCAACCTTCATTGCTTATGGTAACATAGTAGGTTCCCGATTCGGTAACCAGACGTTTTCTTCCTTGTGAGAGGTCATCCCACATATAGTATTGGTTGCCTGTTGAGACTCCCGCATCTAATGTGATGGGTTCGCAGGTAAAGATATTTAAATCTTGCCCGAGATCAACGAAAGGTCTTGGTACTACATTAATCTTAGCTGTTGCTGTATCCACGCAACCAAAGTCTGAACGACCGCGAACTACGAAAATCTCAGATACTTTAGGTGCTCCAATAACTACAGGTCCAACCAATGTATTAAGAGTGGCCGTTGTGTCCCACGTGTATTCAACAGCACCTGAGGCCACCATGGTAAACAAAGAGTCTCGGCAGACAGTGGTGTCTGTTTGAGTTATTGTTATATCGGGTAACGGCATAAAAGTGAGTTTCAGGCTATCTACAGCATATCCACAAGGAGCTGCCCCTGTTAGTGTTAGTTTTAGGTAGATAGGAAGTCCATTCTTCTCATCATTTTCGCCGGGGGTGTAAGTCGGGTTCTTTTCGTAAGGTTGATCAAAGACCCCATCGCCAGAGGATGTCCATTCCCGGCTTATGCAGTCATTCGAAGTAACCCCATGTAAGGTGAATTTTGAACCTATACAGATCGAATCGTCAGGACCCACTTCCACGGTCGGCATTGTGCTGATTTTAATTTTGATATTCACACACTCGGTTATACCGCATGAACTGTTCCAGTTAGCAAAGTAGTAGGTAGATTCAGGTGGAATAGGAGCAACCAGGGTATCTCCAATTCCAATAAGTGTTTCACGACAACCATTAACATACCATTTTACTGTATCACCATTACCACCTTCTACCCATAAAGTGATGTTTCCGTTTTCAATATCACAGAATTTATCCTTTTCTGCACTAATTGAGTCGGGTTTAATGGCTTCACTAACCTTAACAATTATTGGAACATAATCTGAATTTCCACAGATGTTTTCATTCCGAACCAAATACGTGGTGGTTACTTGCGGCGCAAAGAGGGTCAAAGGGCTCTCTTTACCAATGGCGATCGTATCGGTAGGTCTAACTTCAAACCAACGAATAAGTGTACCATTACCTCCGGATGCTGAAAGAGTAATGTATTTAACATTTCCAGGGCAATAACCTGTAGTGTCAACTTCAGCAATTGTTGGAGGAATTGGGGTGTTTACAAAGATTTCGCCTTCTGCACAAGCGGTAATACCACAATGGTTTTCCCATCGTGCAAAGTATTTTGTTGGAACTTTAGGGGCTGGTATCTCGATTGATTTTCCAGTTCCAATCTCAGGTCCATCGCAACTATTAATAAACCATCTAACCGTCTCTCCATAAGCTGATAGAGTATCTCCGTAACCTCCTACTACCGATAAAGTAACTGTTTGAACCATTCCGATGCAATAATCAGTTGAATCGGCAAGGATGGTATCAGGAGCTATCGGGTTAGGAATGACAACAAGGAGGGTCGAGTCACAATTTGACGTTCCACAGCTATTCGTATATCTTGCGAAGTACCAGGTGGAGGTATCTGGTGCAGCTACCGTGATTACTGGTGTTGTTCCAATAATTGCCGAGCCACAACTTTGAGCAAACCACTCAATAGAAGCTCCATTCCCCCCGTTGGCTGTTAATGTGACATTCCCAGTATAACCTTTACAGAAGTCGGTTGTATCAGAAGCAAAACTGGCTGGGGGTAAAGGTGTATCAATTATTAAGGTCACAGATGAACAGTTGGTCGTATCACATCTATTTGCCACTACGGCATAGTAGGTAGTTGTGGAGTCAGGAGTATTAATAACCAATGGGTTTGTTTTTCCGATGATTGTGCTTCGGCAAGAGTCTTGGAACCAGATGATAGTGTCAACAGCTGTAAAGGTTCCCACTGCAGTCAGCGTAACTGTGCCCGTCAAAGCGCATGCTATTGGAGGATTAGCCTCAAGTGTATCAATAGTTCCTGGATTTGGATAAACGTCAACTCGCATTTGGGTACATTCCGTTTGACCACATACACTTTCATACCTTGCAAAATAGAGGGTTGTGTCTAATGGGGCATTAATTAGTAGGGGGTTACCTACACCTAACTCTTCTCCTGTACATGAGTCTTTAAACCATCTGACATTAGTACCAAAACCACCTTGTGCCGTCAGGGTAATGGCTCCTACTTGGCCTGTACAGAAGTTATTTTGATCAGAGAAAAGTGTATCAGGTTTGATGGGTTGTGGTATTACGACCACATCAAACGAGGTACAAAGTGAAACGTTACAGTCATTTTTATAGCGCAAGTAGTATGTAGTTGTAGTATCGGGTGCCGGAATGGTGATTGGATTACCTGTCATAAGAGGGGTTAGACCACAACCATCGGCAAACCACTGAATAGAATCTCCAATACCTCCAAAAGCCTCAAGGGTGATGTTTGTAATGGTTGTTGCGCAATAGAAATTCGTGTCAACGGCAATACTGTCGGGAGGTAGGGGCTGAGGCTGAACAGCGATAAGCAATGAATCGCAATCTGAGACCCCACAAGCATTAAACCATCTTGCAAAATACCATGTTGAATCGGAAGGCGCAGCAAGGGTAAGATCGGGAGTAAGCCCAACTATGGGACCATTACAGCTATCTTTATACCATCTTAAGACATCTCCACTTCCGCCTGCTGCATGTAATGAGATAGAAGTGATAGTACCGTAGCAGAAACTTGCAGTATCGGCATACACTGAATCTGTTTTAATCGGAAGAGGCAATACGACTATAAGAATGGAGTCAGCATCTGATACTCCGCAATTGCTTTCCCAACGAGCATAGTACCAGAGGCTGTCATTAGGAGCTGTTAATACAACATGTGAACCATTGCCAACAAGTGAGTCACCGGCTGCTTTAGCATACCAGAAAAGGGTATCTCCACTTCCTCCTGTAGCGGTGAACGTTAACTGAGTAACAGCACCGGGACAGTAAAAGTTTCTACTTACAGAGACAGACGTGACGGGCTCTGGAAGTGGTTTTACACTTGTTTGAACTGTAGCTATGTTCGAACACGAATTGACATCTGAAGCTGTATAAGTAATGGTAAAGAGCCCTGCACCTGCACTCTGAGGAGTGAATAGAGCGGTACCATCTCCATTATCTTGGATCCCTGCTCCTGTAAAGGCTCCGGTAGCAGGGGTTCCGGTTAAAGTAACCGGTTCGTCATCAATACAGTAATTAGCATCTAATCCTGCAATGGTGACTTCAGGTAGCGCATAAACGGTGGTCTGAAAGACCGAATCAGCTTGACATCCGTTTATGTCGGTTACATTGTAGGTAATATCATAGGGACCACCTACTCCAGCAACGGTCGGTTTGAAGACCCCCATACCTATACCTAGATTCTCTATACCTGTTCCGGATATGATACCAAAAGGCATATAGTTACCAATAAGCGTATCATTAGGTGCATTGATACAGTATGACTGCTCAAGTCCTTCAATTAAAGGTATTGGCAATGGGTTGACGATAATGGTGGCCGTGGCTTCATTTTCGCAACTAAAGCTATCTGTGTAATTATATTTAATGGTATGTGTTCCGCTTCCTGCAGCTGCTGGATCAAATGTTGCTGTCCCGTTAGCATTATCGGTAATACCAGGGCCAGAGAATGTGCCTCCAGGGGTAGGGGTACCATTAATCGTTACAGCTGGTGCATTAGCACAAATACGGGCAGGTAAACCAGTAATCGCAACGAGTGGCAATGCATGAACGGTGGTTAAGGCGGTATCTTTATTTACACATCCATCATTGGAGGTAAAGGTGTAGACAATAGCTAATGGTCCCCCAACACCGGCTTGAGAAGGAGTGAAAGTAGCTGTTCCATTGGCATTGTCAGTAATGCCAGGACCAGTAAATATTCCAAATGGAATTTTATTACCAATGATCTGAACTGGATCCGCATCAATACAGTAGTCCGCATCAAGTCCTGTGATGCTAAGACTTGTAGGAGGAAATACGGTAACGGTCTTCGTGATGGTATCATCACATCCTTCCGAACTTGTGAAAGTGTATCCAATGGTGTGAGTACCTGCTCCAGCGGTTGCAGGATCAAAGGTGGCAGTCCCGTTGGTATTGGAGGTGATACCAGGGCCGAAGAAAGAGCTACCGGTTGTATGGTTACCAAATAGATAATCAACGGGGCTATTAAAGCAATACGAAGCTTCTAGTCCGCTGAAGTTGACTTCAGGTAGGGGAGCAACCGTTACTTCAAACTCAGCAATATTTGTACAGTTATTTGCATTGGTATATTGGTAGGTTATCATATAAGGGCCACCTATACCAGCAGATTGAGGATCAAAGGTTGCTTGGCCTGGAGCTCCATTTACAATACCGGGGCCAGCAAAGAAGCTGTTGGTGGTATTATTTCCTACCAGAGAAAGAAGTCCTGCATCAATACAGGCTGTATCAGGTAGACCGGTGAAGGAGACTACTGGCAAATCGTAAACAGTCGTATTCTGTACTGCAGAGTTGCTGCAACCATAATAGTCAGTATAAAAATAGGTGATTGGATAAGTTCCTGGGCCGGCAGTAGCGGGACTGAATACTGCAGCCCCATTCGCTGTTGAAATAATACCTGTACCAGTTATATAACCTTGGGGAGCTTTGTTTCCATTGATATTGTCATTCTCATCGTTTAAACAATAGGAAGACTCAAGACCGATTAGTGAAACAAAGGGTTTTTCTCTAATAAAGGTGGTCATGGTAGTATCATCTGAGCAACCGTTGGGAGCTGTATAGGTATAGGTTACTGAATATATGGCTCCATTGGTCAGACCGGCAGGATTAAATGTAGTAATACCGCCGGTTGTGCTAACACCACCAGTTCCAGAGAAACTGCCACCGGTAGTAAAGTTTCCATGTAAGGTATCGGCATCGCCCCCTTCACAATAATAAGCTTCTAAGCCGGTGAACGAGGCAACAGGTTTTGGGTTAACCACAACCTGAACATTGGCACAGGTACTTGCACCGCAACCATTCGTCCATTGAGCAAAGTAGTTAGTCGTAGTTGAAGGAGCCTGAATTGTTAATGGGCTATTTGAACCAACAATCTGACTACTACCACAGTAACCAGTATACCATACGACCGTTTCGCCTGAGCCACCGGTAGCTGTTAGGGTGATGTCTGAAAGGGTTCCTTTGCAGAAGGTGGTGGTGCTTGCAGTTGCATTTGTAGGAGCTACAGGAAGCGGTTTCACTGTGATGACAATGGAATCGCAGGGGCTGGTAGCGCAGTTATTTTCATAGTAGGCGTAGTAGGTAGTGGTAACTGTTGGAGGGTTAATAATCGCTGGATTACCAATATAGATGGGGGTCGAACCGCAACTTCCTGCAGTCCATTTTAAGGTTGTACCCGTACCTCCCACTGCCGTTAAGGTGATAGGAGTTGTCTCTCCGGCACAAATGGCAACTTCAGAAGCCGTGATTTTAGTAGGTTTTTCTGGAAGTGGATTGACATGTACAATGACCTGTTTACAATCTGATACGCCGCAGCTACTTTCCCATCGACCGTAAAGAACGGTGGTAGTAAGTGGAGTGCCTATTGAAAGGGGATTACCTTCAGAGAAGTAGTTACCGCCGCAACTTGTGGTATACCATCTGAAGATATCGCCTGAACCACCGGTAACGGTGAGCGTAACGTTTCCTATACCTGCACAGGCATCTGGATTACTGTTACTGATGGAAGTGGCTTCAGTTGGTTTTAATAAAACATGAACGGTAAGCTGGGTTGGCGTAGATACGCCACAAGGATTCTCCCAACGGGCAAAGTAGTCGGTAGTTATACTCGGAGAAGGAAGGGTAAATGGGGATCCTGATCCAAGTAGTTGGGTACAAGCACTGTCTAAATACCATTTGAGAGTATCTCCAGATCCTCCGGCTACCGAAAGAGTAATGTTGCCTTCATCGGTTTCACAGAAGTAATCACGGTTAGTTGAAGCAACTATAGGAGCAACAGGTGGGTTGTTTTCTGTTCCAATTATAAAGGTGGTATCTTTTGTACAACCATTTGCATCGGTGATTCTTAAAGAATAGTTTCCCGTAGCGATATTGGTAAGGCTATCGGTTATAGCTCCGGTTGACCAGAGGTACCCATAAGGTTTGGTTCCTCCAGTCACTTTAGTGAAGATTGAACCATCATTACCTCCAGGACAAGTAACCTTGTTTACTATAGGGGCAATGTATTTGGTGGTAATAGCTGCTTTGGTCCAGAACCCGTCTTCTTGCCCAGATGATACAATAAGCGTTGATCCGAAGTAAAGAGATTGTGTGAAGCTACCTGCAAGCAGAATGCTTGAGGCAGAATTTGAAGAAATGGTATAAGCAACTTCATTTCCTATACCGCCATGCGTGA
>Ga0209066_10001078_pt1 | contig 37130 bp, 34 predicted proteins | sample All_14_2_FD_187198 | JGI IMG/M metagenome (GOLD analysis project Ga0209066, IMG submission 187198) | Freshwater microbial communities in response to fracking from Pennsylvania, USA - Allegheny Zone_MetaG_DW_15 (SPAdes) (version 2) ... | reverse complement strand
CCATGAATGGCGAAGACGTTCTTGGCGAGATCGATACCGATGGTGACAATGGCCACGGACTTCCCCTTTCCACACAAACGAGTGAGTTGATGAGATTTCGCACTTCCCATCGTGGCACTTGGATGCCAATTGCCGCAACTGCGCGGCGCGCTCGGGACGGGGAAGTCCCTTTCATTCGTTAGGCGTCACTGGCTACCAATCTGCGCAATGAGTCACCAACACAACTTCGATGAGGCAAAGTGGCCGTTTGATACGCCCATCAACACGGCGAGCTTCACCACGAGGTTCGTGACTGACGGCTCGAAACCGATTCTCGAGGTCTACCACGAGAACGACGGTGACTGGCAGTTTCTCTGCGGGACTACCGTCGAGACCGCTGACCTGAAGATAGTCTGTATGGGCTGCATGCTTGACCGTGACCGATCACTTGGTGATCTTTCCTCCTTGCCGTTCGGTTGGCGCGCTTACCGCAATTCGCCAGGTGACGATTGGCAAGTCGAAGAATCCCCAGCCGAAGAGGATTGACGCTCTCGCCCCCAGCCTCCTCCCTACCGAGCGAAATCGCCCCAACACAACCTCCTGCGGTGACGCCTAACCCCTCGTATATGGACTCCCCCACAAGGGCAAGAAACTGACTGATGTTTTGGCTGTTGGGGAAACGCCTGCAGTCGTATATCCGGCATCTGTAGTGGACTCTGTGGTGGTCCGTGCCAGCATGGAATCTGCGGGACCGATGCGCCAATCGTTACAAGCGGCTGCTGGAGAGCCGGAAGAGTTATCGGCGTCAGACGGTCTGGGGTGTGCCCGGTTGGCCATGTGGGTCAATCAACTCGCAAGCAAGCGGCGTGGGTGGAAGCAAAGAAACGTTTTGTTGGTGACGGCTGTTTGCTCAGTGTCTGCCAGTCAGGCTGGCATCGCAAAGCTCTCGCGGTTGATCTTTCTGTTCAGGCGCTCGGTTTCACCGAAAGGCGTCCCGTCTCTGAGCGTGGCGTAGCAGATGCGCGCGAGCTTGTTGGCCAGCGCGCAGGCGGCCTTGTTGTGGTTCGAGCGGCGCTGCACATCCAGTGCCCATCGGCGCACACCACACACTTCACGCTCGGCCGCCTCGGCGACCTTGGCCGCCCTCAACACACTCCTGGCGCCGTGCGTGAGCAACATGCGCAGGTAGCGGTCACCACGTTTGGAGATCTTGCCCAGGAAGCGCGAACTGCCCGAGGAATGCTCGCGCGGCGTGAGACCGAACCAGCTGGCAAAGTGGCGCGCGTCCTTGAAATGCGTCACATTGCCTGAGGTGGCCGCCACCATCGCGGTGGCTGTGAGCAAGCCGATGCCTGGAATCGACAGCAACGTGGTACAGGCCGGGCTCAGGCGAGCCAGGGCAGCGAGCTCGCGTTCGAGCTGGGCGATGCGCGCTTCGAGCAGACGGACCTCCTCCACCAGCAAGCGGGAAGTGCCCCGAATCAGCTCAGGCACTGCAGAACCCGGATCGGCCAGCACCCGGCTGATCGCCTCCAGCCCGGTGCGAGCACCCACGGGAACCGTGATGCCGAACTCACGCAGGAACCCACGCAAAGCATTGATGCGCGAAGTGCGCGTACCCATCCACAGCGAGCGCACGCGGTGCAAACCCTGCAAGGCTTGTTGTTCGACCGACTTGACGCGCACAGGGCGCATATCCGACGCGCGGGCGGCTTCGAGCAAAGCCGCTGCATCGGTTGCATCGGTCTTGTTGCGCTTGACGTAGGCACGAACATATTGGGCGGGCAGCAAACGAACTTCGATGCCCATGCCGTTGAGCCAGCGTGCCCAGTGATGGGCCGAGCCGCAGGCCTCCATGATGACCATGTCCACGGATCGATTGACGAACCAGCGTTCAAACTGGGTGCGCGTGAGGCGCTGGGTTTCAACGATGCGCCAGCGCTCATCGGCCACGGCGAGCTGGAAGACGGACTTTGCCAAATCAACGGCGACGGTTGTAGCATTCATGTCGGACTCCTTTCGTTTGGATGAAGACCTGATCCCCACGCCAATGAAGACCAGAGCGCGAATTTCGCGCAAACAAACGGGGGAGTCCATCCCATCAGTCAAGGGGACTAGCCTGCGGCCAGCCCCTTACGTCAAACGTTGGGCGACCGTTCTCCACTTGTCCATCTGACCGTTCCTGGCCGACAGCGGCACCTCAACATGGCCGTGTGCAGCCCCCACGCCCTACCCCACCACCGTCCGGTTCCGCCCGCCCTCCTTGGCGGCGTACAGCGCGGCATCGGCGCCTCTGACCAGCAGGTCGCCGTTGTGGTCGGCGGTGCACAGCTCGGTGCCGTGCAGGCCCACGCTGGCGGTGATGTGCAGCACCTTGTCGCCGATGGTGATGGCGGTGGCGGCGATTTCTTCGCGCAGGGCTTCGGCCAGGACCAGGCCACCCTGGGGCGTGGTGTCGGGCAGCAGCACCAGAAACTCTTCCCCGCCAAAGCGGCCCGCCATGTCCTGCGCCCGCAGGCGCTGGCGGATGGTGTGGGCGATGCGGCGCAGCACCTCGTCGCCTGCGGGGTGGCCGTGGCGGTCGTTCACCTGTTTGAAGTGGTCGATGTCCAGCAGCAGCACGGTCAGGGGCCTTGCGTTGCGTTGGGCGGCTGAGCCGTGGCGGTCCAGCGCCTCCAGCACGGCGCGGCGGTTGGGCAGGCCGGTCAGGGCGTCTTCCATGGCCAGGCGGTGGCTCTGGTCGGCGGCCAGTTCGGTGGCCACCAGCACAAAGCCAAAGGCGATGAACACCACGGCCAGGTAGGTGACGAGGTACGTCACCGTGGGCAGGAGGCCGCCCACCACCACCGGCGTGGCCGGCAGCCACCCCAGGGCAACGGCCAGGCTGCGGAACGCAAACATCAGCAGCAACAGCAGGGTGCTGGCGGCCAGGATGTGGCGCCCCCGCCCAATGGCAATGCCACCCTGGCGCAGCAAGGCCCACAGCACCAGCCCTTCCTGCAGGGCCAGCAGCGCATTGACCACGATGATGCGGGCGTCCCGCTGCTCCAGCAGCAGGGTGCTGGCCAGGAAGACTGCCAGCAGGGGCAGCAACACCCACACCCTGGGCGGCGGTGCGCCCCGCAACTGCAGCGCAGCGCGCAAGAACTGCAGCACCACCAGCGAGCCCAGGGTGTTGGGCAGGGCGATGGCCAGCCATTCCGGGATGCGGCCCTGCAAGCCGTACAGCGCATAGATGCCGGTGTTGGCCACCATGCCCCAGGCCAGGGCTTTGAGGCCCGGGATGTCCCGCCCATACGCCATCACCCACAGGGCGATGGTCATCGCCAGGTTGGTGATGACGATCATCGCCAGCAGGGTGGGCACGTCGAGGTTCATGTGGGCGTTGCGGGGGTTGGCCGGGGTGCCCGATTGTGGCGGCCCGCGGGCCCCTCTACGCCGTGTTCAGCGCAGCGGCGATGTCGGCGGCTTGTGTGGGACGCACCAGGCGAGCGACCTCGTGCCCGTCGCGCAGCAGCACCAGCGTGGGCCAGAGCTTGACGCGAAAGCTTCGGCCCAGGGCTCGGCCTGGCCCGTCTTCCACTTTGATGTGGCGCAGTGGCGCGTGGTTTGCCAGTGCCTGGGCCAGTGCGGGTTGGGCGGCGCGGCAATGGCCACACCAGGTGGTGCCGAATTCCAGCAGGGTGAGGCCTGGCAGGGCGTCCACCTCGGCGCGCGAGGGGGCTTCGATGTCGCTCAGGTAGGGTTGGGTCAGCGCTGTCATATCAAAATTTTGCCAAACGCACGGCGAATGCCGCGCAGGCCATGGTGGTGCTGAAGCCCACCAGGCCCAGCCAGCCCCATTGGGCGTAGGCCAGGGCACCGAGGGCCGAGCCGCTGGCCATGCCCACGAACATGCCGCTCAGCAGCACGGCGTTGAGGCGGCTGCGGGCCGCGGGCTCCAGGCCATAGACCAGCGTCTGGTGTGCCACCAGTGTGGCTTGCATGCCAAAGTCGAAACCCAGGGTGGCCACCACCAGCAGCGGCAGGCGGGCCGCGTCGGGCAGCACGCCCTCCAGCGCCAAGGCCGCGAAAGACGCGGCGGCCAGCGTGGTGCCGATGCGCGTGACAAAAGCGGAGCCATGACGGTCGCTCCACCGGCCCGCCAGCGGGGCGGCCAGGGCCCCGGCAGCGCCCACGAGCCCAAAGGTGCCCGCAGCGGCGCTGCCCATTTGGTAGCGCTGATACAGCATCAGCGCCAGGGTGGACCAGAACGCGCTGAACCCGGCGGCCAGCAGGCTTTGCGCCCAGGTGGCCTGGCGCAGCTTGGGGTAGCGGTGCCACAGCGTGACCAGGGAACGGATGAGTGCGCAGTAGCGTGCCTGGGTGGTGGGCGCAAAGCTGGGCAGTCCGCGCCAGGCAGCCACGCCAAAGCTGGCCACCGCCACCGCTGCGAGCACGAAGACTGTGCGCCAGCCCCATTGCTGGGCGACCCAGCCGCTGGCCACCCGCGACAGCAGGATGCCCAGCAGCAGCCCGGTCATGACCGCGCCGATGATGCGGCCGCGCTCGGCGTCGGGGGCCACGCTGGCGGCGGCGGGCACGATGTCTTGCGCCATGGTGGCGGCCACGCCCACCACCAGGCTGGCCAGCATGAGCGGCCCCACGGCGGGGGCCAACCCGCAAGCCAACAGGGCCAGGGTGAGCAAGGCCGACTTCAGGGCAATGATGTGGCGGCGGTCGTGCCGGTCGCCCAGCGGGGCCAGCAGCAGGATGCCCAGCGCGTAGCCCAGCTGTGTGAGGGTGGGAATGAGCCCCACCTGTGCGGCGCTGGCGTGCAGGCTGTCGCTCAGACCGCCCAACAAGGGCTGGCTGTAATAAAGGGAGGCCACCGCAAAACCCGCGCCGGTGGCCAAGAGCCAGACCAGGCGTTTGGGCACGGCGGGGGTGATGGGGTGAGCAAGCGCAGCAGAGGACATGGGCGGGGAATGGCAGGTTGAAACGCTGGGTGAACGGGTTGTCATTCTCAAGGCGCATTCCCAAACGGTATAGATGGCTCACGGGCAGAACTGATATACGCTTGGCGCATGAGCAAACCCTTGAAACCGCTGGCGGGCACCGACCGGCTGGACTTGCTGGAGACGTTCGTCCGCATCGTGGACGCGGGCAGCCTGTCGGCCGCGGCGCGCCTGCAGGGCACCACGCAGCCCACCATCAGCCGGCGTTTGCAGCAACTGGAGGGCCTGATGGGCCTGCGGCTGCTGACGCGCTCCACCCACGCCACCAAGCTCACCGAAGACGGCGAGCGCTGTTACGAGCACGCCAAGGAGCTGCTGGAGCGGTGGCACGCCATCGAGGCGGACCTGCGAGGGGTGCAGGACTCGCCCCGGGGGCTGTTGCGGGTGATGGTGCCGTCGGTGTTCGGGCAAAGCCAATTGCTGGCACCGCTGGTGACCTTGCTCAAGCAGCACCCCGAGGTGTCGGTGCAATGGCTGCTGAGCGACCGCATGCCGGACTTTGTGGCCGAGGGGCTGGACTGCGCCGTGCGCATCGGCGCGGTGGACGCCCCCGGGCTGGTGGCCATCCGCCTGGCCGCGTTGCCGCGGTTTGTGGTGTCGGCCCCCGGGCTGTGGGGCGGTGGGCCACCGCCCGCAGACCCCGAAGCCCTGGCGCAACTGCCCTGGCTGGCCCTGGACACGTTTTACCGCGACGAGGTGCTGCTGCACCACGTGAAAACAGGCGCGGCGCGGCGCTTTGCCATCCACCCCCGGCTCTACACCGACCACCTGTATGCGCTGTGCAACGCGGCCATGGCGGGGCTTGGGGTGGGCATTGCGTCGGCCTGGGCCGTGACCGAGCCGCTGGCCGATGGCCGACTGGTGCAGCTGGCCCCCGACTGGGTGGCCCCGCCCCTGCCCATTTCACTGGTGTACCCACCGGCGCGGTTTCACCCGGCGCGGCTGAAGGCGTTCATCCAGCTGATGCGGGCGCATGTGCCGGGCATTGCCGGGGTGCAACCGCCGTGAATGGGACGCCATGTCATGGATTTCAAAGGCAACAGACACACACTGCCCTTTTGGCTTCAAGGAAGACACACAAATGAACCGCCAATTGGACGTGTTGCTGGTCAATCCGGATTCATCAGCCAAGGCCTATCAAGGGCTGGCTGCCGTCTATTCGGCCATTGAGCCGCCGACCTGGGCACTGCTGTTGGCAGAAGCGTGCAGATGCAAGGGTTTTGGCGCGGCCATTCTGGATTGCGATGCAGAGCGGTTGACGCTTGACGCATCGCTGCAAAGAATCCAAGAACACAACCCGAGGTTGGTCCTTTTCGTGGTTTACGGCCAGAACCCCAACTCGGGAACCACCAGCATGATTGGGGCCCTGGCCCTGGCAAGGGCTTTGAAGGCAGAACACCCCCAAACGCCCACCGGCTTTGTGGGCTCGCACACCAGCGCGTTGCCCCGGGAGGTTCTCGCTCATGCCTGCGTCGATTTCGTTCTGCTGAACGAAGGCGTCTATGCATTGCAAAGTTTGCTGAAAAGCAATTTGAAAACAGAGTTGTCAAACCTCAAGGGCATTGGATTCAAAAAGGATGGGGCCACGGTATTGAATGCCCCTGAGCGCGTCGTTCCGCAGGCATTGATGGATGTGGACATGCCAGGGTATGCCTGGGACCTTCTGCCCTACAAGAACAGGCCTCTGGATCTGTACAGGTCCCATTTCTGGCATGCCAATTTCGACCATTCGCAGCGCACGCCGTTTGCGGCGATTTACACCTCGCTGGGATGCAATTTCCGCTGCAATTTCTGCATGATCAACATCATCAACAGAACCGACAACGGGGACCATGTCAGCGCCGCTGATTCCAGAGGCATGCGATTCTGGAGCGGGGAATGGGTGGTCAGGCAAATGAAGAAACTCGCGGACCTCGGTGTCAAAACCTTGCGCATCAGCGATGAAATGTTCTTTCTGAACAAAAACGGCTACGAGCCCATTTTGAATCGACTGGTGTCAGAAGATTATGGGTTCAGCATGTGGGCCTATTCGCGTGTGGACACCGTGCGCGAAGAAGCGCTGAGCCTGTTCAAGCGAGCGGGTGTCAACTGGCTTGCGCTCGGTGTGGAGGCGGGAAACCAAAAAATCCGGCAGGAAGTGTCCAAAGGCTCATTCAAAGAAATCAACATCCGCGACGTTTTCAGCACCATTCACAAGCACGACATCAACATCATCAGCAATTACATCTTCGGCTTCCCGGACGACAATTTCCAAACCATGCAGCAAACACTGGATTTGGCGGTTGAACTCAACACGGAAATGGCAAACATGTACCCCTGCCAAGCCCTGCCCGGAAGCCCCATGTACCACACGGCAAAAAACAACCAGTGGGATCTGCCTTCGGAATTCGAGGGATATGCATTTCTCTCGTATGAAAGCCAGCCGCTTCCGACGAAGCATGTCAGTGCCGCCGATGTGCTCCGCTTTCGGGACAACGCATGGCACACCTATTTCACCAATGGCAAGTATCTGGATTTGATTGAAAGAAAATTTGGAAAGCCCCAGCGGTCCAACATCGAGGACATGGCAAAAATCAAACTGAAGAGAAAATTGCTGGGGGATTGAGGCCCTTCAGCCCACCACCTTGGCCACCAGCCCCACCGCCAGCACCAGCGCCACGGTGGCCACACCCGCTGCCCAGCGCAGGGCGCGGCGGTTGTCTTCGATCTGCACGACCATGCGGGCCTGTTGCTCGGCCATGTCGCGCAACAGCACGTTGCTGTCGGACAGGCGGGCTTGCAGCTCCGCCACCTGCTGCTCTGCGGCCACCAGGCTGGCGCGCAGGGCGGCAACCTGGGCAGACAGGCTCTGGCCGGCATCGGCCACCACAGGGGTGGCCGGTGCGGCAGCGGTGGGGGTGCTGCCCCCGCGCCCGGGCAGGCGCTGCCAGAGCTTTTGTGCGCCGCTGAGCACGGAAGGGGCGTGCTCGATCACATCGGTCCAAGGCACGGCTTTGATGAGGGTGAGCCAGGGAAGGGCCATGCGGTGGGTGTCCTGATGAAGGTGGTGAAAAACTACTGGGCCTGGATGCTTTGTGCCCGGATGATGGCCGAAAGTTGCGCGGTTTCGGCCTGGATGCGGCGGGCCAGCCCCTCGGGCGCGGTGCCCACCACTTGCCAGCCCTGGTTGAACAGTTTCTGGCGCATGTCGGGTCGGCGCACGATCTCGGCCAGCGCGGTGGCCACGGCCTGGATGTGTGCGGAAGGCATGGTGACGGGGGCGGCAACGGCGTTCCAGATGTCAAGCTGGAAGCCGCCCAGCCCGGCTTCGGACAGGCTGGGCACGTCGGGCACCAGGCTGCTGCGCCCGGCGGAGGTGACGCCGATGGCGCGCAGCTTGCCCGCTCGCACCTGGGGCATGGCCAGGCCGGGGGGCAACAGGGCCATGTGGGTCTGCCCGCCCATCAGCCCGGTGATGACCTGGGGGTTGCCAGGGTATGGCACGTGCACGGCGGCCAGGCCGGCGCGGGCTTTGAGCAGTTCCATGCCCAGGTGGGCGACGGTGCCCACGCCGGGGGTGCCGTAGTTCCAGGTGTTGCCCCCCTGGCGGGCGGCGGCCAGGAAGGCGCTGCCTTCGTCGGGCAGGTGGGCGGACGCCACCAGCACCAGGGGAGCGGTGGCAATGAGCGAGACGGGGGCGAGGTCCTTGAGCGGGTCGTAAGGGGTTTTGGGGTTGAGGATTCGGGCAATGGTGAGGTTGCCGTTGATCATCAGCCCCAGCGTGTGTCCGTCGGTGGCGTGGGCCACGGCGGCGGCGGCGATGTTGCCGCCGGCACCCGGCTTGTTGTCCACCACCACGGGCTGGCCCAGGGCTTGCGCCAACGGTTCGGCCAGGGTGCGGGCGGTGGTGTCGGGTGACGACCCGGCGGGAAAACCCACCACCAGCTTCAGGGGCCGGACAGGCCAGGTGGCCGCAGGGCCCGCAGCCCAGGCGGATGCCGCACCCCCACCGCAGACGGCCCCCACGCACAGCAGGGTGGCGGCCAGGGCGCGCAGGCGGGACCGCTGGGGCTGGGACAGAAAATTTGGAACAAAAAGTGGCATTGACGCTTTTCTGTGTTGCGCTGTCAGCTACCAAAAAACGTTCTGGCCGCTGACAACGGAGACTCGCTCAGGGCCGGGGTGGGCCGCTGTAGAGCCAGGGATTGTCCAGCAGGTGTTCGCCCCCCAGGGCCATGGCCAGGTTGCGCCCGAGACGCAGCAGCCCCTGGGCATGGAAGATGCGGCCGTTGCGGGCGGAATGGGCTTGCACGCGGGCGTTGCGCGCCCAGCGCAGGTGGGCAAAGCGCTGAAACAGCGGGGCCCAGTCCACGGGCTGCCGGCCCCCCTGGGCGGCCAGCAGCTGGCCGAGGGTCCAGGCATCTTCCAGGGCCATGGCAGCCCCCTGGGCGAGATAGGGGCGCATGGGGTGGGCGGCATCGCCCACCAGGGCCACCAGGCCTTGGGCATGGGCGTAGGCACCGGTCATGGGGGGACGGTCGTTCAGGGGCCACAGGCGCCAGTGGGGCACGGCGTCGAGCATGCCCTGGAGCTGGGTGTGAACGGGGCCGAGGGCTGCCATGAGGTCGGCGTGTTGGGCCTGGTGCGTCCAGCTGGTGGGATTGCCCGTCTGCTGGCCGTGCACCACGGCCACGACGTTGACCTTTTGGCCAGCGCACACGGGGTAGTGCACCACGTGCAGGCGCGGACCGAGCCAGGCCGTGACGTCTTGGGTGCGCAGGGCCGGGGGCAGATCGGCCTGTTCCAGCAGGCCGCGGTAAGCCAAGTGGCCGGAAAAGCGGGGAGGGGCTTCCTGAGCGGCGGGGGCGTCGTGCCCCTGGGCGGGGCCGTCCATCACGTGCTGGCGCACGACGCTCCAGAGGCCGTCGCAGCCGACGAGGGCGGCACCGCCGCACAGGCGGCCGGTTTCGGTGCGCACGGTGACACCGCTGGGGCCCTCCTGCAGGCTGCGCACGCGTTCGGCCAGGTGGAGCACGGGCCCATCGGGCCCCAGGGCGCGCACGGCGTCCAGCAGGAGTTGGTGCGCGTCGGCGCGGTGGATGGTGGCGTAGGGCTGGCCGTAGGTTTGCAGCGCACGGGCACCCAGCCGGAGCTGGCCGAGCGTGTGGCCGCTGTGGGCGTCGCGCACGCGCAGTTGCTCGGGGAAGGCGGCAACGGCGCGCAGCGCGTCGGTCAGGCCCCAGTCGGCGAGCACGCGCACGGCGTTGGGACCGAGCTGTATGCCCGCCCCCACTTCGGAAAATTCGGCCGCCTGCTCCAGCAGGGTGACGGGGTTGCCCGCCCGGGCGCAGGCCAGCGCGGTGGCAAGGCCGCCAATGCCACCGCCCGCGATCAACAAAGCTTGGTTCATGGGGGCGCATTGTGCGGATGCCCGAGACGCGGGGGGTTGACGGCGATCAGCCAGCGCGCATTTGGTGACGCCCCGCAGGGGTGTCGAAGAAAATACGCCCATGACCTCCCACACCCCCAGACCCCAAGCGCCCGAACTGCTGCTGCCCGCCGGTTCGCTGGCCAAGATGCGCGCCGCCTACGACTTTGGCGCCGATGCCGTGTACGCCGGCCAACCGCGCTACAGCCTGCGCGCCCGCAACAACGAGTTCCGCCTGGAGCAGATTGCGCAAGGCATTGACGAGGCCCACCAGCGCGGCAAGAAGTTTTTCCTGACCAGCAACCTGCTGCCGCACAACGACAAGGTGCGCACCTACCTGCGCGACATCGAGCCCATCGTGGCGCTCAAGCCCGACGGCATCATCATGGCCGACCCCGGCCTGATCATGATGGTGCTGGACAAGATGCACAGCGGGGCCTGGGACCATGTGCCCATCCACCTCTCGGTGCAGGCCAACACCACCAACCACGCGGCGGTGAAGTTCTGGCAGAAGGTGGGGGTGACGCGCATCATCCTCTCGCGCGAGCTCAGCCTGGACGAGATCGAGGCCATCCGCCACGAGTGCCCCGACATGGAGCTGGAGGTGTTTGTGCACGGCGCGTTGTGCATCGCCTACTCGGGCCGCTGCCTGCTGAGCGGCTACTTCAACCGCCGCGACGCCAACCAGGGCACCTGCACCAACGCCTGCCGATGGGAGTACAAGCCCAGCGCCGCCCAGGAAAGCGACAGCGGCGACGTGGTGCCCGCCCAAGCCACGACGCTGGGCCAGGACTTCAACTTTGCCGCCGAGCAGCAGCAGGCCGAAACGGCCTTTGCCGCTTGCGGGGGCAGCCCCCGCCACCCCGCCGCCGACCAGGTGTACCTGCTGGAAGAGGCCGAGCGGCCCGGCCAGCTGATGCCCATCATGGAAGACGAACACGGCACCTACATCATGAACAGCAAGGACCTGCGTGCCGTGGAGCATGTGGCGCGGCTGGTGCAGATCGGGGTGGATTCGCTCAAGGTGGAAGGCCGCACCAAGAGCCAGTACTACGTGACGCGCACCGCCCAGATTTACCGCCGCGCCATCGACGACGCGGTGGCGGGCAAGCCTTTCAACCCAGAGCTCATCGCGCAACTGGAGAGCCTGGCCAACCGGGGCTACACCAGTGGCTTCCTGGAGCGCCGCCCGTCGCAGGACTACCAGAACTACGAAACCGGTGGCTCCGAAGCCCGCCACAGCCAGTACGTGGGCGAGGTGCTGAGCGTGGCCGATGGCTGGGCCGAAATCGAGACCAAGAACAAGTTTTCGGTGGGCGACACCATTGAGGTGATCCACCCCAGTGGCAACCGCCTGGTCAAGCTGGAGCAGATGAAAAACGCCGACGGCCAACCCGTCGATGTGGCCTTGGGCAACCCCATGAGGGTGTGGATTCCGGTGCCCGGCCAGGAGGAGGCCACGCGTGGGGCGCTGGTGGCGCGATTGCTCTGAAGTGCCTTCATCGCTTACCCAAATTGCGCCTTCAGCTCCTCATTTTGGAGTGACGCCAGTACCGCTCCATGGACATGTAGGCGTAAGACGATGACCAGCCGATGAGCAACAGGCCGTTGAGGGTTTCCACACCCGACATGAGGCGCAGCGGCCCCAGGGGCACCAGATCGCCATACCCCAGCGAGGTGAAGGTTTCGGCGGAGAAATACAGCGTGGTGGCCAGCGAGGGGGTGGCCGCACCGCCGAGGGTGCCCACATCGGCCCAACGGACCAAGGCGTGCATCACCACGGCATAAAGGCCGATTTCCAGCGCGTGGGCCATGAAGCATCCCAGAATGACCAGCACCAGCTTGGCGCGGGGCACCACGTGGGAACCGGGCAGCGCCAGCGACAACAGCCGCAGCGCCTCGTAATGCACCAGCGTGGCCGCCACGACCAGGAAAGCACACGCCAATATCACCAGCCACATGTGACGCGCCTGCGGGCCATCAGGACAGCTTGACCGGCACAAAGATCTGCTGGTGGTCTCGCAGCACCAGCAGGGCCAGGGTTCTGGGCTGGGCCCGCAAGGCTTTGTGCAGCGTTTCGACCGACTGCACGGGCTGGCCGTTGACGGCCAGCAGCACGTCGCCCACCTCCACCCCTGCGCGCTGGGCAGGACCGGTCACGTCCTGCACGAGCAGGCCTTGCGGCACATCGGCGTCGCGCAGCTCGCCACGGGTCAGGGGCCGCACGGCGAGCCCGATCTTGCCGCCGTCGCCCAGGGCCTGAGAGCCCGCATCGGCCACGTCGGAGGGGTCGCTCTGGCCCCCCAGCTGGACGGTCAGCTCTTTCCAGCCGTGGTCGCGCCACACCTTGAGGCGAGCGGTGTCGCCGGGGCTGGACAGGCCGATCAGGCTGGAAAGCTGGCCCGAGCGCACCACCGGCTGGCCGTTGACCTGGGTGATCACATCGCCAGGCCTGAGCCCGTGCCGCGCGGCGGCACTGCCCGGCGCCACCTGGGACACCAGCGCACCGTCGGGGGCCGGCAGCCCGAACGATTCGGCCAGCGGGGCGGTCAAGTCCTGAACGGACACGCCCAAGCGGGCATGACGGGCCTTGCCGGTGGCCACGATCTGCTCTTTCACCCGCAGGGCCACGTCGATGGGGATGGCAAAGCTCAGCCCCTGGAAGCCACCGCTCTGGGTGTAAATCTGGGCGTTGATGCCGATCACCTGGCCCCGCCCGTCAAACAGCGGTCCGCCCGAGTTGCCCGGGTTGACCGCCGCATCGGTCTGCAGGAAGGGCACCACGGCATCGCCCGGCAGGGAACGGCCCTTGGCGCTGACGATGCCCTGGGTGGCGGTCTGCTCCAGCCCGTAGGGCGCACCGATGGCCAGCACGCGGTCACCCACCTCGACCTGCCCGGCGTCGCCCAGGCGCACGGTGGGCAGGTCTTTGGCATCGATGCGCAGCACGGCGACGTCGGTCACCGCATCGGAGCCCAGCACCCGGGCGGCAAACTCGCGCCGGTCGGCGAGGTGCACGGTCACTTCCTTGGCGTCGCGCACCACGTGGGCGTTGGTCAGGATCAGGCCCTCGGCACTGACGATGAAGCCCGAGCCCTGGCCCCGAAACGGGGTCTGGGGCGACCCCATGCCGCCGCGCCCCTGAAAACCGGGCATGCCACGGAAGAATTGGAAGAACGGGTCGGCGGCGTCGGGCTGCCCGGGGCCATCGTCTTCAGCCGACGCTTGGCGTGTGCCCGAGACGGTCACGCCCACCACGGCGGGGCCAAAGCGTTTGACGATGCCGCGGTAGTCGGGCACCAGCCCCTGGGCATCGACCAATGGCACCGCATCGGGCGTGACGGGACCCGGTGTGGGGGTGGAGGGCAGCGGGGTGCCAGGGTGCGGGCTCGTCCAACCGGGCAAGCCGAATGCGCCAGCCCCCACGGCAGCCAGACCCAGGCTGACGACAGCGGCGGTGGCAAGGGAACGGGGCTTCATGGCGATTCCTTTCAGGCAAAGCAGCGGAACATTCCGCAGGCCTTGCATGGTGGTGCGCCCCCATGAGGCGGGCGTGAGCCCAAGGTGAAGCGAGGGTTAAGGCCTGGCAGCTCAGGGTTGGCGGGCAAACCGCACGGTGACGCGCAGGCCGCCCAGGGGCGAGTCGGCCAGCGTCACCTCCGCCCCGTGGCGACGGGCCACGGCCTGCACGATGGCCAGGCCCAGGCCGCTGCCGGGGGTGGCGTCGTCGGCGCGGCGAAAGAACCGGTCAAACACGCGCTCCCGGTCCTGTGCGGGCAAACCCGCCCCGGCGTCGTCCACCACCAGCACGGTCGTGCCACCACCCTGCCCTTGGGTGCCCTGTGGGGATGGCGCCAAGTCCACGCTCACTTGCACGCGGGAACCTTCGGGGGTGTGGCGAATGGCGTTGTCCAGCAGGTTGCGCACCAGGGACGCCAGAGCGGCCGCATGACCTTGCACGGTGGGTGCCGGGGCTGCGCCACCGCGTTCCTCTGGCGTGACCAGAGACAGGACGGTGCCACGCTGGTGCGCGAGAGGCGCCAGTGCGGCGAGCTCGGCCTGCACCAGCCGCACCAGATCGACGGCCTCCAGGGGCTGCTCGGGGGCATCGGGCTCGGCCCGGGCCAGGGCCAGCAGCTGTTCCACCAGCCGGGTGGCCCGGTCAATGCCCGTGGCCAGATCGGTCATGGCCTGGGCTCGGGCCTGCTCGTCCGGGGCCAGGCCCAGCACATGGAGCTGCAGCCGCAGCGCGGTGAGGGGTGAGCGAAGTTCGTGCGCGGCGTCGGCCACGAAAGCACGCTGGGTTTGCAAGGCGGTCTCCAGGCGGCGCAGCAGGCCGTTGAGCGCGCCGACCACCGGGACCACCTCGGTGGGCAAGCCATCGGTGGGCAAAGGCTGCAGCGAGCGGGCATCGCGGCTGCGCATGTCGGCGGCCAGCTTTTGCAGCGGCTGCAGTGTCAGGGCGGCCAGCCACCACACGGCCAGTGCCAGCAGAGGGGCCAGCAGCATGAGTGGGGCCACACTGCGCCAGGCGGCGTCGGCCGCCAGCCCCCGCCGTATGGCCAGCGGCTGCGCCACTTGGATGATGCGGCCCGGGGTGGCCACGCTGAAGGCCCGCCACACGCGCGGACCGGCCTGCACGTCCGCAAAGCCCAACTGGGCGCGGTTGGGCAAGGCCTCGTGTGCCTGCGAGGCGTAGATGACACGCCCGTCCACCGACCAGATTTGCACCACAAAGTCCAGCGTCTCGTCGGCCAGTGCCTGGGCATCGGTGCCGCCGACTTCACCCTGGTCGCGCAGGGACAAGGCCATCTGGCGCAGCTGGTAGTCGAACAGGGCTTCCGCCTGGCCGAGCACGCTGCGGTAGGTCACCCAGCCCATCACGGCGGCGGCGGCCAGCAACAAGGACAGCAGTGCCAGCAACAGCCGCCAACGCAACGACACGGGCGGGTGGGGCCATGACCCGCTCATGGCCCCACCCCGCCCGGTTCCCGATGGCCGTATGGACCTGGGGACGGCAAGGCCAGAAAGTAGCCCACCCCGCGCATGCTCTGGATGAAGTCGGCCCCCAGTTTGCGGCGCAGCTGGTGGACGTAGACGCTCACCGCATTGCTTTCGACCGCATCGCCCCAGCCATAGATGCGGTCTTCCAGCTGGGCGCGTGTGAGAACCGCGCCGGGGCGGACCATCAGCGCCTCCAGCACGGCGAACTCGCGGGCGGACAACAACACCGGCACGCCGTGCTGTGCCACCTGACGTGTGGCAGGGTCCAGTGTCACACCGCCGTGGGCGAGCACGGGCTGCGCCTGGCCACTGTGGCGGCGCATGACGGCGCGGATGCGGGCCCCCAGCTCAGCGACATCAAAGGGTTTGGTGAGGTAGTCGTCGGCACCGCTGTCCAGCCCCTGGACACGGGCCTCCGGGGCATCGCGGGCGGTCAGCACGATGACCGGGGTGGCGTCCCGGCGGGCACGCAGTTCGCGCAGCACCTGCAGGCCGTCTTGCTCCGCATCTTGCACGGCAGACGCAGGGGTGGCGGGCAGGCCCAAGTCCAGCAGCACCAGGTCAAAGCGCTCGGTGGCCAGGGCGGCGCGGGCCGACGCCACGTCTCTGAGCCAATCCACCGCATGGCCCTCGGCCTGCAACACGGCACGCAGGCTGCTTCCGATCATGCGGTCGTCTTCCACCAGCAGCAGTCTCATGACACCTCCCTGCCAGAGCCCTGCACCCGTCCCCTCAGCGCTTTGACCTCGCCCCGCGCGGCCTTGCCCTGCAGCCGCCGCTGCTGCGACCCGAACGTGGGCCGGGTGGGTTTGCGGGCCTTGGGGGGTTGGGCAACACTGAGCACCAAGGCGTGCAGGCGGGCAATGGCGTCTGCCCGGTTGGCCTCCAGGCTTCGGCTGGTCTGGGCCTTGATGACCACCACGCCCTCGGCGGTGATGCGCTGGTCGCTCAGGGCCAGCAGGCGGGCCTTGATGGCGTCGGGCAAGGAAGACGCCGACACGTCAAACCGCAGGTGAACGGCGTTGGACACTTTGTTCACGTTCTGCCCGCCCGCGCCCTGGGCGCGGATGGCGGTGAACGTCATCTCGTCCTCGTGCAGGGCAAACAGCGGGGGTCTCATGACCGCGAGTATGGCCGCAGCGGGCTGGCATTTCGCCGGCCGCCTCCCTTGTGTCACCCGGGAAATCACCTGTTGATAAAAAGCAAAGCCAAAGCAAAAAGGCACCGTCTGCCAGGGCTGAGCCCCAATAATGGGGCCGCTGGGCAGAGCCCCCATGCTAGGAACACGTATGCACGCCACGAAGTACAAGATCTGGGTTCAGTTTCTCGTCACCATTGCCATCGCCTTGACCGTGGTCTGGACAGGGGTCATCGTCTGGCAGGGCTATGTGTACCGGGATGCGGCCATCAAACAGGCCCAGGACTATTCGCTGAGCATGCACAACGCCACCATGGCCGGCCTGACGGGAATGATGGTGACGGGCACTGTGGCCGAACGCCATGTGTTCCTGGACCAGATCAAGCAACTGGGCACCATTCGCGACGTGCGGGTGTTGCGCGCCCCGGCCGTGGTCCAGTCTTTTGGGCCTGGCGACGCCAAGGACGACTCCAAGCCCGATGCCATGGAGCAGCAGGTGATGTCCAGCGGCCAAGAGGCCTTTCGCGTGGACACCGATGCCGACGGCGAATACCTGCGGGCCGTGCGCCCGACGCTGGCGCTCAGGAACTCGCTGGGCAAGGACTGCCTGATGTGCCACCAGGTGCCAGAGAACAGCGTGCTGGGGGTGGTGAGCATGAAGGTGTCCCTGTCCGAAGTGAACAAGGAGCAGGCCGTGCAGCGCTGGAAGTCCATTCTGGTGGCCATCATCACGGCCATCCCGGTGCTGATGCTGATCTACCCGTTCATTCGCCGTGTGGTCACCCAGCCGCTGGAGTTGGGGGTGAAGGCGGCGCATGACATCGCTTCGGGAGACCTGACGCAGTCGATTGCGGTCACATCGGACAACGAAATCGGGCAACTGCAACAGTCGCTGCGCGACATGAACGACAGCCTGGCCCAGATCGTGGGCAAAGTGCGGGCGGGCACCGACACCATTTTCAGTTCGTCGCAGCACATTGCCAGTGGCAACGTGGACCTGTCGGAACGCACCGAGCAACAGGCCAGCAGCCTGTTGAAAACCACCGCCACCATGCAGGAGATCACCCAGGGCGTGAACCTGAGCGCCGACAATGCCCGCCAGGCCAGCGAGCTGGCGGTGTCTGCGTCCGAGGTGGCGGCACGGGGTGGGGCGGTGGTGGCGCAGGTGGTGGACACCATGGACTCCATCAATGCGTCTTCGCGCAAGATCAGCGACATCATCGGTGTGATCGACAGCATCGCGTTCCAGACCAACATCCTGGCACTGAATGCGGCAGTGGAAGCGGCCCGTGCGGGTGAACAGGGCCGGGGGTTCGCGGTGGTGGCCTCGGAGGTGCGCAGCCTGGCGCAACGCTCCGCAGCCGCAGCGCAGGAGATCAAAGGCCTGATCGGCGACTCGGTGGACAAGGTCAGCGCGGGCACGGCCCTGGTGCATCAGGCCGGGCTCACCATGACCGAGGTGGTGGAAAGCATCCGCAGCGTCACGGCCATCGTGGGCGACATTGCCACGGCCAGTGCCGAGCAAACCGCCAGCATCGAGCGGGTGAACGGGGCCATTTCCGACATGAATGACGTGACGCAGCAAAACGCGGCGCTGGTGGAAGAGGCCGCGGCTGAGGCCAAATCTCTGCAAGACCAGGCAGCCCAGCTGGAACAGGTGGTGCGCTCGTTCAAACTGCGCGGCACCGACAACACCGCCTGATTCTTCCTCTCGCCCCTGGCCCCATCAGACCGAGGCAGAAGGCCGCTGGGCCACGCGGTCGCGCCAGGCCTGCAGCGCGTGCAGGCCCTCTGCCGCAGCGTTGAATTTCATCAGCCGGGCAAACTCCAGCGCACAAAAAGCGGTGATGTCGGCAATGGTGAAGCGGTCGCCCGCCATCCAGTCCTGGGTTTGCAGCAGTTGGTCAAAGCGCGCGGCATAGTCCAGCACCTTGGCTTTCTGGGCATGGCCGTAGTCGGCAAACTGGGGTTGCTCCAGGGGAGCCAGGCCGGGGTGGGTGTGGCGGATCACCTGGGCCATCGGGACCAGCAAATACCACTCCACGCGGCGGTCGGCCATCTCGATGAAGGCGCGCTCGTCAGCGTCCTGCCCCATCAGGTTGGGCTCGGGAAACCGCCCTTCGAGCCAGGTGCAAATGGCCCGGCTTTCGGACAGCACACGGCCATCGCCCAGCTCCAGCGATGGCACGGTGGTCAGAGGGTTGAGCGCCTTGAAGGCGTCGGATTTGTGCGCGAGGTTGTTGATGTCCACATCCACCAGCTCGATGCCGGGAATCTGTTTTTCGGCCACAAACATCATCACGCGACGGGGATTGGGCGCACGGTGGGCAATGTGCAGTTTCATGGGTGTCTCCGGTGTCAAGGGTCAAGATTGGCCCAGCGTACAACGGCAAGCCGATGGGCAAGACAACTTGAGAAACCGCAATCATTTGAAGCCAAATGACCTTCTAACGCTTAAAGAATAAGCGGTGACAGCTATCACTTTTGAAAAACCCAGGTCGCACTGGCATCGCAACAAGGATTGAAATCCCGTCAGACCAAGGGTTTACCCTGATCTGACCACTATCATTTGCCCCATTTTTCAAGCTCGGCTTTGCCATTTTCTGTTCCCACCATGTCTGACTCCTCCCGCATTCTCAACGCCGCGCTGCGCGGCAAAATCATGTCGGCCACCGAAGCAGCGGCTTTCATCCAGGACGGCCACAACGTGGGCATGAGCGGCTTCACCGGCGCGGGCTACCCCAAGGCCGTGCCACTGGCGTTGGCCAAACAAATGGACAGCGCCCACGCCGCCGGGCAGCACTTTCGCATCGGCATGTGGACGGGGGCTTCCACCGCCCCCGAGCTCGACGGCGCGCTGGCCCGCGCCAACGGGGTGGACATGCGCCTGCCCTACCAGTCCGACCCCACCTGCCGCAAACGCATCAACGCCGGGGAAATGGACTACATCGACATCCACCTGTCGCACGTCGCGCAGTACGTGTGGTTCGGCTTTTTTGGCAAGTTGGATGTGGCCGTTGTCGAAGTGGCCGGTGTGCTGGAGGACGGACGGCTGATTCCGTCGTCGTCGGTGGGCAACAACAAAACCTGGCTGGACCAGGCCGAGAAGGTCATTCTGGAAGTGAATGCCTGGCAAAACCCCGAGCTGGAGGGCATGCACGACATTTACTATGGCACCGAACGCCCACCACACCGCAAACCCATTCCCCTCACGCATCCGAACGAACGCATCGGCACGCCCTACCTGCACGTGGACTTGGACAAGGTGGTGGCGGTGGTGGAAACCCACGACAGCGACCGCAACTCTGGCTTCACACCGCCGGATGCCGCCTCCAATGCCATCGCCGCACACCTGATGGCATTTTTGCAGCACGAGGTCGACAAAGGCCGCCTGCCACCCGAGCTGCTGCCCATCCAGTCGGGCGTGGGCAACATTGCCAACGCGGTGCTGGCGGGGCTGAACCAAGGCCCGTTCGACGGGCTGACCGCCTACACCGAAGTGTTGCAGGACGGCATGCTGGAGTTGCTGAAATCGGGCAAGCTGCTGAGCGCGTCGGCCACGGCGTTTTCGCTCAGCCCCGAGGCGCTGACCGAGCTCAACGGCGACCTGGGGGCCTGGCGCAACCGCATCGTGCTGCGCCCCCAGGAAATGAGCAACCACCCCGAGCTGATCCGCCGCCTGGGCATCATTGCCATGAACGGCATGATCGAGGCCGACATCTACGGCAACGTCAACTCCACGCACGTGATGGGCTCGTCCATCATGAACGGCATCGGCGGCTCGGGCGACTTTGCACGCAACGCCTACCTGTCCATTTTCATGACCCCGTCCACCGCCAAAGACGGGCTGATTTCATGCATCGTGCCCATGGTCAGCCATGTGGACCACACCGAGCACGATGTGCAGGTGATCGTGACCGAGCAGGGCCTGGCCGACCTGCGCGGCCTTTCGCCCAAGGCGCGGGCGCAAGTGGTGATTGAAAACTGCGCCCACCCCGACTTCCGCCCAGCCCTGCGCGACTACGTGGCCCGCGCCGAACGGGGAGCCCCTGGCCTGCACACGCCCCATCTGCTGGACGAATCTCTCAGCTGGCACAGCCGTTTTCTGAGAACGGGGCGCATGTGACACCTCCCCTGTCGCCGCAGAGCGCATAAAAAAAAGCGGCCCGAGGGCCGCTTTTTCACTGGGGGCTGACGACGCTGCTTATGCCGTCACGCCTTTGGCGATGTCTGCGTACTCTTCGATCTGGTCGAAGTTCAGGTACTGGTACACCTTGCTGCTGTCCTTGTTCAGGCCAGCCATGTCGGCCTGGTACTCGGCCACGGTGGGGATGCGGCCAATTTTGGACGCGATCGCAGCCAGCTCGGCAGAGGCCAGGTACACGTTGGTGTTTTTGCCCAGGCGGTTGGGGAAGTTGCGGGTGGAGGTGGACACCACAGTTGCGCCTTCGCGCACTTGGGCCTGGTTGCCCATGCACAGGCTGCAACCGGGCATTTCGGTGCGGGCACCGGCAGCGCCGAACACGCCGTAGTGGCCTTCGCGGGTCAGTTCCTGTGCGTCCATCTTGGTGGGTGGGGCCAGCCAAAGCTTGACAGGGATGTCGCGCTTGCCTGCCAGCAGGTTGGAGGCGGCACGGAAGTGACCGATGTTGGTCATGCAGGAGCCGATGAACACTTCGTCGATCTTGGCACCGGCGACTTCGCTCAGCAGCTTGGCATCATCGGGATCGTTGGGGCAGCACAGCACGGGCTCGGTCAGCTCGGCCAGGTCGATTTCGATCACGGCTGCGTATTCGGCATCCTTGTCGGCTTCCAGCAGGTTAGGGTTGGCCAACCAGGCCTCTACCTTCTCGATGCGGCGTGCCAGGGTGCGGGCGTCGGCGTAACCGTCGGCAATCATGTTCTTCATCAGCACGATGTTGCTGGTGAGGTATTCCTTGACTGGCTCGGGGTTGAGCTTGACGGTGCAACCGGCGGCGGAACGCTCGGCAGACGCATCGCTCAGCTCGAATGCCTGTTCAACCTTGAGGTTGGGCAGGCCTTCGATTTCGAGGATACGGCCAGAGAACACGTTCTTTTTGCCTGCCTTGGCCACGGTCAGCAGACCGGCCTTGATGGCGTACAGGGGAATGGCATGCACCAGGTCACGCAGGGTGATGCCGGGCTGCATTTCGCCTTTGAAGCGCACCAGCACGGATTCGGGCATGTCCAGGGGCATCACGCCGGTGGCTGCACCGAAAGCGACCAGACCGGAACCGGCTGGGAAGCTGATGCCGATGGGGAAGCGGGTGTGGCTGTCGCCGCCGGTGCCGACGGTGTCGGGCAGCAGCAGGCGGTTGAGCCAGCTGTGGATCACGCCGTCACCGGGGCGCAGGGCCACACCGCCACGGCTGCTGATGAACTTAGGCAGTTCGCGGTGGGTTTTCACATCCACTGGCTTGGGATAGGCGGCGGTGTGGCAGAAGGACTGCATCACCAAATCGGCGCTGAAGCCCAGGCAAGCCAGGTCTTTCAGTTCGTCGCGGGTCATGGGGCCGGTGGTGTCCTGGCTGCCCACGGTGGTCATTTTGGGTTCGCAGTAGGTACCGGGGCGCACGCCCTGACCTTCTGGCAGACCGACGGCACGGCCAACCATTTTCTGCGCCAGTGTGAAACCGGCGTTGGTGGCCACGGGTGGGGTGGGCAAGCGGAACAGGGTGGAGGCTGGCAGACCCAGGAATTCGCGGGCCTTGGCGGTCAGGCTGCGGCCGATGATCAGGTTGATACGGCCACCGGCGCGCACTTCGTCAAACAGCACATCGCTTTTCAGCTTGAACTCGGTGACGGTTTCACCGGCTTTGACGATCTTGCCTTCGTAGGGAAGGATGTCGATGACATCGCCCATTTCGAGCTTGGTCACGTCCACTTCGATGGGCAGGGAGCCGGAGTCTTCCTGGGTGTTGAAGAAGATGGGGGCGATTTTGCCGCCCAGGGTCACACCGCCGAAACGCTTGTTGGGCACGAACGGAATGTCTTGGCCGGTGGCCCAGATCACGCTGTTGGTGGCCGATTTGCGGCTGGAGCCGGTGCCCACCACGTCGCCCACGTAGGCCACGAGGTTGCCCTTTTTCTTCAGGTCTTCAATGAACTGCATGGGGCCGCGCTTGCCGTCTTCTTCGGGCTTGAAAGCCGCGTCGGGACGGGTGTTTTTGAGCATGGCCAGGTAGTGCAACGGAATGTCGGGGCGGCTCCAGGCATCGGGCGCGGGCGACAGGTCGTCGGTGTTGGTTTCGCCGGGCACCTTGAACACGGTGACGGTGATGCTCTGGGGCACTTCGGGGCGGCTGGTGAACCACTCGGCATCGGCCCAGCTCTGCATCACGTCTTTGGCGAAGGCGTTGCCTGCTTTGGCTTTTTCGGCGACATCGTTGAAGAAGTCGAACATCAGCAGGGTTTTCTTGAGTGCGGCAGCGGCCACACCGGCCACTTCCGCATCGTCCAGCAGCTCAATCAGGGGGTGGACGTTGTAGCCGCCAACCATGGTGCCCAGCAGCTCGGTGGCCTTGGCTTTGGAAATCAGGCCCACAGTCACATCGCCATGGGCAACAGCGGCCAGGAAGCTGGCTTTGACTTTGGCGGCGTCGTCCACACCGGGAGGCACACGGTGGGTCAGCAAGTCCAGCAGGAAAGCATCTTCACCGGCGGGGGGGGTCTTGATCAGTTCAATCAGGTCGGCCACCTGCTTGGCATCCAGAGGCAAGGGAGGAATACCCAGCGCAGCGCGCTCGGCAGCATGGTCACGGTAGGCTTTCAACATGGGGAACTCCTTTTGTTGTCAAGAAAAGTAATGAGCAATTTCCATTGGCAGCGCACGACCCGTCTGATGCGCGCGCTCCAATATTTGCCAGAAAAACCGGTAACTGGCACGGTCATGCAATTTGCCTGCCAGTTGTATGGGCGCCCATTCGTGACGGGCCGCCTGATCGATGATGTGAGCGGCCTCGTCAACTTCATCCAAGGTAGGGGCAAATGCCTCCACGATGGTCCGAATCTGATCGGGGTGGATGCTCCACATGCGGGTGTATCCCAGCTCGTTGCGGGCTTTCAGCGCCGCATGCCGCAGCGCGTCCGCATCCCGGAACTCGGTGACCACGCAATGTGATGGGACTTTGCCAAATGCATGGGCTGCGCTGGCCAGCGCCAACTTGGCCCGAACCACCAAGGGGTGCGCAAACTGCCCACTGACGCCCATGCCTGACGAGGGAATGGCTCCCCCATGGGCAGAAACAAAATCCATCAAACCGAAGCTGAGCGATTGCACTCGGGGATGCGCCGCGATGTCGAACGCATGGTGGATGGCCAAAGGGGATTCAAGCAGAACATGCAGGGGCACGTCCTGACCACCGGCGGCATCCAGCGCGCTGACGGCGACTGTCACTTGCTCCAAGGTATCGATCTTGGGCACCATGACAAAGGCGGGCAGACGATCGGCAGCCCCCACCAGGGTGGCCACGTCGTGTGCAAAAGCGCCGTGGTCCACGGCGTGCACACGCACACCCACACGGCAAGAGGGATCCGCAGAGGCCAGCAGCTCGGCCACCAGGGCCGCGTGCTCTGCCTCTGCTCCCACAGGGGCTCCGTCCTCACAGTCCAGGGTCACGTCAAACACGCAAGCCCCAAACTCTTCGGCCAACTCAGCCTGCAGCTGCAGGCTTTTTTTCATGCGCGCCGCCACCCCACTGTAGTGATCGCAAACGGGGAGCACCTGCCCCCCCGCTTGTGCACCCAGCAAAACGCTGCGCGGATGCGTCACCCTGTGCCTCCGGTGGTAACCACTGAGTTACAGCAGATGCTTGACGCCGTCTTGCTCGCCCAGCAGTTCGGCCAGGGTTTTGTTGATGCATTCCTGAGAGAACGCGTCGATGGGCAGGTCTTCGACGATTTTGTATTCGCCGCCTTCGCAGGTAACGGGATAGCCGAACATCACTTCAGCGGGAATGCCGTATTCACCTTTGGACGGAATGCCCATGGTGACCCATTTGCCGTTGGTGCCCAGGGCCCAATCACGCATGTGATCAATGGCTGCGTTGGCAGCAGACGCAGCCGACGACACGCCACGTGCGGCGATGATGGCAGCACCGCGTTTGCCCACGGTGGGCAGGAACACATCCTTGTTCCAGACTTCGTCGTTGATCATGTCTTTGACAGACTGGCCATCGATGGTGGCGAAACGGTAGTCGGCGTACATGGTGGGCGAGTGGTTGCCCCACACGGCCAATTTTTCGATGGCGGCCACGGGCTTGCCGGTCTTGGCGGCGATTTGGCTGGCGGCGCGGTTGTGGTCCAGACGCAGCATGGCCGTGAAATTGCCAGGCTTGAGGTCAGGAGCCGACTTCATGGCAATGTAGGCATTGGTGTTGGCGGGGTTGCCCACCACCAGCACCTTGACGTCACGGCTGGCCACAGCGTTCAGGGCCTTGCCCTGGGCGGTGAAGATCTGGGCGTTGGCGGCCAGCAGGTCGGCACGCTCCATGCCGGGGCCACGGGGACGGGCACCCACCAGCAAAGCGTAGTCGGTGTCTTTGAAGGCCTCCATCGGATCGCTGTGGGCTTCGATGCCAGCCAGCAAAGGGAATGCGCAATCTTCCAGCTCCATGATGACGCCCTTGAGGGCTTCCTGGGCTTTCTCCATGGGCACTTCCAACAATTGGAGGATCACGGGCTGGTCTTTGCCGAGCATTTCACCGGAGGCGATGCGGAACAACAGGGCGTAGCCGATTTGACCGGCTGCACCGGTGACAGCCACTCGAACAGGTTTCTTGGACATGGTGGAAACTCCAGAAGGCAGAAAGTTTGAGGAAGATGCTTGTGGGAGATGTGCGAGAAAAACCCGGGTAACCCCACCAAGCGCCACATTCTTTGCCGCACCTGAGGGCCCCAAATTCACCGGCGAGTGTAGCCGCCAAAACACCTCGCGTCAATTTGTCTTATGTCTTATATAAGATATGATTGCGCAGAGGCAATCATGAACCCAAACACCCAGCCCCCCGACCTCACCGAGCCCTCAGGCTCTGCGGTCACGCCTGCGTTCAGCCCGCTCTACCAGCAAATCAAAACGCTGATTCTCCAAAGCCTGCAGGACGGCGAATGGAAACCTGGCGATGTCATGCCCAGCGAGCAGGAATTGGCGGCCCGGTTTCGGGTAAGCCAGGGCACCGTTCGAAAAGCGATCGATGAACTGGCCTCGGACAACCTCGTGGTTCGCCGCCAGGGCAAAGGCACTTTTGTGGCCACACATGCAGAACGGCACATTCAGTACCGGTTTCTGCGCCTTCAACCCGACACCGGGGCAGAAGACCGGGCCGAGAGAACGATTGTCGAATGCCGACGCACACGCGCCACCGCAGAGGTAGGCCGCTTGCTCGGTTTGAGGAGTGCCGACCCGGTGGTTCTGGTCAAACGCGTGCTGGGCTTCGCCGGAGTGCCGACAATCTTGGAAGATGTTTGGCTCCCAGGCACCCCCTTCAAAGGACTCACACAGGAAGCCCTGTCGTCCGACCAGGGGCCGATGTATGCGTTTTTCGAGAGTCAGTTCGGCGTTCGAATGGTCAGAGCAGAAGAAAAAATCAAAGCGGTCGGAGCCAATGCGGAGGCTGCCGCGCTTTTGGGCGTTCCCATCGGCCACCCACTCCTGGGTGTCGAGCGGATTGCTTACACCTACAACGATGTCCCCATGGAATTGCGTCGTGGCCTTTATCGCACGGACTTGCACCACTACAAAAACGAATTGAGCTGACCAGAATCCGAGGGCAAATACCTTGTTTGCAAGGTTGGTGAATGCTGCGTTGCAATAGAATTTGAGGGCTATCCCGCTCGGTTACCAAAGAGTTACATCTCTTCCACAATCCCCAAGAAAGCGCCCACATGACCCCTCTGAAAAAGACGCGCCCCGAGTTTCGCAACATCAACGCGTTCAAAGACCTCACAACCTACCGCCTGCCCCTTGCGGGTTGGGTGTCCATCCTGCACCGCGCCAGTGGCGCCATGATGTTTTTGTTGATGCCGTTCATCATCTGGATGTTCGACGCCTCTGTTTCCTCTGAAATCTCCTTCGAGTCATTCACTTCCGCGCTGTCTGCCGGGCTGTGGATCCTCCCTGGCGCGCTGGTCAAACTGGTTGTACTGGGTCTGATGTGGGCTTACCTGCATCACCTGATGGCTGGCGTACGCCACCTTTACATGGATGCACGGCACGCGGTCAGCAAAGAGTTTGGCGCGTCGTCTGCCAAAGTGGTTCTGGCTTTGAGTCTCGGCCTGACGGCCATTCTTGGCGCCAAACTGTTCGGACTCTACTGACCTTCGGCCTCTCGCTGAATTTTCAAGGAAACTCAAAAATGGCTGTTAATTACGGTTCCAAACGCGTTGTGGTAGGCGCTCACTACGGCTTGCGTGACTGGCTTGCACAACGGGTTACCGCAGCGCTCATCGCGCTGTTCACCGCCGTGGTGTTGCTGCAAGTGCTCACCGTCAGCGGTCCGATTGGCTACGAAGCATGGGCGGGCATTTTTGCTGCCCAGTGGATGAAAGTCCTGTCTTTCTCGGTGTTCATCGCCCTCTTCTATCACGCATGGATTGGTATGCGTGACATTTGGATGGACTACGTCAAACCACCAGGCATCCGCTTGGCATTGCATACGTTCACCATCGTCTGGCTCGTGGGTTGCCTGGGCTGGGCCATTCAAGTTCTCTGGAGAATCTGATTTATGACCACCACAACATCCATTTCCAAGCGCAAGTTCGACGTGGTCATTGTCGGAGCCGGCGGCTCTGGCATGCGTGCATCGCTTCAGTTGGCACGTGCGGGTCTCAAAGTGGCCGTTCTGTCCAAAGTGTTTCCCACGCGCTCTCACACTGTGGCGGCCCAAGGAGGGGTTTCCGCCTCTTTGGGCAACATGAGCGAAGACAGCTGGCAATTCCACTTTTATGACACGGTCAAAGGCTCTGATTGGCTGGGCGACCAGGATGCCATCGAGTTCATGTGCCGCGAAGCACCCAAGGTTGTTTACGAGCTTGAACACTTTGGCATGCCTTTCGATCGCAACCCCGATGGCACCATTTACCAGCGTCCCTTCGGTGGACACACCGCCAACTATGGGGAGAAGCCGGTTCAACGCGCCTGTGCTGCAGCCGACCGCACAGGTCATGCCATGCTGCACACCCTGTATCAAGCCAACGTGTCTGCGCGCACCACGTTCTTTGTGGAGTGGATGGCACTGGATCTGATCCGCGACGCAGACGGCGATTGCGTGGGTGTGACCGCGCTCGAAATGGAAACAGGCGACCTTTACGTGCTGGAAGCCAAGACCGTTTTGTTGGCCACCGGTGGTGCCGGGCGCATCTATCAGTCGTCCACCAACGCATTCATCAACACGGGCGACGGCCTGGGCATGGCCGCTCGTGCTGGCATTCCTTTGCAAGACATGGAATTCTGGCAATTCCACCCCACCGGCGTGGCGGGTGCTGGCGTGTTGCTGACCGAAGGCTGCCGTGGCGAAGGCGCCATTCTGCTCAACAGCAACGGCGAACGTTTCATGGAGCGTTATGCCCCCACACTGAAGGACTTGGCCCCTCGCGATTTCGTGTCCCGCTGTATGGGGCAGGAAATCCTGGAAGGTCGTGGTTGTGGCCCCAACAAGGACTACATCTACATGAAGCTGGACCACCTGGGAGCGGACACCATTCGCAAGCGTCTGCCATCCGTGGAAGAGATCGGCCACAACTTCGCGAACGTGGACATCACCCGCGAGCCCATCCCCGTGGTACCCACCATTCACTACCAGATGGGGGGAATCCCCACCAACATCCATGGCCAAGTGGTGGAGCAGGTCAACGGACAGGATCGCCCTGTCAATGGCCTTTACGCGGTTGGAGAATGTTCCTGCGTCTCGGTGCACGGCGCCAACCGCCTGGGCACCAACTCTCTGCTGGATCTGCTGGTGTTCGGCAAAGCTGCTGGCAACCACATCGTTGCCAACGTCAACCCCAAGCAAGAGCACAAAGACCTGCCCAAATCGGCAGCGGATCAAACGCTGTCCCGTCTGGCCCGTTTGGAGTCCTGTACCACCGGGGAATACGCCCAAGATGTGGCGAACGACATGCGCGGCATCATGCAAGCCCATGCAGGCGTGTTCCGCAGCCAGGAAGTCATGAACCAAGGCGTTGAGAAGATTGCCGCGCTGCGTGATCGCATGTCCAACATCGGGCTGAAGGACCATTCCAAAGTGTTCAACACGGCCCGCATCGAGGCCCTTGAAGTGGAGAACCTCATGGAAGCCGCTCAAGCCACGATGGAGAGCGCTGCAGCCCGCACCGAATGCCGGGGTGCCCACCTGGTTCGCGACTACGAACACGACGTGACCCATCCCACTTGTCCGTTGGGCCGCAACGACGCCGAGTGGATGAAACACACCCTCTGGTACAAGGACGGCAACCGTCTGGCCTACAAGCCGGTGCGCACCCAGCCTTTGACGGCCGACACCGTGCCACCCAAGCCCCGCACCTTCTGACCGGATAACGCGAATTTAAGGAACCTGAAAAAATGGCACAACGCACTTTCAAGATCTATCGCTACGACCCGGAAAAGGATGCCAAGCCTTACATGCAAAGCATCCAAATTGAGTTGGATGGCACCGAACGCATGTTGCTGGATGCATTGGTCAAACTCAAAGCGGTAGACCCTACCCTGTCGTTTCGCCGCTCTTGCCGCGAAGGGGTTTGTGGATCTGACGCCATGAACATCAACGGCAAGAATGGTCTGGCCTGCCTGACCAACCTGAACACGCTCAAAGGCGACATCGTCCTCAAGCCACTGCCAGGTCTGCCCGTGGTGAGGGATTTGATCGTTGACATGACACTGTTCTTCAAGCAGTACCACAGCATCAAGCCATACCTGATCAACGACACCCCGGCTCCCGAGCGCGAACGCCTTCAGTCACCTGAGGAACGGGATGAACTCAACGGTCTGTACGAATGCATTCTGTGCGCCAGCTGCTCCACCAGCTGCCCGAGCTTCTGGTGGAACCCTGACAAGTTTGTAGGCCCTGCTGGACTGCTCCAAGCTTATCGCTTTATCGCGGACAGCCGTGACCAAGCCACTGCAGAGCGGCTGGACAACCTGGAAGACCCTTACCGTCTCTTCCGCTGCCACACCATCATGAACTGTGTCGACGTTTGCCCCAAAGGTCTGAACCCGACAAAGGCCATCGGCAAGATCAAAGAAATGATGGTTCTGCGTGCGGTCTGACAGACCGGTACGCGAGCACACCATGGACCCGAGCCCACTTCTTGATGAGCGTCAACTGAGCAAACTGAAGTGGCGCTGCCGCAGGGGTTTGCTTGAGAACGACCTCTTCATCGAGCGGTTCTTTGCCAGTCACGCTTCAGGCTTGACAGTCAGCCAAGCCGCAGGGCTCGAGATCTTGATGGACCTGTCTGACAACGACCTGCTCGACCTGCTGCTGGGGCGCAAGTCACCGTCAGCGGATTTGGACAGGCCCGACGTCATTGAGGTTTTGCGAATGCTGAGAGTCCCCAAGAGTTGAATCGCACATCTGATTAACGCCAACCCCCCAAGGAAAACAAATGAAACTCGCCGACAACAAAGCCACTCTGTCGTTCAGCAACGGCAGCCCCAGCGTGGACCTGCCCGTATACAGCGGCAACATCGGGCCGGACGTGATCGACATCCGCAAGCTGTATGCACAGACTGGCATGTTCACTTACGACCCTGGCTTTTTGTCGACAGCTTCATGTCAATCAGCCATCACCTATATCGACGGTGACAAGGGTGAGTTGCTGTATCGCGGCTACCCCATCGAGCAGCTGGCCACCCAGTGCGACTACTTGGACACCTGCTACCTGCTGCTAAATGGCGAACTGCCCGACCCAACGCAGCGCAAGGATTTCCACAAGCTCGTGATCAACCACACCATGGTCAACGAGCAGATGCAGTTCTTCCTGCGTGGTTTCCGCCGTGACGCTCACCCCATGGCAGTTCTGACCGGGTTGGTTGGTGCGTTGTCGGCGTTCTACCATGACAGCACCGACATCAACAACCCAGAGCACCGCAAGGTGGCAGCCATCCGCCTGATTGCCAAAATGCCCACCTTGGTGGCCATGGCTTACAAATATGGCGTGGGTCAACCTTTCCAATATCCCCGCAACGACCTGAGCTACTCAGGCAACTTCCTGCGGATGATGTTCGGCACACCATGCGAGGAATACAAGGTCAACCCCGTGCTGGAGCGCGCACTTGACCGTATCTTCATCCTCCACGCCGACCACGAACAAAACGCATCGACCTCCACCGTTCGCCTGTGCGGCTCTTCTGGCACCAACCCATTTGCAGCCATCGCAGCCGGTGTGGCGTGCTTGTGGGGCCCTGCCCATGGCGGCGCCAACGAAGCCTGCCTGAACATGCTGGAAGACATCCAGCGCCAAGGCGGTGTCTCCAAGGTCGGTGAATTCATGGAAAAAGTCAAAGACAAGAACTCCGGGGTCAAGCTGATGGGCTTCGGTCACCGCGTTTACAAAAACTACGACCCCCGCGCCAAATTGATGCAGGAAACCTGCAACGAAGTGCTGGCCGAACTGGGCTTGGAAAACGACCCGCTGTTCAAGCTGGCCAAAGAACTGGAAAAAATCGCCCTGGAAGACGACTACTTCGTTCAGCGCAAGCTCTACCCCAACGTGGACTTCTACTCAGGCATCGTGCAGCGCGCCATTGGCATTCCAGTGAACCTGTTCACCGGCATCTTCGCACTGGCCCGCACCGTGGGCTGGATCGCCCAACTCAACGAAATGATTGGCGACCCCGAATACAAGATTGGCCGCCCACGCCAGTTGTTCACGGGGGCTCCCCGCCGGGATGTGCCCGCAGGCATGAAACGCGTCTGATCCGGACATGGGCTGACAAAACCAGCCCATCGTCCTCTTCACCGCTCAAACCCGGTCGGCACCCGCCCGGGTTTTTTTGTGCCTGAAGGGCACCGATCACCCCAGCATAAAATCGCGGGCTCCACGAACAAACCCAAACACGCCAAACCATGGGACGCACCCTTTACGACAAGATTTGGGACGAACACGTCGTCCACACCGAAGAAGACGGCACGTCCATTCTGTACATCGATCGTCATTTGGTTCACGAGGTGACCAGCCCTCAGGCCTTTGAGGGACTGCGCCAGGCGGGTCGCAAGGTGTGGCGGGTGAGCTCCATTGTTGCGACCGCCGATCACAACACGCCCACACATGGCTGGGAACTGGGTTATGACGGCATTTCGGACCCCATCAGCAAGGAACAGATCACCACGCTCGACAACAACATTGGCGAGTATGGTGCTGCGGCGTTTTTTCCCTTCATGTCCAAACGCCAGGGCATCGTTCATGTGGTGGGACCTGAAAACGGAGCCACCTTGCCCGGTATGACGGTGGTGTGCGGAGACAGCCACACCAGTACCCACGGTGCCTTTGGTGCATTGGCGCACGGCATCGGCACAAGCGAGGTGGAGCATGTGATGGCCACCCAGACACTGCTGGCCAAAAAAGCCAAGAACATGCTCGTCAAGGTCGAGGGCATTCTGTCCAAAGGCTGTTCCGCCAAAGACATCGTGCTGGCCATCATCGGCAAGATCGGGACCGCTGGTGGCACAGGCTACACCATCGAATTTGCCGGATCTGCCATTCGCAACCTGAGTGTCGAGGGTCGCATGACCGTGTGCAACATGGCCATTGAAGGTGGTGCACGCGCTGGCCTGGTGGCAGTCGACCAGAAAACCATCGACTATGTCAAGGGCCGCCCCATGTCCCCCAAGGGAGTGGAATGGGAACAGGCCGTGGCTTACTGGCAAACACTGCACTCAGACGCCGACGCACAGTTTGATGCGGTCGTGGAACTCGACGCCAGCCAGATCCTGCCGCAAGTGACCTGGGGAACATCCCCCGAAATGGTGCTTGGCGTGGACGACCGGGTGCCCGATCCCGAGAAGGAAAAGGACCCCAACAAACGCGGGGCCATCGAGCGGGCCCTCACTTATATGGCTCTGGAACCAGGCAAACCGCTGGCCGATATTTTTGTGGACAAAGTGTTCATCGGCTCTTGCACCAACAGCCGGATCGAAGACCTGCGCGAAGCCGCTTCCGTGGTGAAAAAACTGGGCCAGAAAGTGGCCAAGAACATCAAACAAGCCCTGGTGGTACCCGGTTCAGGCTTGGTGAAAGCACAAGCCGAACGTGAAGGCCTGCACGACATTTTCAGAGCCGCTGGCTTTGAATGGCGCGAACCAGGCTGCAGCATGTGCTTGGCCATGAACGCCGATAGGCTGGAGCCCGGCGAGCGCTGCGCCAGCACCAGCAACCGCAATTTCGAAGGTCGTCAAGGAGCAGGGGGGCGCACCCACCTGGTGAGCCCAGCCATGGCTGCTGCAGCAGCCATCCACGGCCATTTCGTTGACATCCGCCAATTCGCCTGAAAGGACGCCACATGAAAAAGCTATTGAGTCTTGCCTTCGTGGCCCTGGCTTTCACACTGTCTGCCTGCAACACCGTCAAAGGCGTGGGCCAGGACATTCAAAAAGCCGGGTCGGCCATCGAAGGGGCTGCCAAGAAATGAACAAATTCACCGTGCACAAGGGCCTGGTGGCCCCGATGGACCGCGAAAACGTGGACACGGACGCCATCATCCCGAAGCAGTTCCTCAAATCCATCCGCAAAACCGGTTTCGGTCCCAACCTGTTTGACGAGTGGCGCTATCTCGACGCAGGCTACCCCGGCCAAGACCCGAACAGCCGCAAGCCCAACCCTGACTTCGTGCTGAACCAGCCTCGCTACGCAGGCGCGTCCATTCTGTTGGCCCGCAAGAATTTCGGCTGCGGCTCAAGCCGCGAACACGCCCCCTGGGCCATCGACCAGTACGGCTTTCGTGCGCTGATTGCGCCGAGCTACGCGGACATCTTTTTCAACAACTGTTTCAAAAACGGCCTGCTGCCCATCGTGCTGCCCGAGGCCGTGGTGGCCCAATTGTTTGACGAAGTGGCGGCGTTTCCCGGTTACCAGCTCACCATCGACTTGGACCGTCAGGTGGTGGTCAAACCCCAGGGCGAGGAGATCCCCTTCGACGTGCAGGCCTTCCGCAAGTACTGCCTCATGAACGGGCTGGACGACATCGGCCTCACCCTTCGCCACCGCGACAAGATCAGCGCCTACGAATCACAGCGTCTCGTCACCAAACCTTGGCTTGCCCACACCATGGTGCCTGGCGCCTGATTTACAACTTTTTTGGCATGTAGCGCTTGCCATGAAAGCGCTGACAGCTATCAAAACCAATACCATGAAAATCGCAGTTCTTCCGGGTGACGGCATCGGCACCGAAATCGTGGCCGAAGCCGTCAAAGTGCTCAACGCCCTCGACCTCAAGTTTGAAATGGAAACCGCCCTGGTGGGCGGTGCCGCTTACGAGGCACACGGCCACCCGCTGCCCGAGTCCACCCTGAACCTGGCCAAAGCCGCCGACGCGGTGCTGTTTGGTGCGGTGGGCGACTGGAAGTACGACAAGCTTGACCGCCCCTTGCGCCCCGAGCAAGCCATTCTGGGCCTGCGCAAGAACATGGGTCTCTTTGCCAACTTCCGCCCCGCCATTTGCTACGAACAGCTGGTGGGCGCGTCCAGCTTGAAGCCCGAGCTGATTGCGGGCTTGGACATCCTCATCATCCGCGAGCTGACCGGCGACATCTACTTCGGCCAGCCCCGTGGCCGCCGTGTGGCCACCGACGGACACTTTCCCGGTGCCGAAGAGGCCTTCGACACCATGCGTTACAGCAAGCCAGAGATCGAGCGCATTGCCCATGTGGCGTTCCAGGCGGCCCGCAAGCGCAACAAAAAAGTCACCAGCGTCGACAAAGCCAACGTGCTGGAAACCTTCCAGTTCTGGAAAGACGTGGTCACCGAAGTGGGCCAGCAGTACCCCGACGTGGAACTGCAGCACATGTACGTGGACAACGCGGCCATGCAACTGGTCAAAGCCCCCAAAGCGTTTGACGTGGTGGTGACCGGCAACATGTTCGGCGACATCCTGAGCGACGAAGCCTCCATGCTCACTGGCTCCATTGGCATGCTGCCTTCGGCCAGTCTGAACAGCGCCAACCAAGGCTTGTACGAACCCAGCCATGGCAGCGCACCCGACATCGCAGGCAAAGGCATTGCCAACCCGCTGGCCACCATCCTGAGTGCGGCCATGATGTTGCGCTTCAGCCTGAACCAGGAAGAAGCCGCACAGCGCATCGAAGCCGCCGTGCAGAAGGTGCTGGCCCAAGGCCTGCGCACCCCCGACATCCACAGTGAAGGCACCACAAAGGTCGGCACCGCCCAGATGGGCGATGCAGTGGTAAAGGCGCTGTAAGGCTTTTTTGTACAATGGATTTCATGTCATATCCGCCCTTCGAATCTGCACCCATCGCTCCTTTATTGGGAGCAACGTGCAACTGCGTGGAAGCGGCCGTGGCATCGGCATGGTCCTGCACGACCAAAACGACAACCATTACTGGCTGACTCGGCCTGGTTTGTCGCGCCCTTTTCCCGGCCTGACAGGCCGGGCAGATGAAATCCTTGTATTTCTCACATCTGAAAGGGCATCTTCATGAAAACAGGTAATTTGGTCGCGGGCTCCTCACAGCCCCTGGTGGGTCTGGTGGGCTGGCGCGGCATGGTCGGTTCCGTCCTGATGGACCGCATGGTGGCCGAGAGCGATTTCGACCTGATCGAACCCGTGTTCTTTTCCACTTCCAACGCTGGCGGCAAAGCGCCTGCACAGGCCAAAAACGAAACCCAGCTGCAGGATGCGTACAACATCGATGCACTGAAGCGCTGCGACATCATCATCACAGCCCAGGGCGGTGACTACACCACCGAGGTGTTTCCGAAGCTGCGCGCTGCAGGCTGGAACGGCCACTGGATCGACGCCGCCTCCACCCTGCGCATGGAAAAAGACGCGGTCATCATCCTCGACCCCGTCAACATGCCCGTCATCAAAAATGCCTTGAGCAGCGGTGGCAAAAACTGGGTGGGTGGCAACTGCACCGTCAGCTGCATGCTGATGGGCGTGGGCGCACTCTACAAAGCCGGTTTGGTGGAATGGATGAGCACCCAAACCTATCAAGCCGCATCCGGCGGCGGTGCCCAGCACATGCGAGAGCTGCTGACGCAGTACGGCACGCTGAATGCCTCGGTGCGCAACCTGCTGGACGACCCTAAAAGCGCCATCCTGGAAATCGACCGCCAGGTCATTGCCACCCAACGCGGACTGTCTGCGGCTGAAACCGCCAACTTTGGCGTGCCCCTGGGCGGTTCGCTGATCCCCTGGATCGACAAAGACCTGGGCAATGGCCAATCCAAGGAAGAGTGGAAAGGCATGGCCGAAACCAACAAGATCCTTGGCATGGGCGAAGACTTCGGCTCGAACGCCATCCCGGTGGACGGTTTCTGCGTGCGCGTGGGTGCCATGCGCTGCCACAGCCAAGCGCTGACCTTCAAGTTGAAAAAAGACGTCCCCACCGCCGACATCGAAGCGATGATCGCTGCCGACAACCCATGGGTGAAAGTGGTGCCCAACACACGTGAAGCCACCATCAAAGACCTGACACCCGTGGCCGTGACCGGCACCATGACCATTCCGGTGGGGCGCATCCGCAAGCTCGCCATGGGCCCGGAGTACGTGGGCGCGTTTACCATCGGTGACCAACTGCTGTGGGGCGCTGCCGAGCCACTGCGTCGTATGCTTCGCATCCTGCTGGCGGCCTGAGGCTTTGGGCTTGCCATGCCTTGACGCACAGGCAAGCCCACCCCGGTGCGTTGCACTCTGACAACGCACCGCGAGGGCATGCTCACCCCATCCCTGCACTGCAAAACTCAGACTGCACTGCAGCTTGTCAGCGTAACGCGTTGATGCTAAGGTCAATTTCCGGCCATTCACGTCGAGGTTTCTGTGCTCCCTACCCCCCCATCACCTTCCCAATCCCGCCCCTCCGCAAAGGTGAACCTTCGACCCAGGCAAGGGTTGACAGCGCTGGCAGGGGCACTGGTGTTGTCGTGGGCATCGCTCAGCCCCGTGGATGCACATGCCCTCGCGCTGGGACGGCTGGTGGTGCAATCGGCCTTGGGCGAGCCCTTGCGGGCAGAGATTGATCTCGCTCAAGCCACGCCAGCAGAAACCGCCAGCCTGAATGTGAACCTTGCCCCTCCTTCCGCCTTCCGTGCGGCAGGACTGGAGTTCAACCCTGGCCTCAGCAGTGTGAGCATCAGCGTGCAGCGGCGCGCCGATGGCCGTGCTTACCTGCAGGTGTCCGGAGCCCGCGCAGTCAACGAACCGTACTTGGATCTGATCCTGGAGGCCACTTGGGCATCCGGTCGTATCGTTCGGGACTACACCCTGCTGTTTGACCCACCGAAGACCAAAGCGACGGCCCTGCCAGCGCCATCGGTCTCTGACACGGTGGCAGCAGTCGCCCTTGCCCCTGTGTCGACGCCGCCCAGCAGTCCGGCGGTGGCAGCGCCAGCAGAACCTGTGACGGCCACGCCA
>Ga0209066_10001076_pt1 | contig 37214 bp, 35 predicted proteins | sample All_14_2_FD_187198 | JGI IMG/M metagenome (GOLD analysis project Ga0209066, IMG submission 187198) | Freshwater microbial communities in response to fracking from Pennsylvania, USA - Allegheny Zone_MetaG_DW_15 (SPAdes) (version 2) ... | reverse complement strand
CGGAAAACGTCTCGGTGGTGGCCGGTGCGGCCGAGGAAACCAAGCTGATGGCCGATCAGGTCACTTCCGCGGCGCAGACCCTGCAACAGGTGTCGCAGCAACTGGCCGCCGAAGTGCGCGGTTTCCTGGCGGAAATTCGCGCCGCCTGATGCGTCGAAAACAGCGGGTGCCCTGGGGTGCCCGCTGTTTCAATCCACCGCCAAGATGACGTGGGACGATTTGAAGAAGGCCATGGCCTTGTCGCCCACCCTCAAATCCAGATCCTCGGCGGCATCGCGGGTGATTACGGCGACGATGCTTTTGCCGCCGCCGATATCCAGGGAAAACTCGGAACTGACCGGGCCGTCCTCGCGGTGGCTGACAATGCCGGCAATGCGGTTGCGGGCCGACAGGCGCGGATTTTGGTCGCCGGCGATCAGCATGACGAAGGACGATTTGATCAAGGCGGTGACGTCGCGGCCCGGTTTGATGTCCAACTCGCTGACGCTTTCGCCGGTGACGATGGCGGTCAGCTGACAGTCCGGAGTCAGGTGCATCAGCACCTCGGCGTTGACGCCGCCCAGGCGGACCTCGGTGACGGTACAGCGAAAGGCGTTGCGGGCGGTGGTCTTCATTCCCAGACTCCACAGCAGGGCAAAGGGATCGCCGTCGCTCAGGTCGTCACCGGTCAGCAGGCGGGCGACCTTGTCCAAGCGCTTTTCCAGCAGACGGAAACTGGCGATCAGGGCATGGCCGTCCTCGGTGACCTGGGCGCCGCCGCCCTGACGGCCGCCGGTCTGCCCCATCACCGCCGGACGCGGCAGCAGATTGTTGACGGCGTTGAGCGCATCCCAGGCCGCCTTATAACTGAGCCCCACCGCCTTGGCCGCCTTGCTGATGCTGCCGTGGGCGGCGACTGCTTCCAGCAATTCGATGCGGTCGCGACCGACGCTGGGTCGGCCTTCGCGCTTGAGCGCCAGCAGGGCCTCGACTTTTCCCTCCGCCATCATTCCCCCGTTGCCGTAAGGGCCGGAGTTTGGGGGGCTTGCGGTACGGTTTCCAGTAAAAAGCGCCGTCATGGCGGGACGGCGCCTTGATGACCTACTTGGCCAGCATGACTTCGGTCGATTTGATGATGGCGGAAACCTCTTCGCCCACCTTCAGACCCAGTTCGTCGATGGCTTCCACCGACACCAGCGAGGTGACGAACTGACCGCCCACATCCACCTTGACCTTGCCGACGATCTGGCCGCGCGAAATTTCCACCACCTTGCCCTTCAGGGCGTTACGGGCACTTAACTGCATGATCCATCTCCTTCAGGCTTGACGATATGTAGTCAAAGTACATAACGTTACCTCACGCCGCTACCGCCTTTTTGCCGTTCAGGAGATTTTTTCATGTTCAAGCAATTTGCCGTCGCCGCCCTGGCCTTGTGCCTGAGCACCGCCGCCGCCCGTGCCGACGAGGTGGTGGTGTTCGCCGCCGCCTCGCTGACCAATGCGTTGAACGAGATCGGTGATTCCTTCACCGCTCAGACCGGTCACAGCCTGAAGCCGTCCTATGCCGCCTCGTCCGCCCTGGCCAAGCAGGTCGAACAAGGGGCGCCGGCCCATGTCTTCGCCTCCGCCGATCTCAAGTGGATGGATTACATGGTGGAAAAGAAGCTGGTGAACAATGACAGCCGCTTCAACCTGCTGGGCAACACCCTGGTGCTGGTGGCCCCCATGGACGCCAAGCAGGACAAGATCGAACTATCGCCCCAGACCGATATCGCTGGCTTGGCCGGATCGGGGCGCATCGCCACCGGCAACCCGGACAGCGTGCCGGTGGGCCTCTATTTCAAGCAGGCGATGGAGCGGTCGGGGCAATGGGCCAAGGTGGACGCCAAGATCGCCCGCGCCGATTCGGTGCGGGCCGCCCTGGCTTTCGTCGAGCGCGGCGAGGTGCCGTTGGGCGTGGTCTATGCCACCGATGCGGCGGTGTCGAAAAAGGTCAAGGTGGTCGGCGTGTTCCCCGACACCATGCATGACCCCATCGTCTACCCTTTCGCCCTGGTCGCCGGTAAGGAAACCCCCGCCGCCAAGGCGCTGCTGGATTACCTGAAGGGCGCGCAGGCCAAGGGCGTGTTCGTCAAATACGGCTTCAAGGTCAACTGACCGCCCACGGGGTGAAGATTTCGACGCCGTCCTCGGTAACGCCGACGGAATGCTCGAACTGCGCCGACAGCGACCGGTCACGGGTCACCGTGGTCCAGCCGTCGGCCAGGATCTTCACCTCGGCCTTGCCGGCATTGAGCATGGGTTCGACGGTGAAGAACATGCCCGGCTCCAGCACCACGCCGGTACCGGCCTTGCCGTAATGCATGACCAAAGGCGCGTCGTGGAACACACGGCCCAGGCCGTGGCCGCAGAAATCGCGCACCACCGAAAAGCGTTCACGCCGGGCCACCGCCTCGATGGCGGCACCCACATCGCCCAAGGTGGTGCCGGGGCGGATGATGTCGATGCCGGCCATCATCGCCTCGAAGGTGGTGTCGACCAGACGCTTGGCCAAGGTCCGCACTTCGCCCACCAGAAAGGTGCGGCTGGTGTCGCCGAACCAACCCTCGACGATGGGGGTGACGTCGATATTGACGATGTCGCCATCGGCCAGAACCTTGTCGCCGGGAATGCCGTGGGTGACCACGTGATTGACCGAAACGCAAGAGGCGTGCTGATAGCCGTGATAGCCCACCGTGCCCGGTATGGCACCGGCGTCGCGCATGAACTGGTCGCACAGGCGATCCAGCTCGGCGGTGCTGATGCCGGCTTGCACATGGGGGGCAATGAAATCCAAGGTGGCGGCGGCCAGTCGCCCGGCCTTGCGCATGCCGGCGAAGCCGTCGGCATCATAAAGCGGGATGCGGCGGCCTTCGCTGTCGGTCTGGGACGAGAATCTTGTCATGACGCGGGTTTACCCGCGTCATGACAGTGCGTCCAGTTTTAATTAACCGCGGGCCAGAACCGCCTTCAGGGCGGCGCCGACGCTGCCTTCCTCCATGTATTTCAGCCCCCACACCCCGCCGAACAAAATGGCGGCCAGGGCGATGAACGAGGTGGCCGACAAGGTGGAGATACCGGTCAGGCCCTGGCCGATGGTGCAGCCCATGGCCATGACGCCGCCGATGCCCATCATGGCGGCGCCGGTCAGGTGACGGCCCATGTCGGCGGCGTCGGAAAAGGCTTCCACATGAAAGCTTTTGCCCGCCAGCGATGACAGGAAGGAACCGACGATGACGCCGCCGACGGCGGCGATGCCGAAATTGATGGTCGAGCCGGTATAGGTCATCAGATACATGATGGTGTCGCCGATGGGGGCGACGAAGGTGAAGCTGGACAGCGGGGTGGGGTCGAACTCGTCATTGCCCAACACCCCGGTCACCCACCAGCCCGCCGGCACCATCAGGCCGATGATCAGGCCGCCGATGATGTCGTGGGGGGCTGCGCGGAAATCGGCATCCTTGAAGCAGAACACCAGAAGACCGCCGGCGATCACGGTCACCACCAGCCAGCGGGCGATGGTTTCCGGCAGGCCGAGAGCGGCCAGCAAGGCGGGCACGCCCTGGTTGGCGGCCTTGCCGGCCACCGCGATATTGGTCAGGCTTTCGATCTGCACCCGGCCCAGGCCGATCAGGCCTTTCAGCGTCATATAGGCGAACAGGCCGACCACCAGGAAGGTGACCACCGATTTAAGGTTGCCGCCGCCGATACGGACCAGGGTCTTGTTGCCGCAACCGCCGGCCAGGGTCATGCCGAAGCCGAACAGCAATCCGCCGATGATGGCGCCGGCCCAGGCCAGCGGCCCTTGCAGATAGATGCTTTTGCCCAAGTCGACCAGGCCGGCATGATGCATGGCCTGGGACGCGATCATGGCCACGGCCAGGGCCAGCATCCAGGCGCGGAAGCGCCGCCAGTCGCCCATGAAGACGATGTCGGACAGCGCCCCCATGGTGCAGAAATTGGTGCGTTGGGCGGTGGCCCCGAAAATCAGGCCGACCACGAAGGCGGCCCCACCGACGATGGTGGAGATTGGCAAGTCGCTCACGTTCTTCCTCCCGTCACGGGCCCCCTTTTCAATCGCTGGCGCCGAAGGTGCTTGGCGGGCGAGGGGTTCCTCGTATATATTTGTTCATGCTAAATTAGCACCGCCTTGGACCATCGCACAAGAGCCGCTTGTAACGTGCCATGCGACCAAGGGCGAGTGAAAAACAGGTGTAGGCACCGGCTACTACCCATACCGGGGCAGCCGCGTCTTAGGGTGGTTTGCACATTATAAAATTCTAATGCAAACCGCAGGGAGGAAAACATGGCCGCCAACGGCAAGTCGATGTCCATTATCGTCACCAAGGGCTCGCTGGACTGGGCCTACCCACCGTTCATCCTGGCCACCACCGCGGCGGCCATGGATCTGGACGTCACCCTTTTCTTCACCTTCTACGGCCTGACGCTGCTGAAGAAGAAGCTGGATTTGAAGGTCACCACCTTGGGCAATGCCGGCATGGAAATGCCGATGATGGGCGGCCACATGGTCATGCCCAATCTGGTCGGCGCGCTGCCCGGCATGGACGCCATGGCCACGGTGATGATGAAGGACCTGATCAAGAAGAAGGGCGTCGCCTCGATCGAGGATCTGCGTGAGGCGGCGGTGGATTGCGGTGTGCGCATGATCGCCTGTCAGATGACCATGGATCTGTTCGAGTACGACAAAAGCGATCTGATCGACGGGGTCGAGTACGCGGGCGCCGCCACCTATATCGAGACGGCGACCCAGTGCGACATCAACCTGTTCATCTAGAGCCGACGGCTTGGCCCACGACCCAGGATGGTCCTCTGGCCCGGCTGTTCGGCCTGTGCAATCCCGAGCAGGCGCGGTCTTACGCGCCGGAAAAACGCTCGGTCCGTATCCATGGCCATTCCACCACCATCCGGCTTGAACAGGCGTTCTGGACGGTGTTGGATGAAATGGCCAGGGAAGAGGGCGTAACCGCAAGCGCCCTCATTGCCCGTATCCACGACCACTGTCTGGTCACCAATGACCGGAACTTGGCATCGTGTCTGCGGGTGGTTTGCCTGAAATACATCAATCTCGGCCACTGACGCGGTCCGCCGGGGGGAACATCTAGGAGAGGTCACACATGAGCACGGTTCTCGACGTCAAGGGTTTGAACTGCCCGCTGCCCATCCTGCGCACCAAGAAGGCCATGAAGGACGTCGCCGTCGATGGCGTCCTGGAAGTGCTGGCCACCGATCCCGGTTCGGTCAAGGACATGGAAGCCTTCTGCAAGCAGACCGGCAACGAATTGCTGGAAACGGCGGAAGCCTCCGGCGTTTATACCTTCAAGATCAAGCGCAAGGCCTGATCTTGCGCCGGCTGCCATCCCTGGCGGCACTGGCGATGGCGACGGTTCCGGCCCTGTGGGCCGGGGCCGCGCCGGTCCACGCCGCCGAGTTGGTGATGGTCGAGGCCAGGGGCTGTCCGTGGTGCGTCAAATGGCACCGCGACCTGGGCGCCATCTATCCCAAGACGGTGGAAGGCAAGCGCCTGCCGCTGCGGGTGGTGCGGCTGGAAAACCTGCCCGCCGATCTCCGATTCATCAAGAATTTGCGCTACGCCCCCACCTTTGTCGCCGTCGCCTGCGGGCGCGAGGTCGGGCGCATCACCGGCTATAACGGCGACGACATGTTCTGGGGCGAATTATCCACCATTACCAAGCGGCTGACACCAGCCTGCTGACCCGGAGGCTTCCCATGCGCAAGACCCTGATCGTTCTGGCCGCCTTGGCCCTATCCACTCCGGCCTTGGCCGCCGATGGCACTTTCGACCAGACCATGCTGACGCCGGAAGCGGCGCTGAAGGCGGCCCAGGCGGCGCTGGAGACCTGCCGCAAGAACGGCTGGCAGGCGGCGGTGTCGGTGGTCGATCGCGGCGGCAACGTGCAGGCCCTGCTGCGCGACCGCTATGCCGGGCCGCATACGGTGAGCGTCGCCACCGGCAAGGCATGGACGGCGGTCAGCTTCCGCACCAATACCACCGAGCTGGTGGCCCTGACCGGGCCGGGCATGCCGCAATCGGGCCTGCGCGACGTGCCCGGTGCCACCATCCTGGGCGGCGGCATGAAGATCGAGGCCGCCGGCGCCCTGATCGCCGGCATCGGCGTCAGCGGTGCCCCCGGCGGCGAGGCCGACGACATCTGCGCCAAGGCGGGGATTGCCGCCGTGCGCGACATGCTTGATTTCTGACCGGATCGCCTGATCACACCAACAAGCCGCCGCCTCCGGGGGCGCCATCGGCACTGATGGCATTGGCATTGGCGGTGATGGCGTCGGCATCGTCGGTGGCGGTGCCCAGATCCTTATGCGCCTTTTCCAGGCCGCGCTTTTCCTCGTCATCCTCGGGCTGGCGGCGGCGCAGCATGGCTTTCAGCAATTGGGCGATCTTTTTCACCTCGGTGGCGAATTCCTTGTCGGCCTTGGCTTCGGCCTCGCGTTCGGCGGTGGCGGCTTCCGGCGTTGTCGTGCTGGTGGTCAGTTCCGAGGCGGGCGCGGTCTCGCGGAATTCCCGCGCGGCGCCTTTCAACTCGCGCGCCAGGCGTGCCAGTTCACGGGCGGCGCTCTTGGAATTGACCGCCATCCGTTTCAGCATTTCGATGCGTTGCTTGATCTGATCCAGCTTTTGCCGTGCCGCACCCTTGCGGTCAGCGCGCGCCTGCTTGCGCGCCAGGATCACGTTGTCGATGGCTTCCTGGTCGCGGGCGGCCTTTTGCCGCAGCTTTTCCAGCTTTTCCTTGGTCTCGCTGTCGCTGACCTTGCCCAGGGCGGTCGCAGCCATCTCGACGGCGCGGAACGGGCCGCTGATGCCTTTCATGCCATCCTCCAGCTTCTGCCGAATGCGGGCCCGTCGTTCTGAAGGGCTCGGGTCCATGATGACCGATGGTAGTAAATTTTCGATAAAGAAAAACCCCCTGGGTTTCCCCAGAGGGTTGATCTTGGTGGAGCTAGGCGGAATCGAACCGCCGACCTCTTGAATGCCATTCAAGCGCTCTCCCAACTGAGCTATAGCCCCTTTATCTCGTCACCGTCGGTCTTGGGCGTCCGTCGGTGGAGGCGGAACATATGGATTTCAGGGGCGGGGGTCAAGCCTAAAAAATCACCGCCCCTGAAACTTTTTTCCGACCCGGATCAGACTTCGTCTTCCAGGCCTTCGTCGATGTGCTCCATGACCTCGGCCATGTCGTCATCGTCCTCGCCCAGGTCCGAGGCGTCTTCCATCAGGCCGCTTTCATCTTCCTCGGCGGCGCCTTCCTCGGCGTCCAAGGCTTCCTCGTCGACCACGTCGGGAACCACGGCGACCTTCTCGGCGGCACGGGCCTTTTCCGACGGCACGCTGCTGCGACGCACCTTGAAGGGCATCTCCGGTTCCACCGTCGCGCCGCACTTGGGGCAGGTGATGGGAGAGCGGGTCAAGTCATAGAAGCGGCACCCACAACTGGTGCACGTGCGCTTCTGGCCCCATTCCGGCTTGGCCACGGCGTAATCCTCCTGCAAATCTGTCTAGAAGCGGCATTTGCCATGTTCGCCCCCCCATGTCAAAACGAAAACGCGATTCGTCGCATAGTCTAGGCGCGATATGGGTATCTGTGCTAGACCAGGGCCGCCTGGATTTATGGAGCCATCATGTCAAAACCGTTGATTTCCCGCCGCGCGGCGGCCCTTTCCGGCTCGGCCAAGGTGCCTGGCGACAAATCGGTGTCGCACCGTGCCCTGATGTTCGGCGCTTTGGCCGTCGGCGAAAGCCGGGTCGAAGGTTTGCTGGAAGGTGACGACGTGTTGCGCACCGCCGCCGCCATGCGCGCCCTGGGGGCCGAGGTCGAGCGGCTGGACGACGGTTCGTGGCGTCTGTACGGGCGTGGCGTCGGTGGTTTGAAGGAACCGGAAGACGTGCTGGATTTGGGCAATTCCGGTACCGGCGCCCGGCTGATGATGGGGCTGGTGGCCACCCATCCGTTCACCACCGTGTTCACCGGCGACGCCTCGTTGCGGTCGCGGCCGATGAAGCGGGTGTCGCTGCCCCTGTCGCAAATGGGGGCGCAGTTCTTCGGGCGTGACGGCGGGCGTCTGCCCATGGCGGTGGTCGGCACCGGCAATCCGTTGCCCATCACCTATGAACTGCCGGTGGCCTCGGCCCAGGTCAAGTCGGCCATCCTGCTGGCCGGCCTCAATACCCCGGGCCAGACCACGGTGATCGAGCGCGAGGCGACCCGTGATCACACCGAACTGATGCTCAGGAATTTCGGCGCCCAGGTGGATGTCGAGCACGGCGACCAGGGCCAGCGCATCATCACCGTCACCGGTTTTCCCGAGTTGACCGGGCGTCACGTCATCGTTCCCGCCGATCCCAGCTCGGCGGCGTTTCCCGCCGTCGCCGCAATTATCACCCCCGGCTCGGACATCGTGCTGACCGGCGTCGGCATCAACCCCTTGCGCACCGGCCTCTATCAGACCTTGCGCGAAATGGGCGCCGACCTCGCCTTTGAAAATCAGCGCGAGGACGGTGGTGAACAGGTGGCCGATCTGCGTGTGCGTCATTCCGCCCTGATGGGGGTGGACGTGCCGGCGGAGCGGGCGCCGTCGATGATCGACGAATATCCCATCCTGGCGGTGGCCGCCGCCTTCGCCACCGGCACCACCCGCATGTTCGGGCTGTCGGAATTGCGGGTGAAGGAAAGCGACCGCTTCGCCGCCACCTTGCGCGGTCTGCTCGCCTGTGGCGTCCAGGTCGAGGAGGATGGCGACACCTTGATCGTCCACGGCAGCGGCAAGCCGCCCATGGGCGGGGCGACCATCGCCGTCAACCTGGATCACCGTATCGCCATGGCCTTCCTGGTCCTTGGCATGGCGGCGGCGGAAGCGGTGGCGGTGGACGATGCCGAGGCCATCGACACCAGCTTCCCTGGTTTCGTCCAATTGATGAACGGGTTGGGCGCCAAGGTTGCCACCACGGATGCCATCGTATGAGTCGGGTCATCGCCATCGATGGCCCGGCGGCGGCCGGCAAGGGAACCCTGGCGCGGCGCCTCGCCGCCGAACTGGGCTTCGACTATCTGGATACCGGCCTGATCTATCGTGCCGTCGGCATGAAGCTGACCCGCGCCGGTCTTGATCCCAACGACCCGGCCCAGGCCGAGGCGGCGGCCAAGGCGCTCAATCCGACGGAATTGCAGGCTGTCGACCTGCGGGGCGACGATGCCGCCCAGGCCGCATCGAAGGTGGCGGTCATCCCTGGCGTGCGCTCGGCCCTGTTGGATTTTCAGCGTGCTTTCGCTGGCCAGCCGCCCGGCGGCAAGGGGGCGGTGCTGGATGGCCGCGACATCGGCACCGTGGTCTGCCCCGGGGCGGGGGCCAAGCTGTTCGTCACGGCGAGCGTGGAAAAACGGGCGGAGCGGCGGCTGAAAGAGTTGCAGTCCCGCGGCGTCGGGGCTATACACTCGGCTGTCCTGGCGGACATGCGCGAACGCGACGAACGGGATTCAACCCGTTCCGCCGCCCCGCTGAAAGCCGCCACTGATGCTTTCGTCCTGGATACCTCGGACCTCGACGCCGATCAGGCTTTCGCCGCGGCGCTGGATTACGTGAAATCCAAGCTTTGACATCGGGACATCGGTACTTTGCCTCCCCCACGGTCGCGCGGCCTGGGGGTGGTTTGCGTTTCAACCGCGCGAAGACCGCCGGAGCCAACCGGCAGGCCCGTAAGATGTGAAGAAAGGAAGTAATTACATGACTATGGAAGATTTTGCCGCCCTGCTGGATGAGACCATGGGCGTCGCCAACCCGTTCGAGGGTTCGGTCATCAAGGGCATCATTGTACGCGTTGAAAACGATTTCGCCGTCATCGACGTCGGCTTGAAGTCGGAAGGCCGCGTGCTGCTCAAGGAATTCGCCACCGCCGGCCGCGCGCCGGAAATCAAGGCCGGTGACGCCATCGACGTGTTCGTCGAGCGTTACGAGGACAAGAACGGCGAAGTCGTTCTGTCGCGTGAAAAGGCCAAGCGCGAAGAAGCCTGGACCCTGTTGGAAAAGTCCTTCCAGGACAACCAGCGCGTCACCGGCGTCATCTTCGGCCGCGTCAAGGGCGGCTTCACCGTCGACCTGTCGGGCGCCGTCGCCTTCCTGCCCGGTTCGCAGGTGGACATCCGCCCCGTGCGCGACATCACCCCGCTGCTGGGCAGCCCGCAGCCGTTCCAGATTCTCAAGATGGACCGCTCGCGCGGCAACATCGTGGTCTCGCGCCGCGCCGTCTTGGAAGAAACCCGCGCCGAACAGCGTTCCGAACTGATCGAAAACCTCAAGGAAGGTCAGATTCTGGAAGGCGTCGTCAAGAACATCACCGATTACGGTGCGTTCGTTGACCTGGGTGGCGTCGACGGCCTGCTGCACGTCACCGACATCGCCTGGAAGCGCATCAACCATCCGTCCGAAGCGCTGCATATCGGCCAGACCGTCAAGGTCCAGGTCATCCGCTTCAACCCGGAAACCCAGCGCATCTCGCTCGGCATCAAGCAGTTGGATGCTGATCCGTGGGAGGGCGTGGAAGCCAAGTACCCGGTGCAGGCCAAGTTCGTCGGTCGCGTCACCAACATCACCGATTACGGCGCGTTCGTCGAGCTGGAGCCCGGTGTCGAAGGTCTGGTCCACGTCTCGGAAATGAGCTGGACCAAGAAGAACGTCCACCCCGGCAAGATCGTTTCGACCTCGCAGGAAGTCGAAGTGATGGTGTTGGACGTGGATCCGCAGAAGCGCCGCATCTCGCTGGGCCTCAAGCAGTGCCTGTCCAACCCGTGGGAATCCTTCGTCGAGAAGTTCCCGGTCGGCACCTTGGTCGAAGGCGAAGTCAAGAACATCACCGAATTCGGTCTGTTCATCGGCCTGTCGGGCGACATCGACGGCATGGTTCACATGTCGGACCTGTCGTGGGACAAGTCGGGCGACGCCGCCATCGCCGAATACAAGAAGGGCGATGTGGTCAACGCCAAGGTCTTGGACGTGGACGTGGAAAAGGAACGCATCAGCCTCGGCATCAAGCAACTGGGCGCCGATCCGTTCCAGGACGCCGTCGCCAACGTCAAGAAGGGCGATATCGTCACCTGCGCCGTGACCCAGGTCACCGAAAACGGTCTGGAAGTCCAGGTCGACGGCATGACCGGCTTCATCCGCAAGTCCGAGCTGTCGCGTGAGCGTTCCGAGCAGCGCCCCGAGCGTTTCGCCGTCGGCGAAAAGATCGACGCCAAGGTGACCATGATCGAAAAGGGTGCCCGCAAGGTCACCTTGTCGGTCAAGGCCCGCGAAATCGACGAAGAAAAGGCCGCCATGGCCGAGTACGGTTCGTCGGATTCGGGTGCGTCCTTGGGCGACATCCTGGGTGCGGCCATGCGCCGGGCTCAGTCTCAAGACGACAAGTAATCGTCTCTGAGAGGTCGTAGATTAGGATTGGCCCGCCCCTGGCAACGGGGGCGGGCCTTTTCTTTGGCCGGCGCGCCTTTAATCGGAAGCATGCCCATGGCAACAGCCGTCAGCCCCGCGTAGGCGGGGGGCAGGAGTCACGCGCTTATATGCCGACGCGGTTCGCTGGATTCTCACCTGCGAGGGAATGAGGATTAACAGGATGGATGGGGGGCGTATTTAAGGCGCGATGCTGTAAATCAAACGGGTTCGGGCGAGCGCCCGAGAAGGCGACCCGCCTACAACGCGCTCAACGGCCGGAAGGCGACGAAGGTCATGTCGTCGCGGCGGCGCTGTTCGCCGCGCCATTGGCCCAGGCGTTGGAATAGGGCGTCCATCTGCTCGGTCACCGGACGGTCGCCCATCTCGGCCAGAACCTCTTGCAGGCGGCGACGACCGAACAGGCGGTTGTTGTCGCCGCCGACCTGATCGGTGACGCCGTCGGTATAAAGATAAAAGGCACTGCCCGGGGTGATCGACATGCTGTGGGCGGCGAAGCGGTAATCTTCCGGGCTGTCCAGATAGCCCAGGCTCATGCGGTCGCCGCGCACCTGGCGCAAGCTGCCGTTCTCGGCCACCAGCAAGGGCAGGTTGGCGCCGGCGAAGGTCAAGGTGGCCTTGGCGCGGTCGATGACGCAGATGGCGGCGTCCAGGCCGTCATTGCTGACGGCGCTGTCGCGGTCCTGGCGCAGGGCGGTTTTGACCAGCCGGTTCAGCTGGGTCAACATTTCCGCCGGATCTTCATGGCCGTGGTGATGCAGGATGCGGCTGAAGCTCGACGCCACCACCGCCGTCATGAAGGCGCCGGGCACGCCGTGGCCGGTGCAGTCCATCACCGCGATGACGCCCTTGGACTCGAACGATCCGGCCCAATAATAGTCGCCGCCGACCATGTCCAACGGCTGCCAGCCCACCGCCAGTTCATCCACCACGCCGGCCAGGGCGCCCTGGTCGGGCAGCAGCGCGGTCTGGATACGGCTGGCGTAGCGGATGCCGTCATTGATGTCGCGGTTGGCTTTTTCCAGTTCGGTATTAGCCAAATTCAGTTGGGCCAGGGCGCGCTCCACCCCTTCCTTTTCACGGGCCAGTTCCTGGGTGCGCTCGGTCACCCGCCGCTCCAGGTCGCGGGCCAGGGCGGCCAATTCGTTCTGGGCGCGGTCGCGGTCGTCCAGGCCGTGCTGGGATTCCGCCAGCATGCCGTTGACGGTGCCGACCAGAAGGCCCAGTTCGTCGCGCTGGTGACCGCGTTGCACGTCGATGAGAAAGGCGCCGGGATGGGCGGGATCGACCCGCCCGATGGCGTCGGTGATGCGCAACAGCGGCTTGGTGATCAGGATATAGAAGACCGCCACGACCAGGGCGCAGACCAGCACGGCGCGGGCGACGCCCGACAGCACGGCGGCGGTGGCCCGGTCCAGCCAGGCATTGAGCAGACCGCCGGCATCCAAGCGCAATTCCAGTGAACCGACGACGGTGCTGCTGCCATTGGGATTGCGGGTTTCCAGCGTGCGGGCATGAGCGGCGACGTCACCGAACAGTCTTTCCGCCAGGGCCGGGAATGGGGTGGAGACGGCGGCACGGTCCTGGCGGCCCAATTCACCGCCGTAATTGTCGGTCAGCACCACTTCCAGCGTCACCGGGTTCTGATGCAGTCCGGCGACCACCTCGCCGGCCAGTTCCGCCGACAATTGATAGGCGGCCTCAACCGCCAGCCCACGCACCAGATTAAGGTCGGCGCCGACGTCGCGGCGCACCTGATCATGCATGTTGCGATAGTCGTTCAGCAACTCATAGGCGCTGGTCAGCAAGCCCACGGTCAGGGCAATGATCAAGGTGGCGAAGGCCTGTTTGAAGGACAGGCCGTCCAGCATGCGCACCTGAGAGGTTTGGGCCGGGCGCGGACCGGCGCCGGGAATGCGGGACTGAAACAAGGGGGCCAGGTCCATAAATCTGTGCCGACAACAGCCCACACTAACCGCTTTTCCCGGTCAGGGGAACCATCGCCAGCGGAAAACGTCCGTGATCCCGTCGTAAACCAAATTGTCCATGGCGGTCCGGTCATCATCATGGAATCATGAAGGGTAGGGGTGATGGTGAAAATCTATCCAAGGGTTGACCATGTCGGGCGAAGAATCTTCCAATAGTAGCGGCAAGCTTCGACTGAATTTGCGCGCAGCAAGAAAGTTAGAGGATGGCCCGGCATTGCCGCCATGGCCTGTTTTGGTTGTGGATGATGACCCTCAGGTTCACAGCATGACCGAAGTGCTGTTGCGCGACTTCCAGTTCAAGGATCGGGGGTTTCGGGCTGTGTCCGCCTATTCGGCGGCGGAGGCGCGCACCATCTTGGAAGGCCGCGACGATATTCCGGTCATGTTGCTGGACGTGGTGATGGAGACCGACCATGCCGGCCTGTCGTTGGCCCGGGTCATCCGCCAGGATTTGGGCAATCAGCGTCTGCGCATCATCCTGCGCACCGGCCAGCCGGGCGAGGCGCCCGAGCGTGAGGTCATGCTGGCCTATGACATCAACGATTATCGTTCCAAGACCGAGTTGACGGCGCAAAAGCTGTTCACCGCCCTGGTCGGCGCGCTCAGGTCGTGGATTGATCTGGACACCATCGAGCGGCTGAATGCGACGCTGGAGGCGCGGGTGCTGGAACGGACCCGCGAACTGGCCGAGGCTCAGGCGTTTTCCGGCCGATTGGTGGAATTGCTGCCCAATCCGTTGTGGGTCAAGGATCTGGCCGGGCATTACCGTCTGTACAACCAGGCCTTCCGCGAATTCTTCGGCATCGATGCCGAAGCCTGGGTCGGTCATTCGGCGGAAGAGGTGCTGGGGCGACACCTGCCCCCCGAGGAACTGGACAGCGATTGCCGCGTGTTGGACGGCTCGTCGCGGCGCGAGGAATTCGAGACCACCATCCCCGACCATGCCGGGCGACCGCGGGCCTTGCTGGTGACCAAGGCGGCTTTGCCCGCCGACGGTGTGGTGCCCAACGGTATCATCGGCATTGCCGCCGACATCACCGAACGCAAAAGTCTGGAACGGGAGTTGCGCCGGTTGGCGACCATGGACTCGCTGACCGGGGCGCCCAATCGCCGCCATTTCAGTACCCTGGCGCATCAGGAAATGGAGCGGGCCAACCGTTACGACCTGCCCTTGTCGGTGATCATGCTGGACGTGGACCACTTCAAGAAGGTCAACGATTCGTGGGGGCATGCCATCGGCGATGAAATGTTGAAGGCGGTCACCACCGCCATCCAGGGCGAATTGCGCGAAGTGGATGTGCTGGGGCGCATGGGCGGCGAGGAATTCGCCCTGTTGTTGCCGCAGACCGGCATCGACGGCGCCGCCCAGGTGGCCGAACGTCTGCGCAGTGCCGTCGCCGCCATCCGTCTGCCGTTGGCCGAGGGCTGGCTGCATGCCACCATCAGCCTGGGAGTGACCACCCGGCTGGAGGGCGAGGCCCAGTTCGAGCATCTGCTGGGCCGCGCCGACCGCGCCATGTACGAGGCCAAGCAGGCCGGGCGCAACCGGGTGGCGATCGAACCGGGGCGGTGAAATCAGCGCCGTCGGGTGCTTTTCGGTTGATGCATTTTGCTGAAAGGATTAAGCCGTTTAGTCGGGGGAGCGCGCGGGGACGGCATCATGGATCCAATCGGCAATATCATTGATCTGGCATTTGAGCGGCGCAAACGCGGTCCCCGTTTCAACGGCGAGATGATGCAGATTCTCGAGGTCAGTCGTGACCTCATCTGCTTGTGTCGTGGCGGCGCCATCACCGCCATCAATGGTGCCGGAGCCCGCATGCTGGGGGCCAAGACCACCGAACAGCTGATCGGTCGCCGGTTGGCCGAATTCCTGATTCCCGAATATGGTCAGGTGTTGGATCTGTTCCTGTCGGGCATGGCCAGTGAGGATCGCGGCGTCCCCACCCGCATCGTCGGTCTGGATCAGGCCGTCCGCGACATCGAGTTGCAGGTGTTCCGCGCCCGTGAAATCGCCACCGACGCCACCGTCGTCACCGGGCGTGACATGTCCAAGGAAGGCAAGCTGGCCGGCTCCGCCCACAAGACCGACACCCGCTTCCACCTGCTGGTGGACAATTCCATGAATCTGGTTTGCCACGTGGTCGGCGGTTCGATCCGCTATGTCAACAAGGCCGGCATCGCCCTGTTGGGCGCCACCGAGGCCGAGCAGGTCATCGGTCTGAGGTTGGAAGAAATCCTGCATCCCGATTATGCCGACCTGATCGGCGACATCGCCAAGGAAGGCGCGGCGGTGCCCTTGCGCCTGCTGCACCGTGACGGTTCGGCTTTCGACGCCCTGGTGCGGCTGACCGAGCTGCCGGCGGGCGGCATGGGGACCGAGTTGATGGTCGAGGCCCGCGACATCACCGGTCACAACCGCGCCGTCGCCGCCTTGCGCCGATCCAGCGAAACCCTGGAGATGCGGGTCGCCGCCCGCACCCGTGAACTGGCCGAACAACACGCCCGCGCCGAGGAAATGACCTTGGTGGCGGAAGCCGCCCTGCGGTTCAGCGAATCGCTGATCGACACCATCCCCAGTCCGGTATGGTTCAAGGATGCGTTGGGACGGGTGCAGACCAGCAACCGCGCGTTCCGCGCCTTGTTCGGCGATGGCGAGCCTAAATTGCTGCTGCCGCTGGAAGACACCGTCACCGATGCCGAGTTGATGTCGGGCGCCTGCGATCAGGCCTCGTTCGAGGCACCGATCCTGCCGCCCGGCGGCGGGCGCCTGGACACCATGGTCCTCAAAAGCGCCTACCTGGACGACGAAGGGCGTCCGGTGGGGGTGATCGGCGTGCTCACCGATATTTCTGATCGCAAGGCGATGGAACGGGAATTGCGCCGGCTGGCGACCACCGATTCGCTGACCGGGGCTTTCAATCGTCGCCATTTTCTCGCCGCCGCCGGTACCGAACTGGAACGGGCCAACCGCTACGGCAATCCGCTGACCCTGCTGATGCTGGATGTGGATTACTTCAAATCCATCAACGACGCCCATGGGCACGGCACCGGCGACGACGCCTTGCGCCGTCTGGTGGAAGGGCTGCGCCACGCGCTCCGCGACATCGATGTGATCGGGCGTCTGGGCGGCGAGGAATTCGCCGTGCTGCTGCCGGAAACCGGTATCGCCGGGGCGCTGATCACCGCTGAACGGCTGCGGGCCCAGGTGGCCGAGCTGCGCCTGGACTTGCCCGATGGTGGCCAGTTGGCCTTTACCGTCAGCATCGGAATCGCCGCGCCGCGGGCCGAGGATGGTTCGGTCGAGGCGGTGCTGGCTCGTGCCGACAAGGCGTTGTATCGGGCCAAGGACGAAGGACGGAACCGGGTTTGCGCGGAAGTCGTTGACCCGGACTGATCCGCCTGTTTCCATGGTGGCATGAACGTCCCAGTTGAAGCCGCCAAACCGCGGCGCAAACCTCTTCGCCTCTTTGTGGTCATCCTGGCCATGCTGGCTGCCCTTGCCGTTCCGGCAGGGCTGTACCTGCCCGATTTCGGCCTGCGCTGGGGGGTGACCAAGGGGCTGGCCGAAATGGGCTGGTCCCAGGCCAGCGTCAATCAGGCCCGCCTGTCCCTATGGAAAGGCGATATCACCATTCGGGGCATGCAAGCGGCGTCCGCCCTGGGCGAGGCGCTGGGCATTGACGGCATTGACCTGAATTTCCGCTGGAAACCGTTGCTGGATCGGCGCGTGTGGCTGGAACAGGTGAGCCTGGACAAGGCCGAGGTGGTGTTGAGCCGCTCAGGCGGTGGCTGGCGCATCAATGGTCTGCCCTTGCCCGGAAGCGGGGGGGGAGAACCGGCCCAGGCATCCGATTGGGGCTATGGAATCACCGCCCTGACCCTGACCGACAGCGTGTTGCGCATCGAAGACGGCGCCTTGCGGGTGGTGGTGGCGGTGGAACGGTTGGATGTCCGCGACGTGCAATCGTGGAATCCGCTGGCTCTGGCCTCGCTGTCGCTGCAAGGGCGCATCAACGGCGCTCCGGTCGATTTGCGCGGCACTTTCCGCCCCTTCGCCACCAATCTGGATTTCACCGCCGATGTGGATTTACGCGGTCTGGATACCGCGCCCTTCGCCCAGTGGGGCGGGCTGACCGGCTGGAGCGGCGCCCTGACGAGCAAGGTTCGGCTGAAGGGGGATCTCGGCGGCAAGGCGGACATGGCCGCCGATGGCCGCATCGAGTTCTCTAACGGCGCCATCCCCCTGGAGGGTAATGGCCAGGTTCGGGCTAAATCCCTGACCTGGCAAGGCAAGCTGACCTGGGCGAACGGGTTGAAGGCCGCCGGCACCTTGGAGGCCGCCGATCTTTCCTTTGCCCAGGGACTGGCGGCCATCGCCGCCACCGCTGTTCACGCCGATCTGACCAAGGCCAGCATGGATGGTCGGGCCGAGATATTGGAGTGGAGCGGCAGCCTGAGCGCCAAGGGCTGGGACATGACCATGGACGGCCTGCGCATCCGCCATGGGGAACTGGCTTGGACCGGCGACACCTATCTCAATCTGTCGGCCAAGGCCAAGACCCTGTTCCAGGCCAAGGGGCGGGCCGATGGGGCCGAGACGGTCATCGTCTCGGGGCCGTGGCGGCTGGCCGCCGCCAAGACCGAGGCCGAGGGTGAATTCGCCCATGAGCGGCCCGAAGGTCTGTTGCCGCCCCTGGCCGCCACCATGACCTTGAACGTGGATGGTTTGTCGGTCCACCAGGGCGATCGCCAATGGCTGGCCGCCGATCAGGCCCGGCTGCGTGGGCTGGAACTCTCGCCCAAGGCGGTGACCTTGGCCCGGTTGGATGCCAAGGCGGTGAGCGCCCTGGCGCGGGACAAACTTTATAACCCGCGTCTTCGGGCGCGTGCTGTCACCTTGGAGCGGCTGCAGGTGTCGCCCCAAGGCGACCTGGAGGTCGCGTCCCTCACTCTGGCCCAGCCGGTGTTGCGGTTGAACCGCGACCATACCGGCTTGCAGGGCTTCAATGACCTCAAGGACAAGAATGCCCCGGCGGGTGGAGATGCCGCCATGCCGCGTCTGGCCTTGGGGCAGCTCCATGTGAATGGCGGTCAGGTCGAGTTCCGCGACCGCAGCACCACCGATCCGGTGCGGGTGTCGGTCAGCAATCTGGCGCTGGACATGGCCGCAATCGACAGCACCTATCCCGAGCGGGATTCGTCTTTCACCCTGGCCGCCGCCATCGGCGCCGCCGAACTGTCGGCGCAAGGGGCGGTACGTCCGTTCCAGCCGATTCCCGGCCTGGATGCCAAGGGAAGGGTGCGGGCGCTGGACCTGCCGCAATTGTCGCCCTATGCCGCCGACGCCCTGGGGGTCAATCTGCATACCGGCCAGTTGGACGCCCAGGTGGCCATGGCGGTCCGTGAAGGCAAGCTGGACGGCAGGCTGGATCTGGTGCTGTCACGCCTGACCATCGCCCAGCCCGATCCCAATGCCCCCTTGGCCAAGCAGGCCGACATGCCCATCGAAACCGTCCTCGATCTGCTGCGCGACGGTCAGGATCGCATCAGCCTGGCCATTCCGGTCAGGGGCGACCTGGACAATCCCAATTTCGACACCTCGGACGCGGTCAATCAGGCCATCGGCGGGGCGTTGAAATCCACCGTCTTCACCACCTTGAAGGTGGCCTTTCCCTTGGTCGGTTTGATCGGCCTGGTTCTCGACGAGGCGGAAAAGCCGGTTCTGGCCCTGCAAGCCGTGAGTTTCGCCGATGGTTCGTCGCAGGTGGGCGAGCCGCAGGCCGAATCCTTGAAAAAGATATCGGGGCTGTTGGCCGAGCGTGACGCTATCCGTCTCAACTTGTGCGGGGTGGCGGTGACCGCCAAGGACGGTCCGGTGCTGCGCAGCGAAACCAGCTTTCTCGCCCGGCTGAAGGCGATGATGGCGGACAAGGACCGCGAGGAGCTGGCGCAAGTCCACCGCGACCGCCTGTACCGTCTGGCCGAGGCCCGCGCCGTCGCCGTCAAATCCTGGCTGGTGGGGCAAGGCGGCATCGACCAGGGGCGTCTGTTCACCTGTCGTCCGCGCATCGACGATGTGGATAAGGCCGCGCCCCGCGTCGATCTGGTGTTGTAGAGGTTAGGTGTTTAGTCCCGCCAGAAGCTGGGGACGAACACCACCAGCAGGATGAACATTTCCAGCCGCCCGAACAACATGCCGCCGGCCAGCAGAATTTTGGCCAGATCAGGCAATGGGGCGAAGGTGCCGCCGGGGCCGATCAGGTCGCCCAGGCCCGGCCCCACATTGGAGATGGCCGAGGCCGAGGCCGACAGGGCGGTGACGAAATCCAGCCCCAGCACAGCCAGCATCATGGACAAGGTGGCGAAGGCCAGGGCATAGACGAAGATGAAGCCCATGACCGAGGTCAGCACGTCCTTGGGGATGGGCTTGTTGTTGAAGCTGGGCACCATCACCGCGTGGGGGCGCAGCAATTGCCGGATCTGCACCACCGCGTTGGCGAACAGAAGCTGGAAGCGGAACACCTTGATGCCGGCGGCGGTGGAGCCGGCGCAGCCGCCGACGAAGGTCAGGAAAAACAGGATGGCCACCGGCATGCCAGCCCAATCGCTGTAATCCAGGGTGACCAGACCGGTGCCGGTCATCACCGAGGCGACGGTGAAAGCGGCGTGGCGCAACGCCGTCAACGGCTGGAAATGACGGACGTCGATCAGCCACAAGGTGATGGCGATCGAGCCCAGGGCCATCAGCCCCAGATACCAATGCACCTGCTGGTCGCGCAGCACCCGGCGCCAGTCGCCCTGGGCCAGGGTGAAGAACAGCAGGAACGGCATGCCGCCCAGGATCATGCCGACAAAGACGATCAGGTCCATGGTGGCGCTGTCGAAATGGGCCATGGAGCGGTCGTAATTGCTGAAGCCGCCGGTGGCGATGGTGCTCATGGCGTGGGTGATGGCGTCGAAACGGCCCATGCCCGCCGCCCACAGGGCCAGGGCCAGCAAGGCGGTCAGGCCGACATAGACGGAAATCAGGGTCGAGCCGATGCGGGCTGCCCGGGGGGCGGTCCGTTCGCGCGCCGAGACCACCTCGACCCGGAACATCTGCATGCCGCCGATATTGAGCACCGGCAGCACCGCCAGGGCCATGACGATGATGCCGATGCCGCCCAGCCATTGCAGCAGGCCGCGCCACAGCAACAGACCCGGTGCCAACGTGTCGAGACCGCTCAGAACGGTCGAGCCGGTGGTGGTGATGCCGCTGGTCGCTTCAAAAAAGGCGTCGGAGGCCGACAGGTCCAGGCTGCTCAGGGAAAACGGCAGGGCGGCGAACAGACAGGGCACCAGCCAGCCCAATCCGGCGGCCAGATAGGCTTGGCGGATGGACAACGGCTTACGGTTGTCGGTACGGGTGCCCAAGACCAGCCCCAGTCCGGCCACGAGGGTGATGCCGGCCGAGGCGATGAAGGCCATCCATTGACCGCTGCCGGCCATGGCGTCGATGGCTGCCGGCACGGTCATGGACAGGGCCAGCAGGCACAGGATCCAACCGATGATCTGGAGGACGGGGCGAAAATCGATCATCGGCCTAACCCCGCCAGAACGAGCGCGAGAACAATACCAAGACGGTGAACAGCTCCAACCGGCCCAGCATCATCTCGAACGACAGCAGCCATTTGGCCAGATCGGGAACCGGCTTGAAATTGCCGGCGGGGCCGATGACGTCGCCCAGGCCGGGGCCGACATTGCTCAACGCCGTCGCCGATCCGGTGATGGAGGAAATGAAATCCATCCCGGTCATGGTCAGGGCCAGGGCGAAGACGGCGAAGGTCAGGAAGTACATGACGACGAAGCCCAACACCGAATCGACCACCGCGTCGGAAATGCGCTGGCGGTTGAAGTCGATGACGAAGACGCCGTGCGGGTGCAACAGTCGCTTCAGGTGGACGCCGGCCATGGCGAACAGCACTTCCCAGCGGAAAATCTTGACCCCGCCCGAGGTCGAGCCGGTACAGCCGCCGATGAAGGTCAGGTAAAAGAAGATGACCTGCGGCAGGCCGCCCCACAGCGAATAATCGGTCGAGGCGAAGCCGGTGGTGGTGACCACCGAGACGACGTTGAAGGCCGAATGGGTCAGCGCGTCACCCGGCGACCAGTCGTTGACCGCCCATTGCCAAAGGGTCAGGACGATGGTGAAGAAAATCAGGAAGTGCAGGTACCAGCGGATTTGCGAATCGGTCAGGATGGCCCAGCGTCCGCGCCGCCATGGGCTGATGAACAGCACGAAGGTGGCGCCGCCGATGGCCATGAAGATGGTCAGGATCCAATGGATCCAGGCACTGTTCCAATGCCCGGCCGATGCGTCCGAGGTGGAGAAGCCGCCGGTGGACAAGGTGGCCATGGCGTGGCACACCGCCTCGAACGGGGTCATGCCGGCCAACCACAGCAGCACGCCGCACAGGATTGTCAGCACCACATAGACCATGACGATGCCGCTGGCCACCTGGGAGGTGCGCGGCTTGACCTTGTCGGTCTTGTCGGAACTTTCCATCTTGAACAGCTGCATGCCGCCGATGCGCAGGATGGGCAGGATGGCCACCGCCATGACGATGATGCCGATACCGCCCAGCCAATGCAGGATCGCCCGCCACAGCAAGATGCCGTGCGGCATGGTATCGAGCCCGGCCAGGATGGTCGAGCCGGTGGTGGTCAGCCCCGACATGGCCTCGAAAAAGCTGTCGGTATAGCTGACCTTCAAAGCGGAAAAGGTAAAGGGCAGGGCGCCGAAGGCGGCCATGAACACCCAAGCCGAGGTGGTCAATAGAAAAGCCTGTCGGGTGGTCAGCTCGGGGCGGCCTTCGGGCCGGGCGCCCAGCACCATGGCCAAGCCGGCCAGCAAGGTGACCAATCCGGCCATGACGAAGACCTGCCAGTCCTTGTCGTCGTACAGCCAATCCACCGCCGCCGGCACCGCCATGGCGGCGGCCAGCACGATCAGCAATATGCCGTTCACGAAAATGACCGGACGAAAATCGATCAACCGCGCCTCACCCCTGGAATCGGCACGACTATTGGCGCGGTTGCGGGTGGCTGTCCAGAGATTCATGCCCGCGACCCATGGCGGGCTGGACATTATAGGGTAGCCCCCTATACTATATTGACGGAGGTGAGCATGACGCATGTGTTCAAGGATAGGCCCAAGCTGGTGGCCCGTATTCGCCGCATCAAGGGCCAGGTCGAGGCGGTGGAACGGGTTTTGGACGGCGATGGCGACCGTTGCCTGGAGGTGCTGCAACTGGTGGCCTCGGTACGCGGCGCCATCAACGGCCTGATGGCGGAGCTGGTGGAGGGCCACGTCACCCATCATCTGGTCGATGCCGACGACGAAGCCGCCCGCCGCCAGGGCGGCGACGAGCTGATTCAGGTTTTGCGCACCTACATGAAATAAGTCAGGGGGCGAGGATGGTTTCGGTCGAACATTCCCATGTCTATCTGGGGGCATCGCAGCAGCGCAACGAACGGCGGACCTGGGCGGTCATCGCCTTGACCCTGGTCACCATGGTGGCGGAAATCGTCGCCGGCACTCTGTTCGGGTCCATGGCCCTGGTCGCCGATGGCTGGCACATGTCCACCCATGCCGCCGCTTTGCTGATCGCCGCTCTGGCCTATGTGTTCGCCCGCCGTCACGCCCATGATCCCCGCTACAGTTTTGGCACCGGTCGGTTGGGCGATCTGGCCGCCTTTGCCAGTGCGGTGGTGCTGGCGCTGGTGGCGCTGGAAATCGGCTGGGAAAGCAGTCAACGCCTGTTGGCGCCGGTGGAGATCCAGTATTCCCAGGCCATCTTGGTGGCGGTGCTGGGCTTGGTGGTCAATCTGGTCTCGGCTTGGCTGCTGCACGACGATCATGATCATGATCACGATGAACACCATCATCACGGTCACGACAACAATCTGCGTGCCGCTTATATGCATGTGATCGCCGATGCGCTGACCTCGGTGCTGGCCATCGCCGCGCTGCTGTTGGGGCAGGCCTGGAACTGGCCTTGGCTGGACCCGTTGATCGGGGTGGTCGGCGCCCTGGTCATCGCCCGCTGGTCCTGGGGGTTGATGATGCAAAGCGGCGCCGTGCTGGTCGGTCGTCTCGATACGGTCGGGCAAGGTCAGCCCCAGGCTATCCGCGCGGCCCTGGACAACGACCTTGACCGCATCACCGACCTGCATGTGTGGCAGGTGGGGCCGGGGCACCACGCGGTGATCGTCGCCTTGGCGTCCGCTGCCCCGCAACCGCCGGATTTCTATAAACAGAAGCTGCGGCATCTGGGGTGGATTTCCCATCTGACCATGGAAATTCAGCCATTGGAATTAGACAGCCTGCGGCCAAAGTCGTAATATCCCGCCCGGTCATGAACGGGCTGGTTGACGGTCGAGCAAGGGGGGCTCTTTGCCGCATGCGCAAGGGGGGGGAGGTTCTTTTTTTGCTGATGTTGCTGGCGCTGTGGTGTGGCGATGCCGCCGCCCAAGGGGCGTTGGTGGTTGGCGTCACGCCGCAGCAATCCGCCGGCAGGTTGGCGGAAAGCTGGGTGCCTTTACTGGAAGAGGCAGGGCGCCGCTTCGGTGCGCCGCTCACGTTTCGGACCGCTCCCGCAACCGAGGAATTCGAGCGCCGTGTCCTGGCCGGAGAATACGATGTGATTTACGGCAGCCCGGTGCTGTACGTGGCCGCCGCCCGCGTGCTGGGGGCCAGGGCCATCGCCCGACAACGTCAGGATGAACAGGGCGTGTTGGTGGTGAAGGGCGATTCCACCATCGCCTCCGTCGCCGATTTGCAAGGCCGTGTCGTCGCCTTTCCCGCCGCCAGCGCCTATGGCGCCTCGATCCTGACCCAGGCGGCGTTACGCCGTCAGGGGGTGGACTTTCAGACCAAGACCCTAGCCTCGGACGAATCGGTTTACCGCGCCGTCCTCGACGGCATGGCCGATGCCGGCGGCGGCGCCCTGCGCACCTTGGGACGGCAGGATATGGAGACCCGCACCTTCCTGCGCGTGCTGATGGTCACCGAACCCTATGCCGCCTATCCGGTTTTCGTCCTGCCGCGGGTGGGGCAGAAACAGGCGGCGCATTTGCAGGCGGTCCTGTTTTCGCTGGATTCGGACGCGACCGGTCAGGCGGCGCTGAAACGGGCGACATTGCAGGGCATCGCCCTGGCCGACGACCATACCTATGATCCGGTGCGCCGTTTGGGCTTGGACGCGGTGGAGCGATTGCTGAAAGGGGCGGCGCCATGAAGTTCCGCACCAAGACCGTCCTGGGTGTGGCGGTGATCGAAGCGGTGCTGCTGACCATTCTGGTCTTGAGCACCTTGGGCATCTTGCAACGTACCGCCGAGCAGGAATTGCTGCACCGGGCGGAAACCACCGGCAAGTTGCTGGCGGCGGCGTCGCGCGACGCCCTGCTGGCCTGGGATTTCGCCACCTTGGACAGCATCGCCCAGGAAGCGACGTCGTCGGGACGCTTGCGCTATGTGCGTTTCATGGAAAAGGACGGTCGGGTGCTGGCCCAATATGGCGACGCAACCGCCGGTCCGACCGGTTTCATTGCCGATGACGGATTGAAAACCGTTGATGACGGGGTGTTGGACCAACAGGCCGAGATCTTGGTGGCCGGGGTGCCCTATGGGCGGGTCCAGTTCGGCTTGGATATCGACAGCGTCACCGCCGCCACCGCTTATATGCGCGGCTGGGCCTTTGGCATCTCCGCCGTGGAGATGGTGTTGGTGGCCTTGTTCTCGCTGCTGTTGGGGCTGTATCTGACCCGGCAATTGGCCTCGTTGCGCGATGCCAGCCAGCGTCTGGCCCAAGGCGACATGACCTATCGCATTCCGGTCAAGGGCTCGGACGAATTGGCCGAGACGGCGCGGGCCTTCAACACCATGGCCGACCGTCTGCAAAGCTTCTATGGCGATCTGGCCGAGCGCGAGGCGCGCTTCCGCCAGTATTCCGAGGTCAATTCCGACTGGTACTGGGAAACCGACCGCGACGAACGCTATGTCTTCATTTCCGACAGTTTCGAATCCATCACCGGGCGCAGCCCGGTGCCGTTGCTGGGTAAGCGGCGCTGGGATCTGGGCAGCACCGAGATGGAGGTGGACGCCGAGCTGTGGCAGGGCCATCTCGAGGATCTGTCCGCCCATCGCGCGTTCCGCGATTTCAAGTATTGGATCGAGGCCGATAACGGGCGCCCGTGCTGGCTGAAGGAAAGCGGCGTGCCGCGTTTCGACGATGAGGGCCATTTCATCGGCTATCGCGGCACCGGCGCCGATATCACCGCCGCCATGGAAAGCGCCCATCGCATGCATATGCTGACCCGGGCGGTGGAGCAAAGTCCGGTGTCGGTGGTCATCACCGATCTGGACCGGCGCATCCAGTACGTGAACCCCAAATTCCTCGACGCCACCGGCTATGGCGCCCAAGAGGTCATCGGCCAGATGCCGTCGATCCTGAAATCGGGGCGGACCGACGATACGGTCTATCAGGACTTGTGGGCAACCTTGGAGCGGGGCGAACAATGGCGCGGCGAGTTCGTCAATCGCCGCAAGGACGGCAGCCTTTATTGGGAACAGGCCACCATCCAGCCCATTCGCAATCTGGAAGGGCGCATCACCAATTATCTTGGCATCAAGCTCGACATCACCGACCGCAAGCGGGCCGAGGACAAGCTGGGTCACCTGCTGGACGAGCTGAAGCGGTCCAACCAGGATCTGGAACAATTCGCCTATGTGGCCAGCCATGACCTGAAGCAACCGCTCAGGCAGATATCCAGCTTCGCCACCTTGCTGGAACGTCGTCTGGGCGACCAGGCCAGCGACGAGGTGCGTGATTACCTGGGCTTCTTGAATGATGGCGCCAAGCGTATGCAGGCGCTGGTCGGCGATCTGTTGGATTATTCCCGCGTCAGCCATCGCCCTTTGCACAATGACAGCGTCGCCATGGACGAGGTGTTGTCGGCGGCTCTGGTGCTGCTGAATGCGGCCATGGCCGATGGGGCGGCGGTGATCGAGCGCCAGCCTTTGCCCAATGTGCAGGGCGACCGCAGCCAATTGGAGCGGCTGCTGCAAAATCTGGTGGGCAATGCCCTGAAATACCGCGATCCGGCCCGCACACCCATCATCCGCATCGGCTGTGACGACGGCGTCTTCTTCGTCGCCGATAACGGCATCGGCATCGCCGCCGATCAGGCCGACCGCGTCTTCATGATCTTCCAGCGCCTGCATTCGGCCCAGGCCTATGAAGGGACCGGCATCGGCCTGGCCATTTGCCGCAAGATCGTCGAGCGGCACGGCGGGCGGATTTGGCTGAGTTCTGCGGGGGAAGGTCAGGGAACCACCTTCTTCTTCACCCTGCCGGGGCCGGCGGCGCACCATGTGGTTGACTCGGGGGCGGGGCTTGGGCAGGCTGGCGCCCAACAACAGGCCTGAATGGAAACCACGCCATGACCAAGTCGGAGCTGATCGCCCGCCTGGCGGAAAAGAACCCGCATTTGTACCAGCGCGACGTGGAACGTATCGTCACCACCATTTTTGACGAGATCGCCGAGGCTTTGGCCCGGGGGGATCGGGTGGAATTGCGCGGCTTCGGCGCTTTTTCGGTGAAAAGCCGCGACGCCCGCCAGGGCCGCAATCCGCGTACCGGCGAGCAGGTAGCGGTTGACGGCAAGGTGGTGCCCTTCTTCAAGACCGGCAAGCAGCTGCGCGAGCGGTTGAACGCCGGCGACGAGTGACGACCGTGCGCTGGCTCGGCTGGCTGCTGGCCATCCCCGTCGCCCTGCTGATCGTTGTCTTCGCCGTGGCCAACCGGCATGAAATCCGCCTGGACATGTGGCCCTTGCCCTGGGCGGTGGATTTACCGGTCTATCTGGCGGTGCTGGGGGCCCTGGCCAAGGGTATCGTCATCGGTGCCGTCGCCATGTGGCTGTCCGGCTTCCGGGGGCGGCGCAATGCCCGCGACCAGCGCCGCCGGGCCGAATCGCTGGAACGCCAGTTGCGGGCGGCCCAATCGGCCCCATTGCCGGTTGCCGTCGCTACTGACGACCGCGCCGCGCCCTGATAACCTCTTTCTTCAAGGGGGCTGCCATGCCCAATCCCGTTTACGTCGCCTTGGACACCACCAACGTCAACCAGGCCGCCGATCTGGCCACCAAGCTGAAAGGCCTGGTCGGCGGGGTCAAGCTGGGGCTGGAATTCTTCACCGCCAACGGTCCCGCCGGTATCGAGGCCATCACCGCCTTGGGCATGCCGGTGTTTTTGGACCTGAAATTCCACGACATCCCCAACACCGTGGCCGGGGCCATGCGCGGCATCGCGCCGTTGGCGCCGCGCTTCACCACCATTCATGCCTCGGGCGGCTTCGCCATGATGAAGGCCGCCGCCGATGCCGCCAAGGATGGCGCCGACCGCGCCGGGCGCCCGCGCGTCAAGGTGCTGGCGGTGTCCATTCTGACCAGCATGGACCAATCGGCCATGGAGGCGGTGGGCTTCCACGGCAGCGTGCTGGAACAGGTCAAACGTCTGGCCGTGTTGGGTCAAGCCGCCGGTATCGACGGCCTGGTCTGTTCGCCGCATGAGGTGGAAACCGTACGTTCCATGGTCGGCGCCGGTCTGGCCCTGGTGGTGCCGGGCATCCGTCCGTCCTGGGCCGAGGCTGGGGATCAGAAGCGGGTGATGACGCCGAAAGAGGCGCGCGAACGCGGCGCCGACATCCTGGTCATCGGTCGCCCGATCACCGCCGCCGCTAATCCCGCCGATGCCGCCAAGCGCATTCTTGAGGAGTTGGAGGGTTGAGCGCCGAGGTCAAGATCTGCGGTCTGACCGATGAAGATGCCATCGACGCCGCCATCGATGCCGGTGCCGATTATCTGGGGCTGGTGTTCTTCGCCAAAAGCCCGCGCTTCGTCACCCCCGACCGTGCCGCCGAGTTGACCCAGTTCGTCGAGGGTGTCGACAAGGTCGGTCTGTTCGTCGATGCCGAGGATGCTTTCCTGGACGAGGCCCTGACCCATCTGCGCCTGGATCTGCTGCAATTCCATGGCGCGGAAACGCCGGAACGCATCGATGCCATCCGCCGCGAGTTCGCCGTGCCGGTGATGAAGGTCATCGCTATCGGAAACGCCGAGGATCTGGCCAAGGCCGAGCCCTATTTCGCTGTGGCCGACCGCCTGCTGTTCGACGCCAAGCCGCCCAAGAATTCGGACCTGCCCGGCGGCAATGCGGTCAGCTTCGACTGGTCGATCCTGTCGGGCTACAAATGTCCGCTGCCGTGGATGCTGGCCGGGGGCTTGACCGCCGATAACGTGGCCGAGGCCATCCGCATCAGCGGCGCCCGCGCCGTCGATGTGTCGTCGGGGGTGGAAAGTGCCCCCGGAGTGAAGGATGCTGCCAAGATCGCCGCCTTCATCAAGGCGGCCAAGGGCGCATAGAGCACTGGCGCGACGCCCTAAAACTCAGCCGCCCTCATAGGACACCACCGGGGCCATGCCGGGGCGCAGGGCGCCCAGCAGGCGCTCGATGCGACCGGCGGTTTCCGCATCGTTGCCGCCATTGATCAGGTCGGGGCGGAAATGACGCTGGAACGCGGTCATCGCCGCCACCGGGTCGCTGATGTCATAGCCGTATTCAGCCAGCCGGCGTAAGGATTCCTGCGGCAGCCATTCCACCTTTTCCTGACCGGAAAACGGCCACAGGCCGATGCCGTAGGATTTCAGGCGCTGCCACGGGAACAACTCGCCCGGATCGGTCTTGCGCGACGGGGCGATGTCGGAATGGCCGACCACGTTGCGGGCGGTAATGGGATGGCGGGTCAGAATTTTTTGCGCCAAGGCGATCAGCGCATCGATCTGGGCGTCGGGGAACGGACGATAGCCGAACTCATGCCCCGGATTGACCAATTCGATGCCGATGGAGCGGGAATTGATGTCGGTGTGGCCGCGCCACGACGACAACCCGGCATGCCAGGCGCGGCGATCCTCGGGCACCAGCGCCAGCACCGTGCCGTCCTCGTCGATCAGATAATGGGCCGAGACTTTGGCCGCCGGGTCGCACAGACGGTGCAACGCCACCTCGGCGCTTGGCATGCCGGTATAGTGCAGCACCAGCATGTCGATGACATCGACGCGGCGGACTTCGTGATTGGGGGAGGGGTGTTGGATCATGTGCCCGGTTCCGGTTCGGCCGGCGGTCGCCGGATGCCACCCACGAATTGTACCACGGCGACGCCAAGGATGGTGATGGCGCCGCCCACCAGCTTTTGCCAGGTCAGCGTCTCGCCCAGCACCAGCACCCCGCCGGCGACGGCGACCACCGGCCCCAGCAGGGTGACCGGAACCACCCGGTTCATGGGGTGGCGGGCCAATAGACCATACCACAGGGTATAAGCCACCAGCGACGAGGCGATCACCGTATAGGCCAGACCGGCCAGCGGCTTCCAATCGGCCAGCAGGCGGGCGGGCAGTTCGGTGTGGCCGCTTTCCAGCGCCAACGACAGAGCCAGCAGCATGGGGGCGGCGAACACCGCCATCCAGCCGTTCAAGGCCAACGGATTGATGTCGCCCAGGCGTTTGACCTGCACGTTGCTGACCGCCCAGGCGATCATGGCGACAACCAGGATCAGCACCGGCAACAGCGACGGCAGGCTGGGCTCGCCGGCCAGCAGGGCGACGCCGGAAAAGGCCAGGATCAGGCCGATGGTCCGGCCCAGGCCCAGTTTCTCGCCAAAGGCGACCCAGGCCACCAGGGCCGAGAAGGGAACGCCCAATTGGGTGATGATGGCGGCACTGGCCGCATCCATGCCCGACACTCCTACGAACATCAGGCCGAAATGGCCGACCCCCAGAACCAGGGCGATGCCGATGATGCCTTTCCATTGATGGCGGGCGGGGCGGAACAGGGGCGCCAGCACGGCGGCGACCAGGGCGAAACGGATGGCGGTCAGCAAAAACGGCGGAATGGTCTGGACCGCCACCTTGACGGCGATGAAGTTCAGTCCCCACAGGGTGACGACGCAGATGGCCAGCAACCAATCCTTGAGCGGCATCAGGGTTTATCCGGCCAGTTCTTCACGCAGGCTTTCCAGTTCCAGCCAGCGTTCCTCGGCTGTTTCCAGTTCGGCGCGGGCGACGTCGATGCGCTTGGCCGTCTTGTCGAAACGGGCCGGGTCGCGCGCATACAGATTGGGATCGGCCAGATCGCTTTCAAGCTTGGCGATCTCGGTGTGCAGCTTATCCAGCCGCGCCGGCAAGTCGTCCAGCTCGCGCTGGTCCTTGTACGACAGCTTGCCTTGTGATTTTGGCTTGGCATTTTCCACCTTGGCCGCCGGTTTGACCGCTTCTACCGTCTTGGCCTGGGGCTTTTGCGCCAGATAATCGGAATAGCCGCCCACATATTCCTTGATGTCGCCGTCGCCTTCGACGGCGATGACGCTGGTGACCAGCCGGTCGAGGAAATCGCGGTCGTGGCTGACCACCAACAGCGTGCCCTGGTAATCGGCCAGCATTTCCTCCAGCAGGTCCAGGGTATCCATGTCCAGATCGTTGGTGGGTTCGTCCAGGATCAGCAGGTTGGACGACTTGGCCAGCAACTTGGCCAGCAGCAGGCGGTTGCGTTCGCCGCCCGACAGCGCGCGCACCGGCGTGCGGGCTTGATTGTCGCTGAACAGGAAATCGCGCATGTAACCGACCACGTGCCGAGGCGTGCCGCGCACCCACACATTGTCGCCGCGCCCGTCGGTCAGGGTGTCCCACACGGTGATATCGGGGTCCAGACGGTCGCGGCGCTGGTCGAAATAGGCCGGTTCCAGATTGGTGCCCAGCTTGACCTCGCCGCCATCGGGGGCCAGATCGCCGGTCAGCATGCGCAACAACGTGGTCTTGCCGGCGCCGTTGGGGCCGATCAGGCCGACGCGGTCGCCGCGCATGATGCGGGTGGAAAAGCCATCCGCCACCACCTTGCCGTCGAATTTCTTCACCAGATCGGTGGCCTCGATGACCAGCCGGCCCGACACCTCGCCGGCATCGGCTTCCATGGCGACGCGGCGGTCGTTGTCCATCTTCGACGACAATCGGGTCGAACGTTCCTTGCGCAAGTTCTGCAAGGCCCGCAAGCGGCCCATGTTGCGCTTTCGGCGGGCGGTGACGCCGCGCGACAGCCAATGCAGTTCCTGGCGCAGATTGTTGTTCATGCGGTCTAGTTCGGCTTCTTCCGCCGCGTAGGTGTCTTCCTGCCACTGGCCGAAGCCGGCAAAGCCGAACTCGGCGCGGCGCACCACGCCGCGTTCCAGCCACAGGGTCTGCTTCGACACGCTTTCCAGGAAGCGGCGGTCGTGGCTGATCATCACCAGGGCGCCCTGATAATCCTTCAGCCATTGTTCCAGCCACAAGATGGTGGGCAGGTCCAGATGGTTGGTGGGCTCGTCCAGCAACAGCGCGTCGGGGTTGCCGACCAGGGCGCGGGCCAGGGCGGCGCGGCGGCCTTCGCCGCCGGACAGATTGGCCGGGTCGCGGCTGCCGTCGACGCCCAAGGCTTCCATCATGGCATCGACGCGCCAGGTCTGGTCGTGCTCGTCCGGGGCCAAGCCTTGGGCGACGAAATCGGCCAAGGTGGCGGTATCGATCACCGGGTCTTGGTGCAGATAGCTGATGCGGGCGCCGGGCTGGACGAAGCGGTCGCCCGAATCGGCCAGGATTTCGCCGGCGAAGACCTTGAGCAAGGTGGATTTGCCCGAGCCGTTGCGACCGACCAGAACGGTCTTGTCGCCCTTGCCGACCCAAGTGGTGACGCCCTCGAACAGCGGGTTGCCGCCGAAGGTCAAGCGCACGTCGCGCAAGCTAAGAAGGGGTGGTGAAGCCATAGGCTTCACCTACACCTTGAGGGCTACGCGCGCAAGCGCGAGGTTTGTGCGCGAGGCGCGGCCCGCAAGCGGGCCCGTTCAGACGCCACGCGGGCTTATGCGCGAGGCGCAGCCCGCAAGCGGGGTTACTCGCGCAGGCGCGAGCCGCATTCGTCCACCAGCTTGCCCAATTGCTTGCAGATGGCGGCGCGTTCGGCCTCGTCGGCGGCCAGGCCGTACAGGCGGTACCATTTGCCCTTCTTGCCCAAATCAAACGGGGTGATCACCGGCTCCTGCTTGGCCAGGATCGGCGATTTTTTCGCCAGGGCCTTCCAACCGGACTTGGCGGTCTGCTCGTTTTTATACGATGCCAGATAGACGATGCTGCGTTTGTCGGGGGCGGCCATCTTGGCCGGTTCGGGTTGCGGCGGCTCTACCTTTACCGGCTCGGGTGCGGGGGCCGGTTCGGGTGCCTTGGCCATCATCGCTTCAGCCGGCACCCGCTTCAGGGTCAGCGCCCAGTTGTTGACGCGGGTCATCAGGCTGCCATCGGCCATGCCCACATAGGCGCCGAAGGCTTCGCCGTCGCAGGTCACATCCATGACCGGGCGCTTTTCGCCCGGCTTGGCGGCGGCGGCGCCGACGACGCTGGCGGCATCGGCTTCCCAGCCCATATAGACCGGCTTGGCACACGTGCGGCCCGCCGGGTCGCCGGCGCTGTTTTCGTAAAGCGCCAGCTTTTGCCCGAGATAGGGCGATTTGTCGGTGCCGGTGGGGTCGACGGCCACAGCTTCGACCACTTCCCACAGGCCACCCGGTGGGGTAACCATGCGCTTAGCCGGAGCCGAGGCCACGGGCTGCGGGTCGGAGGCACAGGCGCCTAACGCCAGACTGGCGGCGGCGGCGCAAATGACGGCAAGACGATTCATGCGATGGTCCCCTGTAACCCAACCCCAGGGCACTCTACGCCTTTCGGGTGGGTTGGGCAACTGGGCCGCAGGCCGGCCCGTAGGACGGGCCCGCTCAGGCGCCGCGCGGGCTTGGGGCCGCAGGTCGGCCCGTGAACGGGCCCGCTCAAACGCCGCGCGGGCTTGGTTTGTTTCACCGCCCGATCAGCAGCGTCGCCCAGCCGTCGATGACGATGCGTTCGCGCAGGCGCAGGCCCTGGGGTTCGTGCGCGCCCATGACCATGCGTTCCTGCCAGTCCAGCAGGCCGGACAACACGGCGACGCCGTCGGGGGCCAGATGGGCGGCCAGATCCTTGGCCATGCGCATCAACGGCTTGGCCAGGATGTTGGCGACGATGATGTCGAAGGGCTGGCCCTGTTTCAGCGCCCGATTGCGATAACCGTCGGAGACAACGCTGGTGAAGCGGGCGCCGACGCCGTTCATGCGGGCATTGTTGGCGGCGACCTTGACGGCGCTGGGGTCGATATCGGTGGCCAGCACGTCCACCGCCCACATCTTGGCCATACCGATGCCCAAGATGCCCGAGCCGGCGCCCAAATCCAGCGGATGCAGGAAGCGGCGGCGCTTGCCAAGCTTGTCCAGCATGGTCAGACAGCCGCGTGTGGTGGCGTGCTCGCCCGAGCCGAAGGCGGTGCCGGCATCCACCAGCAATTCGATGCGCCCGGTCGGCACCTTGCCGTCCCAATGGCTGCCACGGACGAAGAACCGCCCGGCGTCGATGGGCGGGAAGTCGCGCAGGTTTTCCAGCACCCAATCCACATTGGGCAGGCGCTCGATTTCCAACGCCGGCAGGTCGTGCCCGGTGGCGGCGGCGATGGCCGACAGCGCCGCGGTGATCTGGGCGCGGTCGGGCGGCGTGCGCGAATAGCCTTCCAGGTGCCACAGGCAATCGCCGTCGGAAATGCCCGATTTGTCTTCCATGAACATGGTCACCGATTCGGCGAAGCGCTCGAACACCTCTTCAAAGGCATCCACCGCCTCGGGGGCGAGGACCAGACGCAGGTGCCAGATATCGGGGAAGACGATGGGCATGATTTATCCTTGTTGCAGGGCTTTGGCGAGATGCGGGGTCGGTTCCATGCGCTGGTGCAGCACGCGCAGGACGATCACGCCTTGCGTTCCATCCGACAGCGTTCCGACTTGGTAATACAGACAATGGGACGCGGCGCCGGTTTTACCCGCCGCCAGTTCCAAATGGAACAGGTGAATGCCGGGCAGCAGATCGGAACGGTCGAGCGAGCCGGGACGCTCCGCATCCTCTCCCAGCAGGGCTTGGGCGGTGTCGAACAAGGCGGCGTAGCGCCGTAATTGCCGGCTGCCGAACTGGTCGTTGGTCTGGCGCAGGACGTCGCGCACATCCTGTTGGGCCAGTTCGGTGAATTCGACGATCATTCCCGGTGGCGGGCGGCAACTTGTTCGGCGATCTCGGCGACGCTGATTCGGGACAGGCGTCCGGCTTCGGCATCGTCCAGGCCCAGTTGGATTTCCCGGCGCAGGATGGCGATGCGTTCCTGCTCCGCCGCCCGTTCGCGGCGCAGCAGGCGCAGGGCATCGCGCACCACCTCGCTGGCGCTGGCATAATCACCGCCGGAAACCTCGGCCTCGACAAAGGCCATCATCTCGGCCGGCAGGCTGACATTCATGGTCGCCATGATCGCGCACCCTTAATTGGCAAATTTTGCCAAAGTATCACGCCGGCTCGACGAAACTGTCCAGCACCTTCTTGGTCCCGGCTTTGTCGAAATTGATCTCCAGCTTGTCGCCATCCACCGCCAGCACCGTGCCGCCGCCGAATTTCTGGTGGAACACCCGCTCGCCCACGTCGAAATCGCTGGTGCGTTCCTTGGGGGCGATGGCCCAGGCGCCCGGCCCCTTCGGCTTGGCCGGCTGCGACCACGAGCCCATCAGGCCGCGTTCGGCTTGGACCTCCACGTGGGCTGCCGGCAATTCGTCGAGGAAGCGGCTGGGCAGGGCGCTTTGCCACTGGTTGTAGATGCGGCGATTGGCGGCGAAGGTGACCAGCACCCGTTTGCGCGCCCGGGTCAGACCGACATAGGCGAGGCGGCGTTCCTCTTCCAACCCCGCATTGCCGCCCTCGTCCATGGCGCGCTGATGCGGGAACACCCCTTCCTCCCAGCCGGGCAGGAAGATGTTGTCGAATTCCAGCCCCTTGGCCCCGTGCAGGGTCATGATGGTGACCTTGTCGACACCGTCCCGTTGGTCGTTTTCCATGACCAGGGCCACGTGTTCGAGGAAGCTTTGCAGGTTTTCGTAATCGGATAACGCTCGCACCAGTTCCTTCAGGTTTTCCACCCGGCCCGGCGCCTCTGGGGTTTTGTCGTTCTTCCACATTTCCACATAGCCGGATTCGTCCAGCACCATCTCGGCCAACTCAGGGTGCGGCAGATCGTCCAGCAGGCTGCGCCAGCGCAGCACGTCGTCACAGAACTTGGAGAGCGCGCTGCGCGGCTTGGGCTTCAATTCGTCAGTTTCCACCAGCAGGCGGGCGGCCTCGAACAGCGGGAAGGCGCGCGCGCGCGCGACCGCGTGCACCGCTTGCAGGGCGGCGTCACCCAAGCCGCGCTTGGGCAGGTTGACGATACGCTCGAAGGCCAGCCCGTCATCGGGCGAGTTGATCAGCCGCAGATAGGCCAGGGCGTCGCGGATTTCCTGGCGTTCATAAAAGCGCGGGCCGCCGATGACCCGATAGGGAATGCCGGTGGTGATCAGGCGTTCCTCGAACTCGCGGGTCTGGAAGCCGGCACGGACCAAAATGGCCATGCTGGCGGCGCTTTCGCCCCGGCGCTGCAAGGCCTCGATTTCCTCGATGACCACGCGGGCTTCTTCCGGGCCGTCCCAGACACCGCGCACGCGGACCTTTTCGATCTCGTTCGCCTCGTGCTTGAGGCCGGGGCGCAGGGTCTTGCCCAGGCGGTCGGCATTGTTGGCGATCAGGGCGCTGGCGGCGGCCAGGATATGGGGGGTGGAGCGGTAATTGCTTTCCAGCCGCACCACCGCCGCGCCGGGGAAGTCGCGCTCGAATTTCAGGATGTTGCCGACCTCGGCCCCGCGCCACGAATAGATGCTTTGGTCGTCGTCGCCGACGCAGCAGATGTTCTTGTGCTTTTGCGCCAACAGCCGCAGCCACAGATATTGCGCCACGTTGGTGTCCTGGTATTCGTCCACCAGGATATAGCGGAACTGCTCCTGATAATGGGCCAGAGCATCGGGATGGGATAAAAACAAGGTCAGGCAATGGAGCAGAAGATCGCCGAAATCGGCGGCGTTCAGGGTCAACAGCCGTTCCTGGTACAGGCGATAAAGCTGCCCGGCGCGGCCGCCGGCCAGATCGCCGGCCAGATCGGCGCCGATCTTGTCCGGCGTCAGGCCGCGATCCTTCCAGCGTTGGATCGCCCCCATCAGTGATTGCGCCGGCCATTTCTTGTTGTCGATATGCTCGGCTTCCATCACCTGCTTCAACAGCCGCAACTGGTCGTCGGCATCGAGGATGGTGAAATTGGATTTCAGCCCCACCGCCTCGGCATGGCGGCGCAGGATGCGCACGCACAGGGAGTGGAAGGTGCCCAGCCATAATTGTTCAGCCACCGGGCCGACCATATGGGCGACGCGGTCCTTCATCTCGCGCGCAGCCTTGTTGGTGAAGGTCACCGCCAGGATCTGCCACGGCTGCGCCCGCCGCCCGGCCAGGATCTGCGCCAGCCGGCTGGTCAGCACCCTTGTCTTGCCGGTGCCGGCCCCCGACAGCACCAGCACCGGGCCTTCGGTGGTGGTCACCGCCTGATGCTGTTCGGGGTTCAGACCGATCAGCCAGGGGGCATCGGCGGGCACGGGGGCCGGCACCGGCAAGACA
>Ga0209066_10001075_pt1 | contig 37286 bp, 25 predicted proteins | sample All_14_2_FD_187198 | JGI IMG/M metagenome (GOLD analysis project Ga0209066, IMG submission 187198) | Freshwater microbial communities in response to fracking from Pennsylvania, USA - Allegheny Zone_MetaG_DW_15 (SPAdes) (version 2) ... | reverse complement strand
TGCTGCGCCCGCTCGGCGAATTCCTGCCGTTCAAGATGGTGCGCCGCGAGAAGCTCGCCCTGATTGAGGAGGCGCATGAGAAGCTGAGCATGACGCTCATGCGGCAGGGGGAAGACGGCCCGCTGTTTTCCGCTTGAGACGCATGCCCGCCAGCAGCGCGCCGGAGAGGAGCATGGAGACGCCGAAGGCAGGCAGGAACGAATCGGAAAGGCGGCCCCACGTGCCGACGGCGGCATAGGCAGCAGAGACCACGGCGTTGCCGAGCGCGGTGACTGCGAGCGCCTGGGGCAGAGGCTGGCGCGCGAGTCCGCTGAACAAGACGGAGGCTTCGGCGAGCACGGGGACAGGGCGCAGGGCCAGCAGGAGCCAGACCCCGTGCCGCGCGTGGAAGGCGCGGAGGCATGCGACTTCGTCTTGGCCGATCAGGCGCTGCGCGAGGGATGCCGCATAGCGGCCGAGAAGCAGCCCTGCGAGGGCGCTGAGCGTCATGCCCATGAAGGAGGCGAAGGTGCCGCCCAGGAAGCCGAGCGTCAGCCCGCACGCCGTGCTGACGAGGCTGGACGGCACGGGGACGAGGATGTCCACGGCAAGCAAAAGAGTGAGCAGAAGGCCGGTTTGCAGCGGATGCGCCTCGGCGTGCGTGAGCAGGCGTGCGGTCCCGGCGTTGACCGCCTCGCCGAAGAAGCAGAAGGGGATGATGATGGCGAGCATCACGCAGGCCAGCAGAGCGAAGGTGCGGTAGGGCAGAGTTTTCATAAACGTGGCGTCGAAGAAAGTGTTCAAAAGAATAGCACAGAACGTGGAGAAGGAGAGAGGGTGAAAATGAGCGAGTCGCTGTCGGTGCAGGGAGTCGTCGGATTGGCCAGCGCCTATTACGGTTCGGCCGTGCTGTTCGCCGCTTTGGAGGTCGATCTTTTTTCGGCGATCGAACGTGCCGGTAACCGGGTCGAGGCGGATGACTTGGCGGCGAGGTCGGGGCTCGACCCGCGCGGGCTGCGGCTGCTTTTGGATGCGTGCGTGGCGGTTGGGCTGCTGCTCAAAGAGGGCGCGCGGTATGCCAACACGCCGGCGGCTGAGAGCGCGCTGGTGACAGGTTCCCCGAGTGACCTCACCCGGGCGGTGCGGTATAACCGGGATGTGTATCCGGCTTGGGGTAAGCTGGCGGAGCTGGTCAAGAGCGGGCAGCCTGTCGAGGCGCCGGAAATTCATTTGGGCGCGGACTCCGGGCGCACGCGGCGCTTCGTTCTGGCGATGCACGGGCGCGCGCTGGGGATCGGGCGCGTCGTGGTGCCGCTGCTGGATTTGGGCGGGTGCGTCAGGCTGTTGGATCTGGCGGGCGGCCCCGGCACATACGCCGTGCTGATGGCTCAGGCGAACCCGGCGCTGGCCTGCGTGACGGTCGACCTGCCGGGCGTCGCTGCGGTCGCCGCCGAGCTGGTGCGCGATGCGGGCATGTCTGCGCGCGTGACCTGCCGCGCGGGCGATTACCATACGGACACGTACGAGGCCGAGGCGTTCGATGCGGTGACGATTTTCGGCGCGCTGCACCAGGAGTCGCCGGAGATGATCGTGTCGATCCTCACGCGCGCGGCGGCCGCGTTGAAGCCGGGTGGCCGCATCTTCATCCTGGACATGATGACGGACGCCTCGCACACCTGGCCCGCGTTCTCGGCGCTGTTTGCGGTCAACATGGCGTTGACGACGCATCACGGGTGGGTATTCTCGGACGGAGAGCTGCACGGGTGGCTGGGCGAGGCGGGCTTCGAGGCCTGTGAAACCTGCCCCGTTCCGCCGCCGATGCCGCATTGGCTGGTCAGCGCGAGGAAGCCGGCTCACTTGCGGCAGTAGACGCCTTCAAAGTGCGTTTTTCCGTTCAGGCGCAACAGGCAGTAGGGGCCCTTCTCGATGAACTCGAACTGCCGGTCCTTCGAGACGTACCGCACGCCCGAGGTGGAGAGCGCCTGGTAAAGCACGATCCGTTTGCCCTCGGGCAGCTGCAGGCGCACCTTGCCGTCGAACGTGCAGACCAGGCCGTTGGGCAGGGTTTCCGTGCGTTTCTCCTCGCCGTAGTCGACACGGAGCACGTCCGAGTCCATGTTGATGAAACGGGCCTGGCGCGTCGTCTGAAACCGCAACGACGCGCACCCGCAGCAAACGGCCAGGAAGATGCCGGCTGTGAACAGGTGCGCCAAACGGCGGCAGCGGGAGGTGGGCATGTGATTGGACATGGTGGATAGTGTAGCGTCAATGCGTGCCGGCGGCAAGCGCGCGGAAAAAGAAGGCGAGCGTTTTGGTGGTATTTCATTTGTCAGCGCCTGCGATTTTGTGTAGAATCGCGCGGTTTTTTTCGTACACCTATGGAGGTTAATCACATGAGTCGTCCGTATCAGTGCTCTCACGAAGTGGAGCAGATGTGCTGTGTCGCCAAAGGCGCCAAGCACGGGCCGGCACCGATTCCCGAAGAGGGCAAGTGGGTGCAGGTGAAGGAAGTCACAGACATTTCCGGTCTGACGCACGGCGTCGGCTGGTGCGCGCCGCAACAGGGGGCCTGCAAGCTCACCTTGAACGTCAAGGACGGCGTGATCCAAGAGGCGCTGGTCGAGACGATCGGCTGTTCCGGGATGACCCACTCGGCCGCGATGGCCGCCGAAGTGCTGCCCGGAAAGACCGTGCTCGAGGCGCTGAACACCGATCTTGTCTGCGACGCGATCAACACCGCGATGCGCGAGCTGTTCTTGCAGATCGCCTACGGCCGCAGCCAGAGCGCCTTTTCGGAAGGCGGGCTGCCGATCGGCGCCGGCTTAGAGGACCTCGGAAAAGGTCTGCGCAGCCAGATCGGCACCATGTACAGCACCAAGCAGAAGGGCGTCCGTTATCTCGAGATGGCCGAAGGGTATGTCAAGCGGATCGCGCTGGACAAGAACGACGAGGTCATCGGCTACGAGTTCATCCGCTTGGGGCCGTTCTTGGAGCTGATCAAGAAGGGTACCGATCCGAAAGAGGCTTTGGAAAAGTCGACCGGCACCTACGGGCGTTTCTCCAAAGAACTGGGTGCCGTGAAGTTCATCGACCCGCGTCACGAATAGGTGAAAGGAGACTTATCTTATGGCACTTTTCGAAAGTTACGCGCGCCGCATCAAGAAGATCGACGCGGTTTGCAAACAGTACGGGATCAAGGATCTCCAAGAGGCTCGCAAGCTGTGTCAGGCCAGAGGCTTTGACCCTTACGAGATCTGCACCTCCATTCAGAACATCTGCTTCGAAAATGCGAAGTGGGCCTACGTGTTGGGCGCGGCGATCGCGCTGAAAAAAGGCTGCGTCAAAGCGGCCGAAGCGGCCGAGGCCATCGGCGAGGGGTTGCAGGCGTTCTGCATCCCCGGTTCTGTGGCGGACGACCGCAAGGTCGGCATCGGACACGGCAACTTGGCCGCGATGCTGCTGCGCGAGGAGACGAAATGCTTCTGCTTCTTGGCGGGCCATGAGTCGTTTGCCGCCGCCGAAGGCGCGATCGGCATCGCCCTCAAGGCGAACAAGGTCCGCAAGTCGCCGCTGCAGGTGATCCTCAACGGCCTCGGCAAGGATGCCGCTTACGTCATCAGCCGCATCAACGGCTTCACCCACTGCGAGACGAAGTTCGACTACGCGACGGGCAAGCTGAAGGTCACGAAGAAGACGGCCTTCTCTTCGGGACCGCGTGCGGCCGTGCGCTGCTACGGCGCAGACGATGTGCGCGAAGGCGTGGCGATCATGTGGAAAGAGGGGGTGGACGTTTCCATCACCGGAAATTCCACGAACCCCACGCGCTTCCAGCACCCGGTCGCAGGCACGTACAAGAAAGAGTGCATCGAGCAGGGCAAGAAGTTCTTCTCGGTGGCCTCGGGCGGCGGCACGGGCCGCACGCTGCACCCCGACAACATGGCGGCGGGGCCGGCTTCTTACGGCATGACCGACACCATGGGACGCATGCACTCCGACGCGCAGTTCGCGGGCTCCAGCTCGGTGCCGGCGCATGTGGAGATGATGGGCTTCCTGGGCATGGGCAACAACCCGATGGTCGGCGCGACCGTCGCGGTCGCCGTGTCGATCGAGGAGTCCTTCACGAAGTAAGCCGCGTGCTGATCGCGACAGACAACGGAAGACCGGCCCGAACACAGGGCCGGTCTTCTTTTTTTGCGCTGTTTACGGGGGCGGGTCTTTTGCGGTACACTTTTAAGAAATCGTGAAAGGGGGAAGAGGATGTCATTGCGTTGTTTCGTACGGACACGGGCGGCTGGTCTCTTGATGGTGCTGGGGTTGTTCATGGCGGGCGAGGGACGGACGGGCGAGGCCGCGGCTTTCCGCGTGGCGACCTTTAATATCCGGTGCCCTGCGGATCGGGCTCCGAACGCCTGGACGTGCCGGGTCGATCGCGTGGCGGGGTTGATCGCCAAGCACCGGTTTGACCTGATTGGCCTGCAGGAGGCCACGGCCGGCCAGATCGACGATCTCCTGACGCAAGGGTGGGACGCGGTGGGAGGCGGACGTGACGACGGCAAGCGCGGCGGCGAAGCCTCCTGCGTTTTTTTCAAGATCGCCCGGTTTGAGCTGCGGGATTCCGGAACGTTCTGGTTGTCCGAAACGCCGGAGGTGCCAGGGTCAAAATCGTGGAACACCGCCTGCACGCGCGTCTGCACGTGGGCACGGCTGGCGGAGCGGAAGACCGGCAAGGAGTTTGTCCATTTCAACACCCATCTGGACCACCTGAGCGAGGCGGCACGCGAGAACGGGATGGCGCTGATCCTGAAGCGGATGCCGCAGATCGCGCAGGGGCGCCCCGTCATCCTGACCGGGGATATGAACGCCACGCCCGGATCTTCCGTCATCCGGCAGGCGACCTCTGTCTTGCACGATGCCGCGGCGCTTTCGCGCGCGCCGCACGCGGGCCCGCTGGCGACCTTCAACGGCTTCAAGTTCGGTCAGGCGCCGACCGCACAAATCGATTACATCTTTGTGTCGGAGGCGTTCGGGGTGCTGTCCCATGCGACGCTCGACGATTCGCAGAACGGGCTCTACCCTTCGGATCACTTTCCGGTCGCGGCGGATGTGGCGCTCGAGTAGACGGTATGGTAGACGGCCTTATGGAAGGAGAGAAGAGATGACAGTCAGAAGCATGTGTTTCGTTGCGGCGTTGGCGTGCATGGGCGGCGCGAAGGCTGCGGAGTTCCCGGGTTTTGCGAAACCGCGGGCGATCACGTCCGGCCCGAAAGATCATCTGTTCGCGAGCTATTATGCCATCAACGCGTGGAGTGCGGACGGGCGCTATGTGACGGTGCTTGAGACGACGGTCACCAACCGGTTGCCGACGGAAGAGGATGTCGCTGCGTTGGGTGTGGTGGACCTGCGGGAGAACAACCGGTTTATTCCGCTGACCGAGACGCGCTGCTGGAACTTCCAGGAGGCGACGATGGCACATTGGCTGGCGACGGCGCCGAACACGCAGTTCATCTACAACGACCTCGTGGACGGCAAGTTCGTGTCGGTCGTTTTCGACATGAAGACGCGCGCGAAACGACTCGTTCCGCATCCGGTCAGCACGGTCTCGCCGAACGGCAAGGAGGCGGTCAGCATCAACTATGCGCGTTTGCGTCTGACGCGCCCCGACTATGGGTATGGCGGCAAAGGGCAGGACGCGCGTGAATCCGTGACGTGGCCGGAGGATGATGGGCTGTTTCGGGTCAATCTGGAGACGGGGGAGTCTAAGCTGATCGTGTCGGTGGCGTCGGTGCGCGACAGGATGCCCAAGGTTGATGAGGGCCAAGACCTCTCCTACTTCTGCCACACGGTCTTCAGCCGGGACGGTTCGAAGATCTTCTGGCTGGCCCGCTCGGTGAATCCGAAGACCGCCCGCGGCTGGAAAACGACGGCGTTCACCTGCAACCGGGACGGCAGCGACGTGCGGCGCTGCTTCCCTGACGGGTGGGGCGGGTCACACTTCAACTGGCTGGACGGCGAACGGCTGATGGTCACTGCGAATTTTGAAAACAAGGTGTACAGCCACGTTCTTTTCACCGTCGGCAAAGAGGATTTTGCGCGCGTGGGTTGCGGCCTGTTGGACTTTGACGGGCACGGCGTTTTCTCCGACGACGGGCAGTGGATGGCGACCGACACCTATCCCGACAAATGGAACCACCGCAGGCTGATGGTGCTGCGGTTGTCCGATCAGGCCGTTTTGCCGTTGGGAAGTTTTTTGGTTCCCGAAGGGTACCGTGGCGTCTATTGGCGGTGCGACCTGCATCCGCGTTGGCGTCCCGACGGCAAGATGCTTGCCTTCAACTCTGTTCACGAGGGTTCGCGGCAGGTGTATGTGATGGACGTTTCCGAGCGTTAATCAAACATGACGCGCACTGGGCCCTGCAATCCGGAAGGTTGCAAGGCATCCTCGGAGGCGAAGCCTTGGAAGGCTTTCAGCGTCCGCTTGCCGTTTTCGTACTGCATATTGCTTTTCGTGATGCGCTGCTCCGGCGGCAGCCCCGCATCGCCGACCAAGCGGTTCGCCCACGGATTGGTGACCGCGATCCGCAGTTCGTTCTTTCCGGGCTTCAGTGCGCCCGTCAGCTCGATTTGCCACGGCGCAGTCCACGCGATTCCGAGGTCTTTGCCGTTCAGCCACACCTGCGCGAGCGCGGCGACCGCGCCGAGTTGCAAGACCGCCTTGCGCTCCGCCTGCGGCGCCGTGAACTCGACCGTCTTCATGTACGTCGCCGTGCCAGAGAAAAACTTGATTCCATTATCCGCGTGCTTACTCCAGTCGGTCAACGTGTCGAAAACCGCCTTCTCCGGAGCGCCGCGTCCGGCTTGGAAGCTCACCTCCCACGGTCCAGAGATCGGCAGCACGTCCGGTTGACGGGTGCTCGACGCTCGACGCTCGACGCGCGACGCGCGGTTTCTGAAGACGACAAAGAGCGACCCATGCTCCGGCAAATCCAACGTGAGCTGCGTCCGTCCGTCCTCCGTCCTCCGGCTTCCGACCTCCGCGTCAACCCGGCCGCTCACCGCGTCCCACAGCTCAGGCTGTTTGCCGCGCACGCGGAACGTGCAGTCGGCCTTTCCCGTGCCCGCGACGAAGTAAATGTCGGTTTCGCCGTCTCTCCGGTGCATGTATTCAAAGGGGCCTTCAAAATCCGGGAGGAGGGCGATGTCCTTCAATTTTGCGGAGAGAGGGTGAAGTGCGGCAGGCCACAGCTCGTCCGCAAGCTGTTTGACCTCGTCGTCGCTGCCGCCGCGTCCGGAGACACGCGACGGCTTGCGCGAGCCGAAGACGACGGTCGCGCCGGCCTGCTTCAGCTCGGCGATCTTGCGCAGCGCGGCGGGTGTGGCGCGCTCGTCGTCCGGATCGACCGCGAGCAGGCGGTAACTCATGCCGTCGGGAAGCGCGATTCTGCCGTCCTTGACTGTCGCGCGCGTGAGCAGCACAGCGTTGTTGAGGATATCGTAGCCATAGCCGGGCGGAAGAGGCAGGGTTGCTTTTGCGCTCCAACGGGCGGTGAATCGGCCCCAGTGCTGATAGGGGAGGTCGCCCACGTAGGCGGCGACGTCGGCCACGAAGAGACCGCGTTGCAGCAGGTGCTGGCAGCGCCCGAGGTAGGTGATGAAGGCGGCCGACTGCTCGTGCCACGTGACGTTCGGATTGATGTGTGTGCCCGCGAAATATTCAATGCCCGGTTGACCGAAGGCTTTGGGCGAGCACGTGAAAGTGTGCCAGATCAGATGGTTCACGCCATCGATGAAGCACTCGTCGCCGCTGCGCTTGAGCAGGGCGGGACAGGGTGTCCAGTGGCGCGTCATGTGGGTGAAAGCCTCCGCCGCCGCGATGCGATGCCCGTAGATGTGCGCGGCGATGGCCTGCGGGCGGCTCATGTGGCGGCCGCTCTGGTCGCTGCTGCCGGTATACCAGAATTCGCCTTGCGGCATGTCGTTGACGCCGAGGAAAGCGAGCTGGTCGGCCTCGCCGAAGACGGCCGGCGAACGGTTCCAGGGACCGCCGGATTCGGAGTGCCATGTGAGCCCGTTCTGGCGGGTAAGTTTCACCATGGTGCCGTAGAAATTGTGCAGGAAGCAGTCGTTTCGCGTGCGGCGGTAATCGGTCACGAAACGCGCGGTCTGTTCTTCGCCTTGCACTCGGAATCCGGCGAGAACCGGCAGCCATGACCTCACCGCATAGCCGCGGAATTTCTGAAAGTCGTCCTCGAACGACGGTGTCCAGGTGGGGACGGCACCCTCCCAACTCACGTTGTAGAAATGGGTGAGTGTTTTCCCGGCCAACGGCCCGACTGCGGAAAGGAGCGCTTTGCCCATGCGGTTGAAATGTCCCTCCACGGCTTGGGCGTCGAGAATGTCCACGTCATACTCGTGGCCGTCGATGGTGGCATAGCCGAAGCGCAAAAACGCGGCGTGGCAGCCGTCCGGGACCACGCCGTTCAGGATCGTCTCGTCCGTCGCTCCTGTGATCTCCTGAAGGCTGGCCGCATCGCGAAGGGACGCGTCTGAGGAGTCGCCCAGTTTCTTGCCGGACCAGCCGTCGACGGGACCGTCACCTGCGCTTTTCCACTCCGTTTTCGGAAGTTCCTCACCGGGATAGATGACTCTGAACGTGGCGACATCGCGGAAATGGTTCAAGCCGGCGGGCGGTTTACGGTCGACGCCCTCCGTCAGCGGCGTGAGTCGCCAGACGAGCCGTTTCGGCGCGTCCGGGCCGACTCCCCATGGGCCTTTGAGCGCGCCCGCACAACTGCTGAGGTTAACGCTGACCTGAAGGCCGAGCCGCGCGGCCTCGCTGACCGTATGCACGGCCATGGACTGCCATTCGGCGCTCATGAACTCCATTTTCGGCTTGGGATAGATCAGGTGGTTGATGTCCTCGTGATAGCCGCGCGCGTCGAACAGCAGCAGACCGCCGAACCCGATGCGTCGCATGGCCTCGAGATCCTGCGTGATCGTCTCCCGATCCACATTTCCGTTGACCCACCAGTAGTAGGCCCAGGGCCGCTCCGCCATCGGCACGTTCCGGAACCCATCCTCCAGCGCGTCGGCAAACGCGCCCAGCGCGGCAGCCGTAACAAGAATGCCCAGCATCATTCGTTTCATCGTTTTCTTCTTCAAGTTGCATCGGACGTGTCAGATGTGTAGGACCTGTCTGACAGATATGCCCATTGTTCATTCTTTCGGTGTCACGACCACCGCCTCGATGCCCAGCGCCTTGGCGATCTTGACCAGTTCGTCGGCGTGGTGCCCCACGCCCAGCGCGAAGTGGTGCGTCGGGCCTTCGATCACCCAGCGCTTCAGGAAGGTGCGTACGTCCGGCTTGAATTTGCCGTGCGTGTTGGTGTTGCCGGTCGGCGGGATGGGCCCCGCCATCGATTCGCCCTCGGCGATGATGAACTTCATCCGGCCGTCGGCCTCCACGCCGATCGAGAGCATCGTGATCGGCCCCTCTTTGATGTTGAACTCGACGCCCGCGCCCTTGCCGGGCTTGCCGTGGTAGGTCTTGAGCGAGCGCAGCACGGGCTTGCGCGACGCGATGTTCAGGTGGTGCGGGCCGTCGTGGCCCACGAGCACCGAGTCGCGGTCGAAGTCGATCGGGTGGAACTCCGCGAAGCTGCCGCCGATGTCCAGCCGGTCCAGGATCATCATCGCGACGCAGTTCTTGAGGTCGTACTCCCCGCACATCGGGAAGCCCGCGCCGGTCAGCAGCGAGTTGCCCACGATCAGGTTGGTCACCAGCTCGCGCATCGGCGAGCCGGGCAAGGCCTCGTAGTAGTAGGCCAGCCCGTCGAGTTTTCTCGCCCGCACGAACTTTTCGAGCGCCACAGCCGACCGCGCCGCGACCTCAAGGTCGTGCTCCGTGAGCCGGGTGGTGATCGGGTCGGACACCGGGTCGGGCGTGTCGAAAAAGGCGAGGATGCGCTGCTTCATGGCTTCGACGGCCGGGCGGTCCTCGACCAGATAGTGCTTCAGAATTTCGTCAGGCTCGCACAGCGCGACATGGCAGCCGAAGGCGGCCGTCACGGCCGTCGGGTCGACGTGCATGTCGTACATCGACTCCAACACATGGCCCATGAGTCCGATCCGCGCGCGCCGCAGGTCGTGCAGCACCTTGGCGATCTGGCACCACTTCGCCAGTTCCCGGTCCGCCTCCGCGTCGCCTTCGCGCACGCCGAGAACCACGTCCGCCACGGGCCGCCCCATGCGGATCGCCACGCCGGTGAACTCCGGCACGGAACAGAAGTCGTCGTTGCAGAGCTGCGTGTAGGTCGTGGCCTGCGCGTACGGCATGGCCCTCAGCGGCTGCAGCGCCACGAGCACGATCGGCACGTGCAGCTCGCGCGCGATCATGCCGAAGGTCGACGAGGTCGCGTAGGTCACCATGTCCACGAAAAGCACGTCGAGGTCCGCCGCCTTCATCTTCGGCAGCGCCGCAAAGGCCGCCTCGGCATCGTCCAGCAGCCCGAACGCCACCGTTTCCACATCGTTCGCCTTGAGCTTGGCGTCGAACGCCGCCAGCTTGCGATGCATTTCGTCCAACAAGCCGTCGAACTGGGCCCAGTAGGTGTGGTGCCCCACGCCCACAACGCCGACCTTCGCGGTCAGCGGTTTCCTTCTTTCAATGCGCACGGTGCGTTTTCCTTAGGTTGATGAGGACTCCCGACTCCCGACGCAGGACGCCGAAATGTCGGAGTGATTAAAAAAGAGTCCGCGCCGCTGCTCCGCAGTGGGCGGCGGGAAGAACCCGCTCGCCAGCAGGCCGATCAGCAGCGTCGGCGTAAAAGCGAACGCCCCGCTCCACCACGCGGGAATGGCGGGGCGGGCCATCACGAAGGCGATGCCCACCGCGCCGGCCAGCAGCCCGCAGACGGCGCCGCCGGTGTTGGCGCGTGAAAAGGCCATGCCGAGCACGTAGACGCCCAGCAGCAGTCCGAGAAAAGTGCTGGCCACGGCGGTGATCTGGTCGATGAAATTCTTGCCGATGTACGGGGCGAGCAGCGCGGCGCCGATCACGCCCAGGCCGATCAGGCCGGTCAGCAGGCGGTTGGCCCGCACAGAGGTTCCGCGGCGGCCGAGCAGGTCGTAGGTCAGTACCGAGGCGATGCTGTTCATGCCGCCCTCCAGCGTGCTCAGGGCGGCGGCGAGCAGGCCCGCGCACAGCAGGCCGGCGATACCGGGGACGTGCAGGTCATGCACGATGAAGTGCGGCAGGATCTGATCCTGGCTGGCCAGCGTAGGCATCGCCCCTGCCTTCTGCGTGTAGTAGACGAAGATCACCGTGCCGGTCAGCATGAAGAGGAAATAGACGACGGTCGCGACAACGGCGTTGAGCGTCAGGGCGCGGTGCAGCTCTTTCGGCCCGGACATGCTGAGATAGCGCTGCACCGTCACCTGCGAGGTGGTGTAGCCGGGCAGGTAGACGAAGAAAGCGAGCGCGAGCACCCACCAGACGCTGGTCTGGCCCTTCCAGCCCGCCGAGAGGTCCGCGAGGTTGAACTTGGCGTGGGCCCGGCCCGTCTCGATGACGGCCGCGAGGCCGCCGTCGACGCTCCTGACCGCCAGCAGCAGGATGACGACGACACAGCCGCCGAGCGTGATCGCCTGGAGCACGTCGAGCCAGATGATGCCTTTAAGCCCGCCCGAACAGGCGTACAGGATCGCGACCGCGCCGATCCCCACCAGCGTGAGAAAGAACTGGGGCTGGCTCAGGCCGATGATGGCGTCGAGGATCACCACCAGCGTATACAGCATGCTGCCCAGCCAGCCGAAGGCGTAACCGAAGAAAAGGATGGCCCCCAGGCAGCGCAGGCGCGGGTGGAAGCGGATCGACAGGTACTCGTAGACGCTGCGGATGCCGAGCCGCGTGTAGAGCGGCACGAAAACGAACCAGAGCAGCGGCGTGATGAAGAGCGGGATCAGGAGCAGGACCGACAGCAGGCCCCAGTTGCGATACGCGCCTTCGCGCGGCAGCATCACGAACGCGGCGGCGCTGAAGGCCGCCGCAAAGATCGAGAGCCCCACGGCGAAACCGTTCATCGCGTGGCCGCCGGTGTAATAGTCTTCGGCGTTCTTCTGCCGCCGAGCCGCCGCCCAAGCCAGCACCGCCGTCAGAGCCGCATAGACCGCCACGACCGCCCAGTCTGTGAACCCGATTGCTCTCATCGCCCCCCTTTTTCTTTCACGAATTTCATGATCGCCGCCTCGATGTCCGGGTAGAGCTTGTGCGGTTTGCTGTCTGGTATCCAGATCGAGTGGCCCCCGTCGCGCTTGTCGTAAACATAAAAGTCCGTCTTCACTCCGGCCTTGCGGCCTGCCTCGACAAACACCTTCGAGCATTCGAACGGCACCGCCCCGTCAACGGTTGCGTGACTGCAGAAAATCGGCGGAGCGTTCGACGTGATCAGCGAGAGCGGCGAGGCCGCATCCAACTCGGCCGGCGCGGGTTTATGACCGAACAGTCCGACATAGCGTCCCGGATGCACCTGCTCGTCCGGAGCCAGATCGCCGACACCTGAGACGGACACGATGCCGGCCACCTGCTCCGGCGGCAGACTCAGGCCCGTCCAAAGCGCAAGGTGCCCGCCGGCGGATCCGCCGCACACCCAAATCTTCTTGCACGCCAGCCCATACTTCGTCTGGAACGCGTCGCTTAGCAGATACCGCGCCGCCGCGAGACAGTCGTCGCCGCAGAGCGGCCAAGGTCCTTTCTTGATCAGCCGGTACTCAATGTTGAACGCCGCAAAGCCTAAGTCGTTACGGAAATACTCCGCCACGCCGGACCAGCTGTACCGGTCGCCAGCGCTCCACCCCCCGCCGTGGATGGTCAGCACCACGGGCGTGCCCGGACGGATGTCCGCAGGCAGGTACAGGTCGCCCAGCCCATCCTTGCCGGCCTCGGCATTGTACGCGATATCCCGCACGACCGTCGCTGGGCCGGCCAGCGCAACGGCCGATCCTGCAACCATCATGCCGAACGCGACACCTAGACGTCTCACATCGATTTTCATTGTGCCTCCATTCTCACGGCTTGCCGGGCCCTTCCTCTCTTCGGGTTGACGCACGTCAAGTCACTTGGTTTTTCTACTCGAAGCGCATCCACTCGATGTCCACGTACGCCGCATTGAGGTTCACCGGATCGAACCAGATTTCGTCCACCTTGCCCTTCCATCCCGGGTTGGCGGCGAGGGGAACCGAACACGTGTGCCATTCGCCGTCCGGCCGGATCGGGAGCGCGGCCGTGTTCACGTCGGTCACCACGAAGTCCTTCGAGAACACCGCCGCCGTTTCCGTGCCCCAGAAGAGCTTCATCCGCTCGTCGCCTTTTGCGGGCACGCGGAACGAAGGCGTCACGCGCATCCGCACGGTGAAGGCCTTGAATTTCTCGGCATCGAACGGTTGGACGCGCGTGCGGATCGCGGCCTTGGTTCCACCGCCGGAGCGGAAGAAGCGCATCGCGCCGTCGACGGTTTTCATGTACGCCGTTCCGTAGGGGTTACGGTACCAGCCCTGCATGTTTTTCGAGAAATCCCAGCTCGTCTGCGCGAGGTGCGGCATCGGCGGGTAGTCGTAGGGGCCGAGCCCGACGTCGGACGGGACGAGGTTTTTCGGCCAACCGCCCGCCGGCTTTTCGCAGAACGCGTCGCGCAAGGCGTCGTACATCCCGAAGCCGAATTCCTCGTTCGGCTCGATGTAACTGCCTTCCTGCCATTCGTTCAGCGGCGCGATGACGGCACGGTTGAAGCCCTTCTCTTCGCAGAACCGGCGGCAGTCCTCGCACACCTTTTTGAATTTCTCCGGCGTGCGGCCGTAAATGACGCGCGCGACCTCGAACGAACGGGGGATGTCGTTCCAGCCCGTGGGGATGATCGGCCACAGCGGGAATTTCGGATCGCGCGAGGTCATCTCCCACCATTTCGGCACGGCGGCCATCACGGTGTCGTAGGAGAAACGGTTCTGCAGGTCGCCCGGCTTGCGGGCCTCGGGCGCCATGAACCAGGAGATCGTGTCGAAATTGTAGATCATCTGCGCTTCGTAGCCGGCCGCTCGCGCGCGGTCGATCTTTGACGGGTCGTATTTCCATCCGTGGTACATGTCGATGAAGCAAACGCCCGGAAGTCCGGCCTCCTTGACGAGCTTTTCCGTGATGGCGAGCGCCCGCTTAACGCCGTCGCCGGGCTTCATCGTTTCGCCTTTCTTCGCCGCCTCGTCGATGAAGTCGCGGTCGAGAGTGTCGTAGTCCCAGTAGACGACGACGGGTTTCCCGCCGATCGTGTAGTACTCCGGCGTCTTGAAGTAGGTGTCGATCCAGAACCGCGTCACGCGGATCTGGTCCTCCGTCGAGTGCGCGCCCGGCTCGTTGTGGTTCGCGTACATCATGTACCACTTCAGGTATTTGCGCCAGCGGGCGTTGTAGTAGCCCTTCACCCAGTGGTCGAGCCTCTGGACGCCCCGGTTCCAATACCAGTCCACGCAGAAGCTCGAAATGCCGTGTTCGACGGCCCACTTGATCTGCCAGTCGATGACCTCGGGGTTGCCTTCGTCGTACCATCCCAGAAGCGGCTTGATCCCGGGCAGGGTCTGCTCCACCTGGTCCCATTCGGCCATCTGTTCCGTGCCCGGATAGTAAAGCGCGGTGATTTCGATCGCGCTCTTCACGGGCCTCGGCTCAGGCACGTACGCCTTCTTCTCCGGAATCGAACACCCCGCCATCAAGCCCATGGACGCCATCGCCATCACGCGGACTGAAGCCAAACGTTTGCTCATGAATTCAACTCCTGGTCCCCCGGAATACGCCCCGTTCACGTTACACGCGCCAAACGCATCCCATGGTTTTCCTTACGCACTTATCTTAGAAGCCTCGGCCTCTTCTGTCGATAGGTGTTTTGCGTATCATTTTTCGGCTTTTTGCGCAGTGCCTCCCGGACCACGCGCCGGAGTGCCGTTTGGACGGCGAACCTGCGGTGAGCCGCGCGGGTGACGGTCGTCGAGCGTTGATGCCCCTGTCGCTAAGCGGCTCGGCACAGCCTCGCCCTCCAAGCCCTGGGAAAGGCGTTCGCTTCTTTTCGCGTATACCTGCCGTACCCCCCTGACCCACGCGGGATGACGCGGGATGAGAGCCCAAAAAAAATCTTTGGGGGATGTCGGGGACAGAACAATTCGGTATAATTCAAAACTTAGTGAAGCCATGAAGATCGGCGGCGCGGCGAATCACGCAACGCTGTGGCGTCCATGGAAAAAATGAAGGAAGCGATGCGATGAAAAAACCGTTGGTTCTTGGTTCTTGGTTACTGGTCGCCGTTCTGACGTTCGCAGGGGAGCGGGTCGCGCTGTGGCCGGAGGGGAAGATTCCTGATTTCCAGACCCATCAGATCGCGGCGACCACTCAGGAGGTGAAAGCGCCGGGGTTCAAGGCGGCGGAACAGACGATGCCGCATCTCGACTGGTACGAGGCTCCGGCGGAGAAAAACGGCGGCTGCATGCTGCTCATTTCCGGCGGCGGATATCATACCTGCTGCGACGGGGCGTGGATCGACCGGGCAGCGAAGAAGTTCACCGAACTCGGGTTCGTCTGCGCGAGCCTCACCTACCGCACGCCGCGCCCGCAAGGGCTGCCGATCTACCAGAGCGCGTGGGAGGACGGGCAGCGCGCCGTCCGCCTCGTCCGCAGCGAGGCGAAGAAGCGCGGCTTCGACCCGGAGAAGATCGGCGCGTTCGGGTTCTCCGCGGGCTCGCACCTGACGGTCTTGCTCGCGACGAGCGCGCTCACGCCGGCGTACGGGCCGGTCGACGCGCTCGACCAGCTTCCGTGCCACCTCAACTGGGCCGTGCCGATCTACACCGCCTACGCGCTTACGGACGGGCTCGCCGGACCCAACACGCGCGAGGGCGACGCGATCGACGTCAAGCTCACGGACGTGTTCAAGTTCGACGCGAAGACCTGTCCGATGGCGCTCTTCCACGGCGGAGTGGACATCTATTCGCCGAACGGCTCCACGCAGATCTACCGCCAGCTCCGCAGGATGAAAATCCCGGCCGAGATCCATCTCTTCGCGGACCGCCCCCACGGCTTCATGGGCGACCCGTCCAAAGGCGAGGACGGCACCGCCTACGACCACTGGTTCGACCGTATCGCAGAGTACCTCCGCCAGATGAATTTCGACGGGCGTCTCGGCGCGGAGGTCGATCTGATGGCCCGCTATCCGAACGACGAGGCGCGCGGCGAACTCCGCAAGGAGCCGGTCTGGCCGGAAGGCAAGATGCCGGATGCGCAGACGAACCAGTGTCTGCCCTACCTCGAGTGGCACATGCCGAAGGAACTCAAGACGAAGGCGGTCCAGATCATCTACTCGGGCGGCGCCTACATGGGCAACGGTCCGGACGGGTTCGAAGTCGCGCCGGCGCGGCGTTACCTGAACGAAAAAGGCATGACGGTCGTGACGATGAAATACCGCACGCCGCGTCCGCTGGGCGGGCTGGCCAAGCACACGACGGCGTGGCAGGACCTGCAGCGCGCCGTCCGAATCGTCCGCAGCCAGGCCGCGGCCAAGGGGCTCGATCCCGACCGCATCGGCATCATGGGTTCCTCGGCCGGCGGGCACCTGACGCTCATGGGCGCGACCAGCTCGAAGCGCCGTTCCTATGGGCCGATCGACGACCTCGACAAGCTTCCCTGCAGCGTGCAGTGGGCGGTCGCGATCTATCCGGCGTACGCGCTCACGGACGGCGCGGATTCCGGGAATAAGAAGGGCGGCAACGAGGACGACGCGCGGCCCGTACCCGAGTTCTCGTTCGACCTCGCGACGTGCCCGATCCTGTTCATCCACGGCGACGCGGACGGCTGGGCGGCGATGAATTCGGTGAAGTGCTGGGAGCAGCTCCGCCGGATGGGCATCCAGTCCGATCTCCACACGCTTGCCACACGCAACCACTGCTTCCAGCGGAAGGCCGCGCCGGGCACGGGCAGCTACACCTGGATGGGCCGCATTTGGGAATTCATGAACCACAAGGGGTTTAACAAGTAAAGCTGAAGAACCGCGATCATCGACAGGCAACAGGTCAGGAGATGCGTGAGGTGTAACATGAGCGCTGCTGTGATACCCGTTGATCGGATCGAGCGGGCCATCTACCTTATCCGAGGACAGAAGGTCATGATGGACCGGGATCTTGCGGCTCTGTATGGAGTTGAAACCAAGCGGCTGAAAGAACAGGTTCGCAGGAACATTGAACGATTTCCGAAAGACTTTATGTTCATTCTCTCCGACGAGGAGTTTTCAAATTGGAGGTCGCATTTTGCGACCTCCAATTCAGACCGGATGGGGTTGCGCCATGCGCCCATGGCTTTTACCGAACAGGGCGTGGCGATGCTGTCGTCGGTGTTGAAGAGCGACCGAGCGATCGACGTCAACATCGCGATCATGCGCACCTTCGTGAAGCTGCGGCAGATGCTGGACAGCCACGCCAAACTCGCGAAGAAGCTAGCCGGCATGGAGGCCAAATACGACGAGCAGTTCCGCGTGGTCTTCGAGGTGCTGAACGAGCTCATGGCCGCGCCCGAGCCGAAGCGCAAGCCGATCGGCTTCAGCGTGAAGGAACGGCGGGCGAGATATTCTGCGCGGAAAGCCTAATCGTAATCTTAATCTTTCCCCGCCAAGACGCTAAGCCGCAAAGTTAGGAAACTGAATGCTGGGCCAAAGAAGCCTGATCGCACAGACCGTGTTCCTTGGCGTGTTTGCGCCTTTGCGGGAGAGCGACTCGGCCGTGTTGTCACGATGGAATGAAAGGGGTGCCGCATGGCCCCGTCGTTTTCAAAAACAAGGCTGTGGTTCGCATCGCGGCGTGATATGATGGTTCCTAAGGATAAAGAAAGTGTATGCGAAGTAAAGCGGTAGCGCGTTCAGCGGCAGGGGTGAAGCGAGGCGTGCGAAGCGGCATGAAAAATGAAGAGAGGGATGACAGTGTCTCGATGTCCCGATACGATTTCCTATCACCTTCGGCTCAGAGCGGAATAGGTGACAATATAATGGTAAGGACACTCGGATGGAAATGACCGTAGCCTCACCAAAGGAGACTTCGGGGCAAGGTTTCGCCTACGAAGATAAGGTAGTGGCGTGGCATCTCGCGTGGATGTTGGCCGGCTCCGCGCCATATGCGCATGACCCCGGGCGTCTGGTACGCCTTGATTGCCAAATCCCAGCAAGCGCCCAGCCGCTAGATGATCTCCTCGTGACCCTTTCAGCCGACGGGCATCAGTCCCGTTATGCGTTCTCCATCAAGAGCAACGTTCAGTTCAAGGGTTGTTCGGCCCCATCTGATTTCGTGGAACGGGCATGGTCAGTGTACCTTGGCGGCAAGACGGATGTATTCGATCCAGTCAGCGACTGGCTCGGTATGATCTGTGTTCCGCAGCCGGAACCGGTCCGGTCTGCGATCCAGAGCCTCCTGAGAAAAGCCCGTCGACAGGAGCCTGACCAACTGGCGCAGCGTCTGCCTCTAGCGGGATACGCCTCCGAGACAGAACGGAAGTTGTTTCAGTCCTTTACCTGCTCTGCGACCCTCGCCAGTAAGTGCGGTTCATCGTCGCCCCCTACTGGTATCTTATTGAAACGGATGACCATCGTCGAACTGGATTTCGAGCACAGCTCCTCTGTTGCGGAGGCTACTGCGGTGTTCGTCTGTCAGGAACTAGTCGTCGACGGCTCAAGAGAATCGGCAATCCGTTTGTGGAATACCCTCTGCCAGAAAGCGCAGCAGATACGGACAGCCGGTGGTGGAGTCAGCCGCGAAGAGTTGATGGAGGAAATCTGCCATCTCTTTGATTTGCGGGATTTGCCCGATTTCTCCGCAGATTGGCGTCGTCTCCGGGCGTGGTACAAGATGACGGTTGAGGTGATCCCTGAGAAGATCGGCGGAGTCGTTCCGTTGGACAGGGCCTCGGCGGTTGAGGAATTGCTTTCGGCTAGTGCGGCTCATAGCCATGTGGTGCTTATCGGGTCTTCTGGCGCGGGAAAGACCGTTGTGACCAAGAGGGTCGCCGAACACGTCGCTACTTCCACCGATGTTCTGTGGTTTGGTGGCGGTCGGCTTCGTGGCGGCTACGTGGAAGCTTTTGCTCAGCATCAAGGATTGGGGCATCCGTTGCAAGAAACACTGTCGCACGGGCGCTGTCGACAGGGCTTGGTGGTGATTGACGGTGCTGAAAGACTCAGGGAAGAAGACGACCTCAAAGAAGTGGCGATGCTTCTGACCCTTCTGGGAATGCAACGCCAGGGTTGCACTTGGCGGCTGGTTGTGACGTGCCGAGCTGAGGAGTGGGATCGTGTTCAATCCGAACTTGCCCGGCACTTTGGTCATCGTATGGAGTGGAACCCCGTACGACTGTCACTTCCCGATTTCGATGAATTGAGCCCGGTTTGGGAGACGTATCCGGCACTGCGCGGACTGGCGGTTCGGCCACATCTGGCGAACCTGATGCAGAATCCCCAGATCCTCAACATCTTGGCGATAGCGTTTCAGAGAAGACGTAGCGGGCCAGATCAGCCGTGGATGGGTGAGGCTGAGATGGTTAGTTGGTGTTGGCAATCGCTGGTGCATACTGGGAGCCAGGCGGTGGCGAGGGCGTCGCTGGCACAACGGATCGCCGAGAAAGAGGCGGATAGCGGCGTATTCGACCTGCCTGAAGCGGATCTCTCAGGCGATGATCTGTCAGTTGTCGCGGCACTGGGCGACATTCTGGTGTCCGATGGCAGGACGGGAACCGTTACGTTTGTTCACGACCTCCTCGCGGACTGGGCTAAGTTCCAATCGCTTCTCTCCAGTGAGGGTAGTCTGGCTACTTACTTACAGGAACGTTTCGCGAATCCCCATTGGCATAGCGCGATTCGGCTCTACGGGATTTCCCTTTTGGAAGCAGATGCAACCGCCGCTAAGTGGAAGGCGACGATTGAAAGACTACCAAATGTGGCCGACCTGCTTCTGGAATCACTGGTGTTTTCCGGAAACGCGTTACAACTTCTTGAACGGGCATGGCCAGTGCTCTGTGCCGATGACGGACGGCTTCTTCGAACTCTGGTCAGGAGGTTCCTGCATGTCGCGACGATACCGAACTCGGAGATAATGGCTTTGGCGCGCCAGTTCAAGATGACCGATGCGGATGCGCGGATACTTGAGCGCTTGCCTCTCTGGATGTACTGGCTAGGGCCGCTTAGATGCTTCGCCACGCATGTAGAGGAAATGGTTCGGTTCGTCCCTGTGGACACGGCTCGTATTGCCAAGACATGGCTGCGTTATACGCCAAAGAAGTGGCCGGGACGCAAGGATGCGGCGATTCTTGCAGTGGCCGTGGCTCGATGTGCATACAGAGAAAGGCCTTACTACCACTCGTCTGAGTCAGACGGCCAGTTGCCGTATCAAGCGATGCTTGAAGCCTATCCTGATGCGCCGGAGCAAGTGCAACAGCTCGCACTCAAGGCTGTATGGCGAGTGGCGCCTGATCCTGATGACGGAGAAGCATTCAAACACTACGATCCGCCCGGCACAGTCACGATTGTTCAATCGCCGTTCGATGGTGGTGAATACGTAACACAGGAACCTTGGCCAGACGGTCCGCTGGGGAGGGTGGATGACGCATTCCGGAAGGCGTGCTTGGAAACCGATGCGTTGAAATCTGTAATGGCGGCGAATCCTGCTCTGGCAACCGAAATTATGTTGGCGCTGCTCATTCGCCCTCGCCCGCCGCACGTGGAACACGACTATCATCACTCGTATGTCTTGCCCGAAGAACGAGTCGGCCTCGAGAACGACTTCTCCTTCAATCCTCGTTTCTACACACGTGGACCATTTCTTCTTTTTCTGAGGGTGAACGCTGATGAGGCAATCAAGGCTATCGTGCATCTGGTGGATTTCGCCACCACGCGATGGATGGAATCCTCATACAAAGGAGACTGGCAGCAGGTTGGTGTCCGTCTTGAAATCTCGGCGGGTGGCAAGCTATTCGTCGGCAATGCACGAGTTTATCATTGGTACCATGGATTCGGAGATTCCAACATTGTCACATCGGCTCTGATGGCCATCGAGAAGTGGCTCTACGAACGGATTGATGCCAAAGACGACCCGGACGGGTGGATAACCCTCATACTTAACGAAGCCAAGTCGTTGGCATTTGTGGGCCTTCTCTCTGAAATAGGTCGGTATACGCCGACTTTGTTTGCCGGAGTACTGAGACCCTTGCTACTCGCAGCCGAGCCATACTACTTCGAGACTGCCCATGCCGCTCAAGGTGGACTCGACTTCGGTACGCCCGCCAGTTTTCACGAAGGGGAATGGTTCTACACGATGGCGCATGACTGGGACACCATGAAGCACCGTCGAATCCGGTTGGTGGATGTTGCCGCATTCTTCTTCCACAAGCACAAAGAGACGCGCGCGGCACTCACCGATGCCCGCGAGAGATGGAGGGCCTCTGTGAAGGTGGACTCGGATGAGAGGTGGCGCCAGTATGTGGAACGCCTCGCTGAGTCGTTCGAGCCGAAGAACTGGAAAGAAGTAACGCTGGATGACGGATCGACTGGGCTCGCATTTCAGATGCCCGCCCACCTTGAACCAACGGCGCATGAGATGGAGAAACTTAACAGAGATCTGCTTCTCACGACGCTCCCAATTCAGTGTTGGAAGCTACTCAAAGAAGGCACGCCGCTATCAGAAGACCAGATCCCTGGATTCCTCGATCAGGCCAAGCAACTTGTGGGTTTTGAGGTAACGGAGTCGGATATTGGAACACTTCAACGACTCGTAAACGCGATTTGCGGGACTATCGCGGTATTGGCAGTTCTCAACCGGGACTGGTTGCGGAGAAATCCCTCTGCAGAGAAGTGGTGTATCAATACTCTTCGACATGTTCTAGAAAATCCTCCGGCATGGGATCAATTCGATATACCGGAGTCAGTCGGCGACTTCACATGGGAGCATTTTGCATGCGATGTAGCACCCGTGTTCTGGGCGGAAACACCGGCCGATGAAACATGGAGAAGGATCGTGGTGCAATTGGCCATGGCCAAGCACTATGGAGCGGCTGGGAAACTCATGCGCCGCGCTTTTGAGAAACGGGGCCAACTCGGCGATTCGTTCTGGCAACTTGTTGCCTTTGTTCTGGATTGGGCGCAGGAGCGGCATGACATCCGGGACTCCCGTTTCAGTGGGAAGAAGGTGGATTTCTCTAAATGGATGGCAACCGCTACACGTCGGTTTGTCCGCAGTAAGTATGCGACCGACGTTTCAAAGTGGGGCATCACAAGTGTTGAGCGAGGGAACCTTTCCCACTGCCACAATCATCCGCAGTACCACGGTAAGGGCAAGGTTGATCTCCTCTGCAGGTGGCCCCGACTCGACGGCGAACAGATGCGGTATGCCTTTTCAGGTATCTTCTTGCCGAACCAAGCGCAGAATGCCTCCGAACTGCAGAAATTCCTCGACTTCTGGGATCAGGCCCTTCTCACAAGTTTGGATTTCACACGGTCATTCGACGGAAAGGGCAACCCCATCAGTGAGGCTAAAACGGAAGCGGGCTTCCCGCTAGAGTACCACAACTGGGTGCTGGATGGCTTGGCAGTTGTAGTAGGACAGTTGCCCCCGCTAGATCGACCTGAACGTTATTGGCAGCCCATTCTTGGACTGGGCCCACGGGCAGAGCACTGGGTGGGGCGGTTCCTCAGTCACTGGTTCATGGACGCTCGCAAAAGAGCAGACCCAAAATTTTTTGTCTGCCGATGGAAGGAGATGATCGATTACTGTCTTCAAGATCCGGCGTGGACGACGGACAAGACCTGGTTCGCGCGCAATACTCCTTCGCTGTGGCTTCATCTAATCGGTTTGCCTGGTTTTGTAGAGAGTCTGTGGACAGACGAAGACAGTGGAATTGTCGCAGAGGCCGCGGGACGACTGGTTCAGATTGCGCCATTCATACTGCATTCCGCTCGCGATGCAGTAAGGCTCTTATCTTGGTTGGCAGGGCCCGTTGCTGAGGGAGTACGCGTGCCGATTCTGGGGCCGATATGGGCAGTGGCCGAGCAGGCGTCGGACTACTGGTGGGAAGAAAGGCATCTTCTCACGGTGATGAGTCGTCTTCTGTGCGTCTTATGGGATAAACACCGTCTTGACTGCGGTTCGTCTACGGACACGGGAAAAAGATTTCGGAAACTTTTGCATGTGGCAGCGACACGCCAAGAACCGATTGCGCTTGATTTACAGAGCAGAATTGCGTCACGCGAGACAGGGTTTTCCTGACTTCCGGTCAGCGTGCCTTCGGGGTCGACATTAGACACGACCCCTGCTCCTAATGCACAGCCAATCCAAAATGCTGTGGCAGGCCTGTGGTCGTTTAGCCGAGGTTGTCCACGGCATCAAGTCCTTTGTCCAGTCGGGCAATGAAATGCGGGAGAGGAGAAGAAGTCCTAAAGTTCGAGAGTTCTAAAGTGTGGGAGTTGGAAGAGAAACGGGGGGCAGTGGACACAAACGCTCAACGTCCAACGTTCAACTCTCAACGCTCAAGTGGGGAGGGGCAGAAACGCCGACCGCCGAACGCTGAACGCTGAAGTGGGAATGCGTGGTCAGCGGGCTGTTGTTGAGCGAGAGATGGTGGCGAGGCGATGTGCCCACGCGTTGCAGGCGAGGCAGGTTTCGCGTGTGGCTGCGGTCATGTCTTCGGGATAGGCTGACAGCCAGAGCGCGCGGGAGCGGAGAAGGGCGGTGGCCCATTTGATAGGCACTTGACCGGGCATGCCCATCGGCAGAATCCAGATGAGGCGGCTCGTGCCGTTCACGAGCAGCTCGTCTAAGAGGCGCTGCTCGCCGGGCGAGAAGAAGGTGCTCGCAACAACGCCGCCGAAGCAGTTCAGCTCTGCGCTCAGTTTCGCGAGTTCCGCCTCCGTGGCTTTTCGGGAGACCCGCAGCGCGAGCTTCGGCTCGGACTCCAGCAGCGCCAGATTCCCGAGATAGGCGCTGCGCTTGATCGTGCCGCGCGGGACCTTCTTCAGCGCCAAGCGCTGCGGATTGGCCCGGATGTAGGCATCTTTGATCGCCAGCTCGGCCGCGTCGAAGCAGATCACGTCGTAGTAGTTCTCTTGAAAGATAGGGCCAAAAGATTTTTTGGCCCGACAGGTCATAGTGACGCCGATTTTGAAGCCCTTGATGATGCTGCCGAGTGAGCCCCGGCGCGTGCCCGTCTTTTTGCGACTGTCCCCCTGTTCGGCCAAAACACCTTTTGGACGCTGCCACCGCGTGATCCGGACGATCCCGTGCACGTGGTCGGGCATCACGACGAACGCGCCCAGCTCCACATCCGGAAAGTGCTCGGGGATCGCGCGCCAGCACGCTTCGGCCGCCTGGCCGACGTCGCTCAGCTCGATGGCTTCGCCGACCAGCCTGCCGAAGATGCGCCGCCGCTCGTCCGCGCACAGCGTCACGAAATAGTAGCCCGGGGCATCGTAGTCCTTCCCCTCCATTCGCAGTTTCGCAGAGATGCTCATGGCTTGCAGCCTTGATTCGGTGTTACGCGGATCTGCTGAACGACATCCATGTCTCAATTATGGTGCGATCGGCTGTTGGCCGTCAAACGCGAAACGCATATCCTCTGTCCCGCTGTTCCCTGCGCCCGTCTCACAAAAGGTTCAGGGGCACATATCGGGAAAGCAGGGTGAAGTGCCGGTCGAGCGTATAGAGGCGGAGATGATGTTGCCGCGCATGTTGCGCGATGAGCAGATCCGGAATGCCCACTTTGTTGATGCCGTTCCGCAGACAAACCGTCTGCAGTAAAGCATTCATCCGCGATGCCGGACGAGGTCCAGATCCGAGTCCGAGTCAACTTTCCCTTTGAATTCGCGGAGTCCTTGGCTCACACGAAACGGTGATTCCCGTGTTTCTTGATGGGTTGCGCTTGCTCTTTCTCAAATAATCATATTATAGTACGGTTTATATTCACGGAAGAAGGGGGCGTCGGCTTTGTCTGCAAGACAGGTATCTGATCATGCACCAGACGCGGCTCAACCGACTGAAAGAACAACGCTAAGTAATTAGGAAGCGTACAATGAAGAAACTGATGATGATGCTCATCGCCGGCGCGGCGATGATTTCGGGGTGCTGCACGGTCTGCAACGGGCCGAAGGATTCGGGAACGACGTTCGCGAAGGACGCGCTCGCCCCTTATGTTGAAAACGGACAGCTTCCGGGCGCGATCAACGTTTTTTACAAGGATGGCCTGCAGGAGGTCGCCTGCGTCGGTTACGCAGACGTCGCGGCGAAGCGTCGGATCACGATGGACGACGTCTACATGCAGTGCTCGCAGACGAAGGGCTTTTGCGGCGTGACGGTCGCCATGCTCGTCGAGGAAGGCAAGATCTCGCTCGACGACCCCGTTTCAAACTACCTGCCGGAATTCAAAACGCTCTGGGTCCACGCGTCCACCTCGAACGGCGTGAAGCGGCTCGTCCAGGCGAAAAACGCGCTCACCGTCCGCATGGTCATGAACCACACCGGCGGCTTCCCGTTCGAGATTTGCGCGAAGCAGGGCAACCTCAAGGGCGGCGGCTGGTCCGGCGGCGCGCCGCTCCGGCAGACCGCCGCGATCGCGGCGGCGTGTCCGCTGCTCTTCGAGCCCGGCACGAAGGTCCAGTATTCCAACACCGGCATCGACATCGGCGCGGCCGTCGTCGAGGTGGTGACCGGCCAGCGCTGGGAGGACTTCCTCAAGGAGCGCGTCCTCGATCCGCTCGGCATGGCGTCCAGCTCGTTCCGGCCGACCGACAAGCAGCTCAAGACGCAGGTGGAGATGTACGACTGCGTGAAAGACGCGCCCGCCAAATACCGCCTGCAGAACGAGATGCAGCAGCGTCCCTACAACGATGACCACGTCTTCGCGTCGGCGGGCGCGGGGCTCTGGACGACCGCGAACGACCAGCTCAAGTTCTACAAGATGCTCATGAATCTCGGCGTGGGCGAGAACGGCGTGCGGGTCCTCAAGGAAGAAACCGTGAAGGAGCTTCTCGCGAAGTCGACGCGTCCGAAAGGCTTGGGCGGCTATTCGCTCGGGCTTTCCGCGCCGGAAGAAGACAAGGAAGACGCCTGGTTCGGACACGGCGGCGCGTGGGGCACGAACTGCATGGTCAACTGGCACCGCAAGGAATTGAAACTTTGGGCCGTGCAGCTCTGCGGCAGTCCGCGCCCCTGGGACAAGGCACGCTCGGCGGCGGAGGACACGTTCTTCAAAGCCGAGATCGACAACTCCGGCGCCGACGCCTACACCGGCCGCGTCAAGTAAGTCCCGGTGTTGACGGGCAGGAATCGATAGCCGTATGACGGGGCCGTTTTCTGGATGAGTGGCTGCGACGTGAACGCGAACTTGGGCACAAACCGGTGCACAGCCGGTGCGCGGTACAGTCCCGCCAGCGGGAACGGGAACGTCTGCGGCGGAGGTCTATCGAAGAACGAGTCGCTCGGCGTCTTCCTGCACGCCGATCTGGCCCCGCGACGGTGCGGCGACGGACAGCAGCGCAATGCGATATCTGCATACCCATGGTAAGGCTGAAAAAGAACGGTGAGACCCCGCACGTCGTCATTCTGACCTCCACCCTTGTGAAGGGGTTGCGCGACATGCTTCAGGGCGTGCTTCAATATGCGCAGGAGCATGGGCCGTGGCGCATCTACCAGCAGGAGAAGCGCCCGTGGACCTACCGCTTGCAGGATTTGAAACAATGGGGCTGCGACGGCATTATCGCGGCGGATTACCACTCCGTCGAAGAGGCCCGGCTCATCGCCGGAGCGGGCGTGCCGGTCGTCGTGCTGCTGCAGCCGCACCCCATGCGGCAACGCGCCTATCCGCTCTTTCGCTACCCGTGCGTCGTGTGGAATTCGGACGCCATCGGCCGCATGGCAGCCGACTATTTTCTGGAGCGCCATTACACGCAGTTCGCTTTCGTCGGCGATACGCATCCCGAGACCTATTGGTCGGTGGACCGCGAGCGCAGTTTTCGTGCGGCTCTCCGTGCGGCGGGCCATCGCGTCTGCCATGTGTATGGCGCCTGTTCCGCCAAGGAGCAGCGTGACTGGGCCGTCGAGCGCCCACGCATGGAGAGTTGGCTGAAATCGCTGCCCACGCCGCTGGCGCTTTTCGCACCGAACGACCGGCGCGGCAAACAGGTCTTGGACGCCTGCATGGATGCGGGCGTCTCCGTCCCGGACGAGGTGGCGGTGCTGGGCGTCGACAACGACGAGTGGATCTGCGAGGCGTCGGTTCCCACGCTGTCCAGCATCCAGTGCGACCCTCGACCGGCGGGCTACAGGATCGCCGGGCACCTCGACCGGCTGATGAAAGGCGAGCGGTTGAAGAAGCGCGAATACCGTGTGGAGCCGATCCGTGTGGTCACGCGACAGTCGACCGAATGGACCGCCATCGCGGATCAGAAGATGGCGTGCGCGCTGAGGTTCATCCAGGTCAACGCTCACAATTCCAACCTCCGCGTCACGGACATCGCGAAGTCGGCGGGGCTCTCGCGCCGCGCGACGGAGATCCGGTTCAAGAACGCGACCGGGCGGACGGTGCGGGAGGAGGTCGAACATGTCCGGCTGGAACGTATCAGGTCCATGTTGGCCGAGACCGACCTGAAGATCGGGGAGATCGCCCTGCAGTGCGGCATCGTCTGCGAAACCCATCTCGGGCGGATCTTCCGAAAGCGGTACGGGACCACCATGGGGCAGTTCAGGGCCGCGGTCCGGGGTCAGAACGGCGGCTGAGGCGGGCGGCGCGTCGCGGCATCCGGCAACTGAATCGCGCAGGCGCTCAGAGGCACGCGGATTCCAGGGTGGAAGCGCGCGGCGAACCATGGTATCCTCCGACGTATTCTGTTTTGTTTTCCGGGCGCCGTGCCCGTTTCAAGGGAGGATATGTTTCATGAGGACGATCTGGGGGATGATGGGCTTGCTCGCCGCGTGCGCCGTCGCAGAGGAGCAGTGGACGTTGGAGAAACCGCGCGTATGGGCGCGCGACGCGAATGCCATTGTTCAGTCCGTGGAGGGCACGGCGGTCACGGTCACGCACACGGGCCGCAACGACTGGAGCCTGTACGGCATTCCGCGCATCGCCGTGAAGCCGGGCGAGATTTTCGAGCTGACCTGCACGCTGAAGATCCACTCCGGCGAGGAGTGGGCCAACGCGGAGACGGGCGTGGTGCTGCGCGACAGGGAGGGGAAAGAGCTGTCGTGGACGTACGGCGGCGTGGCCTGCAGCGCGCCGCACGAAGAGACGGAGCTGAAGTCGCGCTTCATCATCCCCAAAGGGGCCGCCAGCATCGAGCCGCGCCTGATCGGCCACGCCCCGTCGACGGTGCGGGTCGGCCGCTATCGCATCGCGCGGGTCGGGACGCTGTCCGGCCGCATCAATCCCGCGCTGCCGAAGCAGGTGACGCTCGCGGGGAGTGGCGTCAGCGTCGCGGTGGACTGCGAAACGGCGCGGCTCGCGGTCACCGATGCGCGCACCGGCCGGGTGTGGGCGCATGAGGAGGGGATGGGGAGCTCCGGCTGGATGGTACTGGATGCTGTGCCGTCGCCCGACAATGCGCGCGTGGTCCTGACGCTGTTGGACCCTGAGACGACCCGCGAGATCCGTGCCACCCTGACGGTCGGGAAAGGGGCGCCGGAGGTGAGCATCGAGCTCTCTGCGCAAGGGGCGCTGCCGAAGGCGCTCGACTTTCCGTTGCCGTTCGCGACGCGCAAAGGCGACCGGCTGATCGTGCCGATGAACGAGGGCGTGGGATATCCGGTGGACGAGGCGCATCACGGCCTGTGGCGGATGATCGCGTACGGCGGCCACGGTATCTGCATGGGCTTTTTCGGAGTGGCCGAAGACGCGACGGGCGCCGGGTGGATGTGCATTCTCGAAACGTCGGACGATGCGGCGATGGACGCGCATAAAGGTGCGAATGGCTTCTGGCAGGCGGGACCCTCCTGGGACGCTTCGAAGGGGCAGTTCGGATACCCGCGCAAAGCGCGCTATGTCTTCTTCGACAAGGGCGGGCATGTGGCGATGTGCAAGCGTTACCGGGAGCATGCGAAACAGGCCGGACTCTTCAAGCCCTTCACGGAAAAGGTCAAGCGCAACCCGAAGATCGACCTGCTGATCGGCGCGGCGAACATCTGGAACTGGGACGCCGGGGATAAGAAGGCCGAGCTGGTCGCGGAGCTGCAGGCGGCGGGCATGGACCGCATCCTGTGGAGCGCCGGCGGCAAGGCGGAGGAGCTGAAAGCCCTAAACGCCTTGCCGAAGGTGCTGACCGGCCGCTACGACATCTACCAGGACATCATGGACCCGGCGCACCATGAAAAAGTGGGTTACAAGCACGGCGACTGGGTGACCGAGGCTTTCCCGCACGACATCAACTGGGCTGGCCCGGGCCCGGAGCAGTGGCGCCGCGGCTGGAGGGTGAAGGCCAAGGACGGCACGATGATCCCCTGCGCAGTGATCTGCGACGCCAAGGCGCTGCCGTATGCGCGCAAGCGGATCTCCGAAGAGCTGAAGGCCAAGCCGTATGGCGCGCGCTTCATCGATACGACGGTCGCCGCGCCGTGGTTCGAGTGCCATCACCCGGACCACCCCATGACGCGCTCGCAGAGCCGCCGGCACAAGATGGAACTGCTGAAGCTGATCGGCGACTTCGGGCTGGTGTGCGGCAGCGAGACGGGGCATGAGGCGTCGGTGCCCTTCTGCGACTACTTCGAGGGCATGCTGAGCCTTGGGGCGTACCGCGTGCCGGATTCGGGGCGCGACATGGCGCGGGTCTGGGACGAGGTGCCCGAGCTTCTCGCGAAGTATCAGGTGGGCGAGGCCTACCGCCTGCCGCTGTGGGAGCTGGTCTACCACGACTGCGTGGTGGCGCAGTGGTACTGGGGCGACTACAACAACAAGCTGCCGAAAGTCTGGCGCAAGCGCGACCTCTTCAACGCGCTCTACGGCACGCCGCCGATGTACATGTTCACCCGCAAGCAGTGGACGGAACAGAAGGAGACGTTCGCGGCGAGCTACAAAGTGGCCGCGCCGGTGTCGCGCGCGACGGGATATTCCGAGATGACCGACCACCGGATTCTGACGCCCGACCGCAGCGTGCAGCAAACCGTTTTCGCCAACGGCGTGACCGTCACGGTCAACTTCGGCGATAAGCCATATCGGCTCGGCGACGACACGGAGATCGCGGCCGCGGATTTGAAGATTATTGGACTGTGAGGTGTTGCGGGCGCGGAGATCGGCTGAACCTGCTGTAAAGGCCACATTTAAACAAAACAAAACCGCTCCTATTGAACCTTGCATAAGTGCGTGACACAGCTTTGTGGTAGGGACGGTTCCCCGAACCGTCCGCGGACGCCTCGGGGAGGCGTCACTACCTTTGATGTCGTGTTACACACATTCGCAATTCTCAATCGTGACGGAGCGGCGGCATGCGCATGGGGGAGCATCGGTCTTGCGCCGCCCAGAAAATTATTCCGGCCGCAACTCCGCCGAGGTGGGCCAGGTAAGAGACGTTGCTGAGGCCGGTGAGCTGAAGCCAGACCCCGAAGCCCTGCATCAGGAACCAGACGAAGAAAAGCGTGTGTGCCGAGGCGCTGACCCATTTGAGCAGGACTCCCCAACGCAGAAACAGCCCCATTCTCGCATGAGGGAAAGCGAACGCGTAAAAGGTCAATATCCCGGCGATACCTCCGCTCGCGCCGACGCATGGAACGTCAGCGCCGCCCGAGCCGACGATATGAGCGACCTCGCCCGAAAGAGTTGCCAGCGCGACCAGAAGCAGGAACTTCCAGCGTCCGAGCGCCTGTTCGACATTGTCTCCGAAGATCAGAAGAAAATAGAGGTTGGAGAGCAAGTGGAAGAGTCCGCCGTGCAGGAAGAAAGAGGTCGCCAGCGTAAGGCCTCCGAGCCGTAACGGGTCAGAAGGGATGAGCCCGAACCGCTGGATCACCGGCTCGAGATCCGTCAAAGCGGTTATGCTGAATACGGCTATGGCGGCGGCCAGTGACCACGTCGCCCAAGGAATGGGCGAGAGACTCCCCGGCTCTTGCTCTATCGGGAGGCCGAGCAGGGCAGGGATGTAGTGCCAGGTTTCGGCGGGGCCGCTGTGGTCCCGGTTGCTGTCGGCGGCCTTCTGGATCGCTTCGACCTCCAACATGGCGATGCGCTCGCGGGCTTCCGGCGGCAACGATTTCAAGAACGAGTCGTGTTGTTGCTGCTTGGGCAGCGTCTCGTACTCGCGGGGATCGAACCAGACGAATTGGCAGCGCGTGCAGACGTCGATACGGGTGTTGGGCGAAGCCGTCGATATCTGGACTTCGGCCATCCGGTTGCCACAGGACGGGCAGCTTCGCGCGCGCGGCAGGCCCGTCGCCCGCGCGTGGTTCCACAGCGCGTTGACGGTCTCACGTTCGATGTGTCGGCGCAGAAGCGCGATGGTCGCCGAGCGCCCGCTGCACGAGGAGCAGAACCAGAAGACGCCGGCTTTCGTTTGAGCGCGTCTCAGAAAGACGTGACAGTTCGGGCACTGGAACACGGCTGATTCCTCTCAGTGTCGGGGAAAAGGTGGTCGAGGAAGCGCTCGGCGACCGTCTCGCCCTCGGGAGGGGAGATCGCCAGGTCCGGGCTGACCTCGATGACCGTCATGCGCCGCGTCGCGCGGTCGATGAGGAAATCGACGCCAACGAGCGGCAGCCCGAGCGTGTTGGCAATGCGCCGGGCGATGCCGAGCGCTTTAGGCGGGACGCTGTCGGTGACGACCTCGACGGTGCCTCCGGTGTGGTAGTTGTTGGTGAGCCTGACCCGGACCGCAACTCCCTTCGCGGGAACGTCGTCCGGCGAGTGCCCGAGCTCGGTGAGGTTGTGCCTCGTCTCGGCGTTCCACGGGATCACGTTGCTGGGGTCCTCTTTGCGGCGGCGCGCGTTGTGGCGCGTGATCAGCTGGCGGATCGTGCGGACGCCGTCGCCGGTGACACGCGCGGGGCTGCGGCGGATGGCGGCCGCCAGTTCGCCGCCGACCAGGATGACGCGCAGGTCATCGCCCGGAACGGTTTCTTCAAGAATCACGTCGGGTTCGTAACGCCTCGCGAAGAGGACCGCCGCGTGCAGCTCTTCGGGGGTCCGGACGCCCATGGAGATGCCGCGCCCTCCCCACTGCATGCAGGGCTTGACGACGACCGGCGCGTGGTCGCGCAGGAACGCGAGCACGGTGTCTTTGCGCGTGTCGTCGAAGGGGCACTGGGCGGGGACGGGATATGCGTGGCGGGCCAGCCAGGTGTGGCAGGCCCTTTTGTTGTTGACCAAATGAAACGTGGCTGCGCCGACCTGGTCGGTCAGCGCGTTGAAGCAGCGGACCGTGCGGCCTCCGCGGCTCAGTTCGAAGATCGGCAGGTCGGGGTCGGTGTTCAGGAAGCGGACGCGGATGTTGCGCCGCCGCGCCGCTTGGGTCAGCGTGGTCGTGTAGGGGGTCAGGGCTGAATCAGGGGAGTTGGGCATGGCTGTTATCGCGAGACCTTGGCGGAGACAAGGGTTACTGTTTCGGATCGTCATTCGTAGTGTGTCCAGAGCCGAATGACTTTAACGGTTTTAACGTCATCCAGCACCTGATACACGAGTCGATGTTGGATATTGATGCGCCTGGAATACGCGCCGGACAGATCGCCAACCAGTTTCTCATAAGGGGGCGGATTCTGAAACGGGTCTTTTGCCAGAATCGCGAGAAGCCGTTCAGCCTGTGGTTTCAAACCTGAAGCCCGGAGTTTCTTGGCATCTTTCTGGGCTTGTTTGGTGAAGACAAGCGTCCATTTCACCAATTCAGTTCCTTGACGCATTTGCCGACCGGCGTCTTCATCCCGGATTGTATGGACTCCCTCATTCCGGGAATGGATGTCAGGAACAAGGTTTCTTGGATGGCCTGCCAGTCGTCCTGGGAGACAAGGACAGCGGAGTTTCTCTTGCCCGTGATTTGGATTATTGTATGAGAATCCGCCACATCATCCAAAAGGCCATACAAAGATTTGCGTGCCTCTGTGGCCGTAAGTGTTGTCATGAGCTTTCCCTTTCCGTACGTGATATCGTACGTCATTCTTGCCGGTCAGTCAATCCGGCATGCAAATAAGCGATCATCTTATTATGGATATCTTTCTTGAATCGGTTGGAGCAGACCGGGTAAAAAAAGGGCTCTGCAGCAGAAGCGGTCGTTCAGAACTGGCGCTTCACGCTGTTGGTGCTGGACGTGTTGGGCTTGAGCTGCTCGATTCGTTTGTCGTTGAACGTCATAAAGTGGTGCGCGTATCCCCATTTCTTTCCATCGGAGACTGTTGCTTCGAACCAGGCGATAAGGTCCGCGTCGTCCTTGAAATCGAGCATGACAAACGGGCCCCGGCCTCCCGACTTCTCGAAATACCTGGAGCTGTCCTTGCCCCGAAACAGCAGGCCGGCATGTTCGGTGAGGAGCAGGCATCTTTTCATGTCGAGATTGTGGCCGAGCACAATCTCGTAATCGTTCGGGAAGCGGAGCCCTTGAGAGGTCCAGTGCGCACGCAGGGCTGCCAGCGCCGCGTCTTTCAGGTCCGGCTCTAGGGTTGTCCACGGAAGAACCTTGAAACAATAGAGGCCGACAGTCAGGCAAATTCGCTTTTCTTCCCATGTCATTCCGGCCGAATGGGCTGTTCCCGTGACATACCATTCGGGATAGGTCCAGCGGAAGGCGTCGTAGGCACATGCTGACGGAACCGGCAGAGGACTGCCGCGCCCACTGTTCCAGGGTGCCAGAAGAACGCGCCCTTGCCCGTAAAGGCGCAGGTCTGTGCTCATGTCCTGCTCGGCGAACAGAAGAACCGTGTCGAAGCAATTGATTTGATACTCGTGCCGGGTGTCGCAGAGTTTGTGGGGCAAGGTCGCCACGAGTTCTTTTCCTGAGCGGAAAGTGTAGGTGCCGTTGACCCGAATCTGAACGTTGCTGAAGATCGTCGGGAACGGTTCCGAGTAGTAACTGCGCATCGCTTTACGGAGGGACCCGAGCCCCTCTTGGGAGAAACCGCGTTTCGACAGAAAACCGAGAGCCTCTTCGCGTTGCAGTTCATCATCCAAGAAAGCGACCCGAACCTCTCCTCCGGCCACGGTCATTCCGCTTCCCGTCAGCAGGAGGCAGAGAAGAGCCAGGGTTGTGTTCCGGTTTTGTCTCATCGCGTGACTCAACGTGTTCCCGTCAAAGCAAGCCTGCGGGTGAGCGCGAAAACAGCACGCGCCACGTTCCCTTGCGTGCGTCATCCGCTCATGACGCGGACCGGCTTCTGGCCGCAGGCTGCCTTAAGCGGCTGAGCGGCGCGTGCGCCGCTCAGCCGTGCCAGGGACGGTTCCGCTTCTGGCACGAGGCGAAAATGTCGTTGAAGAGGTTCACGTTCTCGACCAGCTGGAAGTCGTACATGCCGACGCAGAGGAAGTCGGCGCCGGCCTTCAGCGCGAACGGGAAGCCGTCCTTGGGCTGGACCGCGCCGGCCGCCAGCGTCTTGAAGCCGATCCATGGCTCCGGGCGCGTCTGCATGTACGCGATGGTCTCGTCCGGGTTCGTGCACCAGATGTTGTCGTGGCGCGAGCCGCCGCTGATGTTTGCCGACCAGTAGTTGATGGGGTGGATGGTCTTGACCCAGTAGTCGGGCACAATGCCGCGGTCGACGCACGCCTTGACCGCTTCCAGGCTGTGGGCGCCGATGCCCGCCTGATAGCCCTCCTTGCGCATGAAGGCGACGGCGTCCTCAATGATCTTGTAGTTCTTTTCGCGCAGGATGTACTTCTCGGTCATCTCGCCCTGGATGTAGAGCATCTGCGCGCCGAACTTGATGGACTCTTGGGCGCCTTTGACCGGATCGCCGCCGATGGCGCAGTCGGAGAGCACCTGCATCTTGCCGCCCTCCTTTTTCAGGTAGTCGCCCATGACTCGGAACAGCCCGGGGTTCAGGATGATGGTGTTCATGCCGGCCGCCTCGGCCATGTGGAGCGTGCGGAAGACGCGCCAGTCCTCGTGGTAGGCCTTGACGAGCTTGCTGACGTAGATCAGGTCGCGCGCGTGCGCCCAGCCGCCGATCAGGTTGCAGCCCATGAACATGCGGCTGATGCGGGTGGGGCCGATCTTGCCGAAGGCGTCGATGGGCTTTTTGAGCTCGCTGATGTCCTTGAACTCAAAGGCCCGGACCGTGGCGCTGGTCATCGCATCGACCTTGCCCTTCAGGTTGTCTTTCTCCCAGACGCGCCCGTGCTTCTCGAAGAAGGCGCCCGCAAAGGCGCCCAGCACGGGCAGGGCGCTCAGGTTTTTGAGGAACTCGCGGCGGTCGCCCGCGATGGCCTTGTCCCCTTTGGACAGCCACGGCTTGATGAGCGCCCCCAAGCCATATGAGGGGACCGCGCAGATCACCATCAGGGCGATGGCCTCGAGGACGTTCCGGTCGAACCACAGGAAATGGCCGTCGCCCGTGGCCGTCGCGCCGAAGGGCGGCTGGGCCAGGTAGTAGAGCGACAGCAGCAGGATGCCGCACACGGAGGAGAAGCGGATGAAGATGCCCAGGATGAGCGCGAGGCCGATCAAGGTCAGTCCCCACATGTTCAGCTGGTTGACGATGTTCAGCAGAACGGGCGTGTCCGCGATCTTGTGGAAAATGTCCGCCGCGATCCACTGGCTGGAGCTCAGGTAGCCGGCGGCACTCCAGTTCCCTTTAAGCAGCTTCCAAAGCCCCTCGTATAAAAAGTGCCAGCCGACCAGAAACCTCAACAGCGTCACCCAGTAAGACTTGATCATCGATTCCCCCTTCGGTTGTTATGAAAATAATATACCTGCTTCTTTGAGCGGGCGCCAGTCCGTTTAACCGTGCGGTGGTAATCTGCGGTGGTAATCGGGGCGCATCCTGGTTTCACTGACCGTCCGCGCCCGGAGCAGCAGGTCCGCAGGCCCTGCTGTACGCGCACGCCTCGGATACCCTTGCCGAAACGTCTTTTGACAAAAAGCGTGTCGTCTCTCGACAGACGGCCCGCACGGAGGCGGGCCCTCCAACGCGAGAAACAGGAGTGGCGAGGCTGCTCGCACGGGAGCGGCGACCTCCGTGACGTCCTTGCGCTTCAAATCAGAGGGGCTTGAAGGAGGCCCGGCGCTCCTCGTCGGTCACCCGGCCGGTCATGCGGTTCTCGAGGAGCGCGGGGCCGCCCCACTTGCCGGTCGTCACGAGGTCGAGGTCGCCGTCGCCGTCGATGTCGGCGGGCACGATGTTGATGCCTACGCTGAGGCCCTCGTCATAGCTGATAACGTATTTGCTGAACACGGGGTCCGGGCCGGGCGTGAAGCGGTAGAAGAAAACGCCGATCTTGCCGAACTCGTCCGGATCGCCGCCGTTGTGGGCCATGAACCGCTTGCCGGTGATGAGCTCCTTGTTGCCGTCCTCGTCGATGTCGGCAAAGGCGAAGTAGTGGGCCTGCGACCAGGTGTCGTCGATGGTGTGCTGCTTCCAGGTGAGGGCGCCGTCGGCCGCGCGCTGCTGCTCATACCAGAAGATGCCGTACTTGTGCGCGGAGCTCGCGATGATGTCGTTGCGGCCGTCCTTGTTCACGTCGAAGACGATGATGTTGGAGGTGTGGTCGGCTTTGCCGTCCTTGCCGCCGAGGGCGATCGGGTGCTCGGTCCAGGTGCCGGACTTCAGGTCTTTCGGGGCCTCGAACCAGACGTCGGGCCGGATGATGTCGGGGCGGCCGTCGCCGTTGAGGTCGCCGGCGCCGGCGCCGAGCATGTTGCGCTTTTCGGAAACGGTGTGGCGCACGAGGTTGGGCGCCCCGTTGGTGTCTTTGCCGAGGTCGTACCAGACGGTGATGTGGGATTGGGGCAGGAATTCCTCCGCTTTGCCGTCGCCGTCGATGTCCTCGAGCGTGCCGGTCTCGTGGTTGCCGAGCTTTTCGATGACGTGGACCGGCCAGAGCCCGTCCTTGCCGCAGGTGTTCTCGAACCAGAAGGAGGTCTGCGAGAACCAGGCGCCGGAGACGATGTCGGGCTTTCCGTCTTTGTTCACGTCGAGGACGAGGTTGCAGAAATCGTCGGCGTAGCCCTTGCCGTCGTCGGTGACGGTGGTGTTGACCTCGCGGATCTGGACCGGCTTCCAGTCGGGGGCGAGATAGAGGAAGGGGCCGGCGGCGATATCGGGTTTGCCGTCGCCGTTGAAGTCGGCCACCGCGCACGCCTCGGAGC
>Ga0209066_10001074_pt1 | contig 37297 bp, 35 predicted proteins | sample All_14_2_FD_187198 | JGI IMG/M metagenome (GOLD analysis project Ga0209066, IMG submission 187198) | Freshwater microbial communities in response to fracking from Pennsylvania, USA - Allegheny Zone_MetaG_DW_15 (SPAdes) (version 2) ... | reverse complement strand
GCCCGACCATGAATCCCCCCGGCACCGAAACCCCGACCCACAGCAAGCGCAAGAAAATCCTCGCGGCCGGCATCGTTCTCGGCCTCCTGGTCATCGCCCTTTCCCTGTGGAATCATTTCGCCCCCACCAACCCGGTCTTCCAAGGCTACGTGGAAGCCGATTACCTCCACGTGGCGTCCCCCGTCGCGGGACGGCTCCTGGATTTGTCAGTGCACCGGGGCGACAAAACCGCCTTCGGCCAGCCTTTGTTCCGGCTGGAGCCCAACCCCGAATCGGAACAGGCTTCAGAAGCCAAGGCCCGCCTGACCCTGGCGGAACAAAATTGGGAGCGGGCCAAACAGATCATGCCATCCGGCTCCATCCCCCGGCAGCTCTACGACCAGGCCGAGAGCGAATGGAAGGCCGCCCGGGAAGCGCTGTCGCAAATCCAATGGCGTCTGGACCAGAAAACCCAGGTCGCCCCCGGTGCGGCCTACGTGCAGGATACCTTTTACGTCCCCGGCGAATGGGTGCCGGAGGGCCGCCCGGTGGTGGTCCTGCTTCCCCCTGAAAGAATCAAAATCCGTTTCTATGTGAACGCGGCCACGCTGGAAACTCTCCACGCGGGCGACCGCCTTTCCGTCCGCCTCTATGGCGGCAAGGAATCCCTGCCGGCCACCATCAACTACCTGTCGACCAAGGCCGAATACACCCCGCCCGTCATTTACAGCAATGAGACGCGCGACAAACTCACCTTCCTCATCGAAGCGGCCCCCGACCCCGCCGTCCGGGAACGTCTCCACCCGGGACAACCGGTCGAAATCCGCCGGGACAAAACCCCATGACCGAAGCGGAACTCGTCATCGATGTCCGGAACGTGACGAAGCGGTTCGATGAAAAAACCGTGGTCGACGACCTCGCCATGCAGGTCCGGAAGGGCGAGATCTACGGCTTCCTCGGTCCGAACGGGAGCGGGAAAACCACCTTCATCCGCATGATCTGCGGGCTGCTCCGCGCCGACGCCGGCGAAGGCACCTGCCTGGGCCTCAACTTCCGGACCCAATCGGACGCCATCAAGTGCCAGGTGGGCTACATGACCCAGAAGTTCAGCCTCTATGAGGACCTGAGCCTGGAGGAAAACCTCGATTTCATCGCCCGGATCTACGGTCTGGAAGACCCTGAAACCGCCGTGGCGGAAAGCCTGGAAAACCTCGGCCTATCCCATCGCAAACACCAACTTGCCGGCCAGCTTTCCGGGGGATGGAAGCAGCGGCTGGCCCTGGCGGCCTGCCTCCTCCACCGCCCCCGCCTGCTCCTGCTCGACGAACCCACCGCCGGGGTCGACCCCAAGGCGCGGCGCGAGTTCTGGCTGGAAATCCACCGCCTGGCCGGCGAAGGCCTGACCATCCTCGTGACCACGCACTACATGGACGAGGCCGAACAATGCGACCGGCTGGCCTACATCGCCTACGGGAAAATCCTCGCCAACGGCACGGTGCCGGAAGTCATCGCCTCCGCCCGGCTCACCACCTACCGGGTCACCGGGCCCCGCATCAAGGCGGATTTGCAGGACATCAAAGCGATGCCCGGCGTCAGCCATGTGGTGCCCTTCGGCAGCTCCGTACATGTCAGCGGACGGGATGCTTCGCTGCTGGGGGAGACCGCCCGGAGCTTTGCCGGTTCGGGCATCCTTTGGGAAAAAGTCGAACCCGGACTCGAGGACGTCTTCATCGCCCTGATGGACAGCACCAAGGACAACTTCCGTGATAACTGACCATCCATCCTGGAACCGCTTTTGCGCGATCGTCCGCAAGGAATTCATCCAGATGCGGCGCGACCGGGTGACCTTTGCCATGATGATCGGCATCCCGCTGATGCAGCTGGTTCTGTTCGGGTTCGCCATCAACTCCGACCCGAAACACCTGCCGACGGTGGTGGTTTCGGGCGACCAGGGTCCGCTGGTGCGGGATCTCGTCGACGGCATGAGGAACTCAAAATACTTCCATTTTGTGGAGCCCTTCCCCACCGAGGAAGAAGCGGACCGGTTGTTGCGCATGGGCAAGGTACAATTTGTACTGCATGTGCCGGGAAATTTTTCCCGCGATTTTGCCAAGGGCCTCCGGCCCACGCTCCTGCTCGAGGCCGACGCCACCGATCCCTCGGCCACGGGGAATGCCGTGGGGGCCCTGCGCAATTTGGTGAACACGGTCTGGCAGCGCAGCCTCGGCGGCAGTCTCTCCTATCTTTCGCCGGGGGAACTCCCGGTCGATCTGCGCATCCAACCGCGCTACAATCCGGAGGGACTCACCCAATACAACATTGTGCCCGGCCTCATGGGCGTGGTGCTCACGCTGACCATGGTCATCATCACGGCGCTCGCCATCACCCGCGAACGGGAACGCGGCACCATGGAAACCCTGCTCTCGACCCCGGCCCGGCCGGTGGAAGTCATGGTGGGCAAGATCGCCCCCTACATCCTGGTCGGCTACATCCAGGTCGGCCTGATCATGGCCGTCGCCCTCGCGGTGTTCCGCGTCCCCTTCCAGGGAAACATCATCCTGCTCGCGGTCTCGGCCTTTTTCTTCATTGCCGCCAACCTCTCCATGGGGATCCTGCTGTCCACCATCGCCCGGAACCAGCTCCAGGCCGGGCAGATGGCGGTCTTTTTCTTCCTGCCCTCGCTGTTGCTGTCCGGCTTCATGTTCCCCTTCCGGGGCATGCCGGAGTGGGCCCAATGGGTCGGAACCGCCCTGCCCCTGACCCATTTCCTGCGCATCGTGCGGGGCATCATGCTCAAAGGGAACGGGCTCGCCGAAACCGCGGCGCACCTCTGGCCCATCATGCTCTTCACCTTCGTGGTGATCGCCGCGGGATCGAAGTTCTACCGCAAGACGCTGGATTGAGGGGTCAGCCTGCTCGAAATGGGGATCTTGCCCCCTATTTTTTCAGGGTTTCGTGATAATAAGATGCAGGAAGGCACGTATATTCCATCAGGGCCGACTGACTCATAAACACCGCCCGGATGGGAAACCAAAAGGGCTTTTGCTTGATCACACTCAAATCGATTTTTCGTGGGGAATTTTCGATGCTTAACTGACCGGACAAGTCCCTGTCCAAACGGGTGTGAAAAGGGTGTGACTTGGACGAGAAATCGCTTTGATAAGCCGAACCGAACTCATAGGGCTTCATATTCCCTGCAGCCAAGGGATTATCGGATCCCAGATAGTAAACCCTGAACCCGTAATGAGACTCTTCCAAACCATCCGAGATGACCAGGTAAAGCGCCCGATTGGATTGTCCATCGAAATCCAGCAGAATCATCCGTGGTTCACCAGGATGGAAAGCCCACCATGCGGACAGACATAAAACACAAAACAGCAGCCCCAACCCGAGGCCGAAGATCCGTTTAATTCTGTTATCTATTCCAGGCCCACTGCCTTGTGGATGTTTCACCTGCCTCGGCCTGTCCTCTTCATCCAGCCAATCGGGGGCATGGGTCATCCGGTGTTGTTAGCAACCAACAACCGACAAATCAAGCCGGCTCAGTTTTTCAACCCGAGGGTGAAATCGACCATCAATTCCCCCGCGATTTTTTCCAAATCGGCGCGCAATTGCGGAAGCTTGCAGGATTCCGGGATATCGATGCGCAGCTTGGCCTCGAACAACGGTTCCCCGCTCCAGGGCGCGCTGGTGCGCTCGGTGTGCAGGTCCTCGACGTTGACGCCGTGGCTGGCCAGGGTGTGGCTGATCTGCTGGACAATTCCGGGCCGGTCGTTGCCCACCAGGTCGAGCACCATGGTGCGGCGGATCCCCGGGGTGGCCGTGGCTTCGTCGCGCACCACCGTCACCTGCAGACCGCGGAGCGACAGCCCCTGGATCTGCTGGCGGAGCATGTGTTCTTTTTCGCCCGGAACCTCCACCCGGACAATGCCGGCAAAATGGCCGCCGAGGTGGCACATCCGGCTGTCGAGCCAGTTGCCCCCGTGGTCGGCGACGACGGAAGCCAGCACATCCACCAGGCCGGGACGGTCCGGCCCCAAAACAGTCATGATCAAAGGAATAGCCATGCCCGGAGGTTGCCACTCCCCGCCCCCGCGGCAAAGAAAAAGTCGTGTCCGGGTTTGCTCTCCCACGGGCTGGACGGCCCGCCTTCATATCCTTGTTTGATTTCCCAAACCGGCCTGCATAGGCTGGATTCCATTCGGCCAAGCCATGTCATCTTCCCTTCCCTACGAACCTGAAGACCGATCCGTGCCCAGCCTTGTCCGGCATTATGCCGAAGAGGGTGGTGAAGGTTGTCTTGAAATCCTGCGCGGTCCCTACCGGGGGCTGATTTTTTTCCAGGCAAGCCGCCTGATCCATGCCGAACACCTGGGCAAGAAAGGCCTTGCGGCACTCTACGACCTCCTCTCCTGGGATGAAGCCAATTTCCAGTGGTATGCCGGCCTCCGGCCATCCGGTCCCTCATTCAACCTCACCATGGAAGACCTTGATGCCCAGGATCTGTCCGAAAGCGACTCCCCTGCGGCCGCACCGGAACCGGTGGCACCCATGGTGCCGGGTTGGACCGGGAAAGCCGACAGCATTCAGGACAAGCAACGCCTCCAGGCCCTCTACCACCAGGATACGGGCAGCAATATACTGGGACAGCACATCATCAGCCTGGACTGGAACAATGCCCCCCGTGGACCGAAGACCTTCCGTTTTGAGGGCAAGGTCCAATCCGGTTGCGTCATCGGCAGCGGGGAGGATTGCCAGTTCATCATCGCCCACCCGAGCGTCGAACCCCTCCATTGCAGCCTTATGATCCGGGCCGATTATGTGGAAGTCTGGGACTTGGGCACCGCGGAAAAAACCCGGGTCAACGGCATCGTGGTCGAGCAGGCCGTCCTGACTTCCGGGGACACCCTGCTGTTGGGCGATGTGGAATTGTTTTTCACCCTCCGGGTCCGGCGGAAATTCGCCTCCGGGGAGGATGGCGAGGAAGAAACCATCACGTCGCCCAAAAAGAAGCCCCGTGAAGGCGGCATTCCCAAAACGGCCATCAGCTACGCCACGCTCGGTGCGGCCCCGCCCCCGAAGCCCGGGGTGGCCAAGGCCCTGCGCAAACTTTTCTTCCGCACCACCAACCGTGTCCGCTACAAAAAGAAATGAACATCTGCATCATCGAAGACGACCCCGCCACCCGCATGCTTCTCCGCGCGCTGGTCAACAGCGGCCAGACTGTCAAACACACGGTCCTGGAATGCATGAGCGGTGAGGATGCCCTGGCGAAACTCAGCGCCACCAACGACCCCGGACTCGATGTCTACCTGGTCGACCTCGACCTGCCCGGCATGAGCGGCATCGAGGTCATCGGCCACCTCCGCGCAAGCTATGGCAGCGGATCGGAATATTATCCCTACATCATGATGGTCACCGCCCATGAACCCGGGGAAGCCCTCGGCCCGGCGCTGGAAGCGGGGGCCAACGATTATCTCACCAAGCCGGTCAACGCCAAGGTCCTCCAGACCCGCCTCAAAGTGGCCCAGCGCCTGGTCGAACAGGCCAACATGCATGCCCAGACGGACTACGCCAAGGCCCTCCTCGCCTACACCGCGGGGCAGATGAACTGCCCCATGGCGGTGGTGGAATCGGGCGACCCCGAACAGCCCTTGAAAATCGGCCTGGCCAACGCCGCCCTCCTCGCCAGCTGCCCGGAAGCGGACCAACTCTCACTCCCCGCGGTCATGGACTGGCACGACGGCTTTCTCATGGAAGTGCAGGACACCATCCGGTCCGGGGGCGCGTTCCACGGGCTGCTGCAATGCAACCACCCGCGCTTCGCCGGTTCCTCCCACATGGTCCACGCCTATCCGGCCGGTCATGCCCCCTGCAGCCACGCCCTCGTGGTCATCGAACCGCAGGCCTAGGGGCCGGTGCGCGATGGAAGATGGCGGCACAGGCAGGATTGCCTGTGCTACTTTGCCAACCGGGAATCACGGACCCCCGGGGCATCGACTTGCCGGCGGGCGATGAACACCATCAGGATCCCCCAGGCACAGTTGGCCAGGAGGAAGGCCACGAATTGCAGCCCCACCGGCAGCGAATAAAGAACCAGTAGCAAGGGGACCCAAAACACCAATCCCGTCACCCACAGCGGCATCAGGCGCTCCCGGATCAACCCGGGGCGCACCGCCCGCATGGTCGCCGCCAGGTCAAACCCTTTCTCCCTCCATAAAAACCACACGATCACCAGGGGATTGGGGAGGAACAACGAGTAGATGAATTGGTCGATGAATATTTTCAGCAGCAGGATGCCCCAGCCATGGGCCGGCCCGAACCACAGGCCCTGGAGCTTGTAGAATTCGTTCACCATCAACCCGCAGATCCCAAAAATCGCCATTTGGTGGGCCAGTTCGGGCAGGGTCGGGCGCGGCAGACCCGGGGGCCGCAACCGCCACTTCAACAGTTCGGGAATCACTCCCCCGGAGAGGATGCAGCTTACGACCACAAATGGTGTACCTCCCGCATCCTTCCACCCCACCAACACATCACAGGCCCGCCTCACATCCGGGCTCATAAAATAAACGGCCAGTAGCGCCGCCGCAGTGCCCTGGATGCCCAGAAAAAGCGGCCGGTAGGCCGTAAAGGCCCTCCGTCCGGGCTCGGTCAGCAGCCAGGCCGCCTGCCACAGGGTCCGTTCTTGGGGAATCACCGGGGGACGCTACTTCTTGTTCCGGTAAAACACAACTTCGGTTAAGCTGGCCGCATGCCGCATCCAACCGCACCCACGGACAGTTCCCTGGAAGTCACGACCTGGTTCGTGCGGGGTCGCAATGCCCTGCTCACCCGCGCCGAATTTTCCCCGCTGTACGTGGATTACTACCTCCATCTTTCCGACAACGGCCTGCGCTATGCCCCGGAACATGACGCCCTGCTCAAGGATGTCCTCGCCGCGCTCGTCCTCCACGCCGCCGGGAGGCCCTGGAGTGAAACCATCGCCTGGACCCTCAACATGCAGAACCCCCTGGTGAATCTGTTCGCCTCGGTCGACAACCAACTCGGCCACGTCGTGGGACAGGCCTTCGCCCGCGACGTCCGGGAAAACCCGCACAATTTGTTTTTCTCCGATGTCATCCCCGGATCGAAACCCCGCCGCCGCAGCGTTGTCCAATTCGACGGCACGGATATCTGCGCCGCCGTGGAATTGTTCTACGCCCAGAGCGAGCAGCGCACCGCCCGCCTCTTCCGTGCCGGGGACGAAGAATTCATCCTGGTTTCGGCCCAGCCGGACTGCGACAAGGAATGGCTGGCCCGCCTCGATCTCAAAACCGCCTGCGAACTGGAAGCCGGGGAAGAATTGGTGATCCTGGAAAAGCGCGGCTACCGCTGGTTTTGCGGCTGTACCCAGGAGCGGATGTGCGAAGTGCTTGCGCCCGCGATGCTGGCGGACCCGGAGGGTTTGTTCGGCGACCAGCCCTTGATCCGTTTTTCCTGCCCCCGCTGCGGTGCCCGCCACAAAATCACCCGGGAAACCCTCGAAGCCTTCCTGGCCCGGAATCCCCCCGGGAAAAGGGAATAAGCGGTTGTCCGCCTTTTCCTTTGCGCACCCACCAAACCCGGTCTAAAATCCTTCCCATGTTTTCCGAAGACCAAGACGCCCCTGAAAAAGAAGCCAAACCCGAGAACCAGCCGCTGGGGGCAAAGCTCGAGGAGCAGCTTTACAAGAACCGCATTGTGACCCTGTTCGGGGAAATCAACATGCGCGTGGCCCGCGAGTTCACCGCCAAAATGATCGCCCTTTCCTATGATTCGGACACCCCGATCAAGGTCTTCATCAATTCCCCCGGGGGCCATGTGGAATCCGGCGACACCATCCACGATGTGATCAAGTTTGTGAAGCCCGAGGTCAAGATCATCGGGACCGGCTGGGTGGCCAGCGCGGGGGCCCTGATCTACGCCGCCGCCCAGAAGAAGAACCGTTACGCCCTCCCCAACACCCGCTTCATGCTCCACCAGCCGATGGGCGGGGTCATGGGCCAGGCCAGCGACATCAGCATCGAGGCCGAGGAAGTGCTGAAAATGCGCGACCGCCTCAATAGGATTTTCGCCGACGCCACCGGACAGCCGATCGAGAAAGTCGCCAAGGATTCGGACCGGAATTTCTGGATGTCCGGGCAGGATGCGGTCGATTACGGACTGGTCGGGAAAGTCATCAAATCCATCGGCGATCTATAGGGATAGCCCCTGTCCGCCACGCTCAGCAACCTTCGGCCAGGCGGAGCCCCATCTTCTTCGGCAGGCCCGCCATGTGGATTTTTTTCTGGGTGGTCTCGAAATCGTAGGCGACGCGGCGGTAGAGGACGCTCTGATCCTCCGGATTCCAGACGGCATAGCATGCCCGGTTGTTCTTGTCCCGGGGCTGGCCGACCGAACCCACATTGATCAGGTAAAACGGCCCCCTCCCAATCTCCACCGTCTTCGGCAGGAGCCGGAGCAAGACTTCATTGGTTTTTTCCCAGACACAGGGCACATGGGTATGTCCGTAAAAGCAGACCTGCGTGATCTGGTTCATAAAGTGAAGCTCCGCACCCAGGTCATCCATCACATAATGCCATTCCTCCGGCTCGTACAGGGAGCTGTGCACCATGGTGGCCCCGTGCAGCTTCATTTTCATCGGGCGTGAAGCCAGCCATTTTTTCTGGTCCTTGTCCAAATTCACCCGCGAATACACCATCCCGGCCTTCGCCAATTCGGAATAATTGCCCAAGGGCGTGCTGCGGGAGGCCTCCTGGTCATGGTTGCCCATCAGAACCGGACACCCCAACTCCATGACCCGGTCCAGGCAGGGCCCGGGGTCGGCCGCATAGCCCACGATGTCCCCCAAACATACTATTTCACGGATCCCGAGTTTCCGGATGTCCGCGAGCACGGCATCCAGCGCTTCCAGATTGGAGTGAATATCGCTGATCAATGCCACTTTCATGGGGTTCGCTATGAAAGGCATATTTCATCCCTGAGGCAAGCCCGGTCATCCTGCGCGGTTGACAAGACCACCCCGCTCCCTTGATATGAATCCATCATGTCCGGCGACCTTCGAGACCCGAGTTGGATTGGTGATGCCGTCCTCGCACTTTGTGCCCGTTCCTGGATCATCGCCCACGAGCATGAACTCGGGGGCAGGCGCCACGATTTGTTCCGTGACCTGACCTCGAATGATTTCCTCGCCTCCTTCGGCCCCCCGACGGAGGTCGAAGCGGAATTGGGCAGGCTCTACGACAAGGAAGGCCTTGAGGGTGCCCGGGCCTATTTTGAGGCACGCTTCGTCCCGGTGTTCGTCAAGCAACAGCGCAACCGGAACGCCTCGGCCAAGCGGCGGTAAACCACCCTCTTTTCGCTGGGAGGATCGGAAATCAGCGCCATGATCGTCCCCCATGGCCCACGATGATCACGAACGGCTGCAGTCCCTCTGGGAGGAATACCGCAAACCGATCAACACCTACGACGACCCGGCACTTGCCCGGTGGATTTCCCAGACCCTGGGCCAGTTGAACGGACAGGCCTGGCGGCTTTCCCATCCCCTGGTGGGCCTGCACCGCTTGCTCGCCACCACGGCCCACCGGCGTTCCCTCCGTGTGGCCCGGCTGGCCCAGTTGCCGGCCGGTTTCCCCACCTGCCCGCATTGCGACAGCCCCCTCCTTCCCCTGATCACCCGGGATGTGCTGGACGACGGCCTGGTGTGCGAAACCTGCGGGGGATCCGCCGTGCCGTTCAGCGATTTGCCCGAGGAGGCCCGGGAGCCCCTGCGCCAATGGGCCGGCACCTACGCCAAGATCCACGCGGTGGCCCACTGGGAGGAGACGGAAAAGGCGCTCCACGGCGAATACGAAAAAGCCTATCAGCAGGCTGCCGAGCAAGCGGAGGATCTTCTCCGCGAACTGGCCCGCGAACACCTGGCACCGCTTCTGGAACACTATCCCGCCCTGGTCTGGGAAGACCACGACGAGTGCCTGGATGTCCGCCCGGACGATGTCATCCCCTGACCCCGTTCCGTCTGGCGGGACAAGACCCCTCCCCCCTTGGAAAAATAATCGCGCAACTTTCCGCGCACCGGGAGTTGAATACGCCATGAGCGCAGAAAACACCCCTCAGTCCACCTGTTCTTGCAAACCCAAGGTACTCCTTGTGCTGGGAGGCCTCGGTCTCCTCGCCGCGGGGGTCATCCTCGGGCATACCGTTTGCCGCCCGGCGCATCCGCCGATGCCCCAAAATCCGCACGCCCGTTTCGGTCCGCAGGACCGGCAGGGCCCCGGCATGATGGGCCGGGGCGAACGCGGACCCGACCGCCGGGAAGCCCGCCGCGCCGAACGCGGTGGATCGGGTGCGGAAATGCGCGGGGACATCCAGAAATGGGCCGAACCCATCGGGAAAATCCGCGAAAAATACCGCGGTGAAATCGCCAAAATTCTCCGGCCGGAACAGAAGGCCAAGCTCGAACAGGCCGCCGAACAACGGGACGAACGCCGCGGTCCCGGGGGACCGGGCGACCTCATGGGCGTGGTGCTGATCGCCCCCCAGGCCGACCGCATCGCCACGATGCTGGTACTGGACGACGCCCAGAAAAAGCAGGTCACGGCGATCCTGAAAAAGCAACGCGACGAGGTGCTGGCGTGGATCGACTCCAATCCTCCCCCTAAGATGGAAGGTCGTCCGCACCGCACCGCGGATATGGAAGAACCCGCCATGAACGGGGAACTGGCCGAGGGGTTTGCCGCCTTCCTGCCCGGGCATCCCGGGACCCCGGAATAGCCCTAACGTATTTTTAACCAACATCAGGCGGCCTTGACTTTGTCAGGGCCGCCTGCTTGTTTTTTTCCGGGCCCGCGGTGGACAGCCCCCACCCGTCACAGCCCGCATTCCCGATCATGGACACCCCTCCCACCCTTCGCCAGGAACTGTGGACCACGCTGTTTCTGGCCTTTCCCATCATGGCGGGGCAGGTGGGCCAGATGCTCATGGGACTGGCCGACGCCGTGATGGTCGGCCGGGTCGGCACCATCCCCCTCGCGGCGTGCGCCCTGGCCAATACCCTCATTTCCACCCTGATGGTCTTCGGCATCGGCCTTCTCACCGCCGTCTCCATCCAGGTTTCACACGCCCATGGTGCCCGTTCGCCCGGCGATGCCGCCCAGTCGCTCCGGCACGGCCTCTTTATGGCCCTGGTTCTCGGTTGCGGTACGGGCCTGCTGCTGATGGCCGCCACGCCCCTGTTGCACCATCTGGGACAGGACCCTGCGGTGGTCCGGGAAATGGGACCGTTCCTGGTGACTGTCGGCTGGTCACTGGTTTTTTTCCTGATGGGTACGGTGCTAAAAAACTACAGTGAAGCCCAGTCCTCCCCATGGCCCGCCTTTTGGATCACCCTGGGTGGCGTGGTTCTGAATGTGGTTTTGAATGTGCTGCTGATTTTTGGATACGGGGGATTCCCCGCGCTCGGCCTTCTCGGGGCGGGAATCGCCACCCTGATTGCACGCATCGCCATTTTCCTCGCGTTGTTGGTTTATGTCCTGCGCTCGCCCCAATTCCAAACCGCCCTGCCGGAGCGCTGGACCGGCCCCTTTCATGGGGCCGTGTTCCGGGAACAGTTCCACCTCGGGCTGCCCGTGGCCTACCATTTGGTCCTGGAAGTGGGCGCTTTCGGGGTCGCCTGTCTGGTCATGGGTTGGTTCGGTGCCACCGCACTCGCCGCCCACCAAGTCGCCATCTCCTGTGCCGCCACCACCTTTATGGTGCCCCTGGGCCTGGCCATGGCCACCACCGTGCGCATCGGACAGGCCATCGGGGGCGGCCGGGCTTCCCGGGTGCGGCGGATCGGTCTCACCTCTTTCGGCCTCGCCCTCGCCATCATGGGGGCTTCGGCCCTGATGTTCCTCTTCGGACGCAATTTCATCGCAGGAAGCTTTTTGCGCGATCCGTCCACCGCATCCCTGGCCGCGCAGTTGTTGGTGGTGGCCGGGCTTTTCCAATTGTTCGACGGGATCCAAGTGGTGGGCACCGGGGCCCTCCGGGGATTGAAGGATGTTCGCGTTCCCGCCTGGATTGCTTTCACCGCCTATTGGATCGTGGCCCTGCCGCTGGGTTGGGCATTGGCATTTCCCGGAAGGTTCGGACCGGCAGGTGTCTGGTGGGGGCTCGCCCTCGGTTTGGCCGTGGCCGCCCTCGGCCTGGTGGTCCGTTTCTGGGACCGTACAAAGCCCGGAAAACTCCCAACAGATTCCTTGCCAAGCAGCGGGGCCGCAGGCAACATTTCAAATCCAATTCGACGCGGTCGTGGCGAAATGGCAGACGCGCAAGCTTGAGGTGCTTGTGGGTAACACCGTGGAGGTTCGAGTCCTCTCGACCGCAGTCTTGCCTTGGCAAGACGAAGTCCTTTTCCCATCCCACCGGAGGTGCATTCCGGACCGCGGAGGGGTGATGGGCCGCAATCCTCTCGACCGCAGTCTTTGCGACAGCAAATGTCGTACATCGACTCGAACGTATTTCAGTGCTTCGACACGAAGTGTCCGTCACTTCTCCCCCCAAAGGGGCAACTGGCACCGTCCCGCCGAAGGTGGGACAACTCCTCTCGACCGCAGTCTTGCCTTGGCAAGACGAAGTCCTTTTCCCATCCCACCGGAGGTGCATTCCGGAGCACCCGGGGCGCTCAACTCCTGGGTTCGATCACATACAACCCGGTGGTGATAAAGAAAGCGTCCTCTGCGGACATCCGCTTGAGTTCGTGGCCGTATCCCCAACTGTCGGTATAGAGGATTTCATTTTTCTGGGCATTGTAGCCGATGATCAACCGCATGTGCCCTCCCCTCGCCTGGGGCAATGCCGGGGTCTCGGCGACCCAGCCCAATTCCACACTCCAGGCCACGGGCTGCCCCAGTTCAATCGTTGCCGCGGTCTCTTTGAAAAAATTCTCCGTCTTGGAGGAATTCCTGAGGCGGGCCTCCCGCAGAATCGGAACTTTCATCGCGGCAAAGACCTCTGCCACCGAGATCGTCCCCGATGTCGGCAGGGTGATGACCGGCTCCTTCTTTTTTTTCGCTTCCCGGTTGTAGTCGTCCACCAGGCGGATGAAATCCTTCGTGTCGAAGTTCTCCCTCTCATCCACATGGAGCCCGACCTTGCCGCTCATGCCCCGGAGTGCCTTGACCAGGGATTCCGAATTGGTGCCGCCGTTGCCGCTGGAATTGGCCTGCTGCGCCAGTTCGTGCTGGTTCACCTCGCTGCCGTAATACCGCAGGATGCGCTCCATGGTCGCGACGGCGCAGTATCCTTTCTTTCCCTGGTCAACCATGGGAACACCCTCGATGAGCACATCCCCGTTGTCCTTGTGCTGCACCCGCTTCTTGAAATCCACCTCGGCGGTTTCGGCCTTGCGGTGAACCAGCATGTCCTCTTTTTTGGTCGCCGGGGGATAGATCGTGAGGTTGACGTATTCCGGCCGGTCCTGCTTCCGGTTGTCCCCTTCCTCCTTGACCCTGGAGTAAGCCGTGTCGAGCCGAGCGGAAAAGGCCGGAGCGATCCAGGATTTGCTGGTTGCGCGAAGTCCGTATTTTGTAAGCGCATCGCCCAGGTCCTCGGAGGCCACACCGGAACGGGTTCCCATGGCCGCATCGGTCCTGGCCACGAATTCCTCAAATTTGTCATCGTTAATCCGGCCCACATCCCCCCGGTTGTAAAGCGAAAGAAAGACCTCCGTGGGTTTGCCCTTGGGGAGCCGGATGACGGCCTCGACGACCGCCAGATCGAGATAGGTCATGGGAATCCCCCCCGCCCGCAGCTCTGTTTTGTCCTGGGAAACCCAGCGGAAACGGGTGTTCTTCAGGGTCGTGGTGAGGGCCGCCACATCCGACGACCAAAATGCGGGATCACCCAGGATGGGATCCAGCGCCCATACACCCGGTTTGGCCCCGCCCGGCTCCGTTTGTCCTCCGGCCCGGGGGATTCCGGCACAGACCGTCAAAAGGGACAGAGCTCCAACCCAAAATGGGAATATTCTCATGGATACTGCTATAGCCCAGAACCACGACCCAATAAAAGGAGCAATATTGGGGGAAAAGGCCACCCGCTGGCCCCCAACCGGCACAGGCAGCCCGGCGGAACGTCAGGTTTTACTTCTTGTGGTAGTCCTGCAGGGCGGTGACGCCAAAGCCATCCTTGAGCATGGACCGCATCCCCTTCACCGAGGCCTCGGCCGCTGCCATGGTGGTCATGACCGGGACCTTGTGGTAGAGCGCGGTGGTGCGGATGGTGACCTCGTCGGTGCGTGCCACCGGTCCGTAGGGCGTGTTGATCAGAAGGGCCAGTTCCCCGTTCTCCATCATGTCGATGACGTTCGGACGGCCCTCGTTGATTTTGTGCAACTCTTCCACGGGCACGCCATTGTCCTTCAGGGCCTGGGCCGTGCCGCTGGTGCTGCAGACGGTGAACCCGAGCTGGACCAGTTCACGGGAAATATCCACGATGCCGGGCTTGTCGGAGTCGCGCACGCTGACGAATATTTTGCCCTTGAGCGGAAGTGCAGCCCCCGCCGCCATCTGGGTCTTGGCATAGGCAATGCCGAAGTCGGGATCGATCCCCATGACTTCCCCGGTCGATTTCATTTCCGGCCCGAGGAGGATGTCGACGCCGCGGAATTTGTTGAAGGGGAAGACGGCTTCCTTGACGTTGTAGAAACCCGGGATGACTTCCTTGGTGAATTTGAGATCCTTCAGGGTTTTCCCCGACATGATGAGGGATGCGTACTTGGCCAGGGGATGGCCGATGGCCTTCGAGACAAAGGGCACGGTGCGGGAAGCGCGCGGATTGACCTCGAGGACGTAAACCCGGTCCTTCTGGACGGCAAACTGCACGTTCATCAGCCCCTTGACGCCCAATTCCTTCGCCATGGCCAGGGTGGCACGGCGGATTTCATCCACCACCGCCGGCTTGAGCGAATAGGGCGGAATGACACAGGCGCTGTCACCGGAATGGACCCCGGCCCGCTCGATGTGTTCCATGACCGCGCCGATGACGGCCTCCGTGCCATCGGCGATGCAATCGACATCGACCTCGGTGGCATCATCCAAAAATTGGTCGAGCAGGATCGGACGGTCGCCGATGGCCTCGATATTGCGGCGGAGGTACTCCCGCAATTCATCGTCGTTGTAAACAATCTGCATCGCCCGGCCGCCCAGGACGAAGGACGGGCGCATGAGCACGGGATATCCCGTGGCGTTGGCCCCCTGGATGGCCTGCTCCTCACCGACGGCGGTTGAATTGGCCGGCTGGAGAAGTCCGAGCTTGTGCAACATCTGCTGGAAGAGTTTGCGGTCTTCCGCCCGTTCGATGGCATCCACCGAGGTGCCGATGATCCGGACGCCGGCCGCGGCCAGGTCGGCCGCCAGGTTCAGCGGGGTCTGGCCGCCAAATTGGACAATGACCCCCTGCACGAGATCGTCGATGTTCTCGGTTTCGTAGATGTTGAGGACATCCTCGACGGTCAGCGGCTCGAAATACAGCTTGTCCGAAATGTCGTAATCGGTGGAAACCGTTTCGGGGTTCGAGTTGACCATGATGGTCTCGAACCCGGCCTCGTGGAGCGAGAGGCTGGCGTGGACGCAACAGTAATCGAATTCGATCCCCTGCCCGATGCGGTTGGGCCCGCCGCCCAGGATCATGATCTTCTTCTTCGGCGTGCGCTTGGCCTCGTTGTCACCCCGGTCGTAGGTCGAGTAGAAATACGGGGTGTAGGCCTCGAACTCGGCGGCACAGGTGTCCACCAAACGGAAGCTGGCGCTGAGGCCGGATGCCTTGCGAATTTCTCGAATCCTCAGCGAGGCCTGTTTAAAGTTTAAGGTTTTAAGTTTTAAGTTGGAAGACTGCAGCTCCGCAAGTTGGATGTCTGAGAAGCCGTAGGATTTGGCCTTTTCCAGGAGCGGGAACTGCGCCGGGTCCAGAATGTCGACTTTTTCGATCTCGAGGGCGAGGTCGCTGAGTTGCTTGAGATTTTCCAGGAACCACGGATCAATGGCCGTGAGCTGGTGGATTTCCTCGACGCTGAACCCGCACTGGAGCGCGTGCGTGACCCACCAGAAACGCTGGTGATTGGCCGTGCGCAGCTTGGACTTGATCTGCTCGGTGCTTTCTTTTTCCCGGGGGGTGCCGAAGGCGAGGGTTCCGTCCTTGCCCTTGAGATCAAGTGAACGGATGGCCTTCTGGAAGGATTCCTTGAACGTGCGCCCGATGGCCATGGCCTCGCCCACGCTCTTCATCTGCGAGGTCAGGGTGGCGTCCGCGCCGGGGAATTTCTCGAAGGTGAAACGCGGGATCTTGGTGACGACGTAATCGATGGTGGGCTCAAACGACGCCGGCGTTTCCTTGGTGATGTCGTTGCGGATCTCGTCGAGGGTGTAGCCCACGGCCAGCTTCGCGGCGATCTTGGCAATGGGGAACCCGGTCGCCTTCGACGCCAGGGCGGAGGAACGCGAGACGCGGGGGTTCATCTCGATGACAATCATGCGGCCGGTTTTGGGATCGGTGGCGAACTGGATGTTGGATCCGCCGGTCTCGACACCGATTTCGCGGATGACGGCGAATGAGGCATCGCGCATCCGCTGGTATTCCTTGTCGGTCAAGGTCTGGGCGGGGGCCACGGTGATGGAATCGCCGGTGTGGACGCCCATGGGATCGAAGTTCTCGATCGAGCAGATGACAACGCAGTTGTCGGCCCGGTCGCGCATGACCTCCATCTCGTATTCCTTCCAGCCGAGGAGGCATTCCTCGATGAGGGTTTCGCCGACCGGGGAGAGGTCGAGGCCGCGGGCGACAAGTTCCTCGAATTCCTTGCGGTTGTAGGCAATGCCGCCGCCGGTGCCGCCGAGGGTGAAAGCGGGGCGGGAGATGACCGGATATTTGCCGCCGATTTCCTCGACAATGTCGATGGCCTGGGCGACGGACTTGGCCACGCCGGACTTGGGCACATCCAGGCCGATCTTGATCATGCAGTCCTTGAAAATCTGCCGGTCCTCGCCCTTGGTGATGGCCTCGGCATTGGCCCCGATCATCTGGACGTTGTGGCGGGTGAGGGCCCCGTTCTTGTAAAGCGACATCGCGGTATTGAGCGCGGTCTGGCCGCCGAGGGTGGGCAGGAGCGCGTCGGGCTTTTCCTTGGCGATGATCATCTCCACCACTTCGGGCGTGATCGGCTCGATGTAGGTGCGGGCGGCGAATTCCGGGTCGGTCATGATGGTGGCCGGATTGCTGTTGATCAGCACCACCTCGTAACCTTCCTCGCGAAGGGCCTTGCAGGCCTGGACACCGGAGTAATCGAATTCGCAGGCTTGGCCGATAACAATGGGGCCGGAGCCGATAAGGAGGATTTTGTGGATATCGTCGCGCTTGGGCATCGGTCGGAAAGGCTAATGGCCACCCGGGAAATGAAAATGGAAAAGTGACCCCATCGAGCCGGGAATCGGCGTAAAAAGCCCCCTCCCGGTCACTTGGGCCCCGGGAAGGACCCCGGTCAAAGCAGGTTGCCCTGCCGGGTTCCGTTCCCGGGTTTGAGGCCCAGACGCTCGTAGGCCGAGGGCATGGCCACCCTGCCCTGCTGGGTGCGCTTCAGGTAACCCTCCATGATCAGGTAGGGTTCGTGTACTTCCTCCACGGTCCCGGCCTCTTCCCCCACCGCCACGGCCAGGGAACTCAAGCCCACGGGCCCGCCCTGAAATTTCACGATCAGGGTTTCCAAAATACGCTTGTCCATCTCATCGAGCCCATGGGCGTCGATTTCGAGCATGCCCAGGGCGGCATCGGCGGAATTCCGGTCGATTTTTCCGTTGTTGCGGACGAGGGAAAAATCCCGCACCCACCGGAGGAGGTTGTTGGCGATGCGGGGTGTCCCGCGGGCCCGGCGGGCGATTTCCATGGCGGCTTCAGGCACCATTTCCACTTCCAGCAACCCGGCGGAACGCACGATGATCCCGTGCAGCGTGGGGGCATCGTAGTATTCGAGCCGGTTGGTCATGCCAAAGCGCGAACGCAGCGGCGCACTCAGCATGCCGGGGCGGGTGGTCGCGCCCACCAGGGTGAACTTGGGCAGATTCAGGCAGATGCTCCGGGCGCTCGGGCCCTGGTCGATGACGATGTCCAGGCGGTAATCCTCCATCGCCGGATAAAGGTATTCCTCGATGGTCTTGTTGAGGCGGTGGATTTCATCGATGAAAAGAACGTCATTGGCCTCGAGATTGGTCAGGAGGCCGGCGAGGTCGCCCGCTTTTTCCAGGGCGGGGCCGGAGGTGATCTTGATGCTCACGCCCATGGCGTTGGCCAGGATGTGGGCCAGGGTGGTTTTGCCCAGGCCGGGCGGGCCGCTGAGGAGGATGTGGTCCAGGGCCTCCCCGCGCATGCGGGCCGACTGGATCATGACATCCAGCCGCTCCTTGATCTTGGGCTGGCCGGCGAATTCATCCAGCGTGCCCGGGCGGAGCGTCTGCTGGAAAACTTCATCACGGGCCGCGGGATCGGCGGGTGGCAGGGGGACATCTTTCATAGTCGTTTCAGTGCCTCACGCACCAGGGCCTCCAACGAATCCTGCGGGCCGGCCTTCTCGATCGCCGCCAGGGCGTCGGCCTGTTTGTAACCCAGGCTCATCAGGGCGAGGACCGCATCGCTGAGATTTTGCTGCTGCGGTGTGGCGGCCACCCCGGTGCCGGCCTGCGGCCAGGCGTCGGTGACCCCCATCTTGTCCTTGAGTTCGAGCACGATGCGTTCGGCGGTTTTTTTTCCCAGGCCCTTGATGCGGGAAAGGAACCCCACATCCTGCGCCACCACGGCACTGCGGAACTGGACCGACGAACAGCCATTGAGCACCGCCAGGGCCAGCTTCGGACCCACGCCGCTGACATGGTTGACCAGGAGGTTGAAGAGATCTTTTTCCGGGCGGGTGAAAAATCCATACAAAATGTGGGCGTCCTCGCGCACCACCAGCACGGTCTGAAGGGTCACCTCGACATGCCCGATGGGCAGCTTTTCAAACGTGGACAGCGGGATATGCACCTCGTAGCCCACCCCGTGCACATCCAGCAGCACCCGGCTGGGGAAGGCTTCGGCGATGGTTCCTTTGAGGAATGCGATCATGTGGGTGGAAGATTAATCAGCATCTCATCCGCTGTCATCCGTCATCTGGCGTCCGGTTTCCCATTCTTCCGGTGTTGCAGGTGCGTCAGGGCCACCGCCAGGGCATCCGCGGCATCGGCCTGGGGTGTGGCCGTCAATCCGAGCAGGGCCCGCATCATGAATCCCACCTGGGCTTTTTGCGCCCCGCCCAGGCCGGTGGCCGCTTTTTTGACCAGTCGGGAGGGATATTCCACCAACGACAGCCCGGCCTCGGCCACCGCCACCATGGCCGCCCCGCGGGCCGATCCCATGGCAATGGCGGTTTTGAAGCTCTGCGCGTAAATAACCGCCTCCAGCGCGGCCTCGTCCGGGCGGTGTTCCTGAATGACGCCCCGGAGGACACGCACAATTTCCGCCAGCGCGGCGGGCTGCGAGACCCGGGCCGGAACGGGAATGCTGCCGAAAGCCACGGCCCGGCACCGGTTGCCCTCCATTTCAATCACTCCATACCCCGTGCACCGGATGGAAGGATCGATGCCCAAAACGCGCATCCTTGGTTGATAAAGCCCCCGGCCTCCCCTGTCGAGTGCGGCGCGTTGACTTTTTCCACCCGGAACTTAGAATGAATGTATGAATAAGTTCCTGATTGTGGCCCTCTTGGCGGCTTCCGCAACCCTGACCGTCCAGGCCCAGGATTCATCCGGATTTTCCGCGCCCGGGCAGGGGCGTGATGTGCGCGAAATGCGCCCCGGAAAACCCGAAGAATTGCGGGGAATCAAAGGCTCGGGCGTTGTGGTCATGATGTCCGAAAAAGGACTCCAGGTGATCAGTCCCTTTGCCCCGGCATCCCTCGGGGTCGGCCAGAAAACCCTGACCCGGAACATCACCAACGAAGGCCGGATCGGGGATGAATACCACGACCGCAAGCCCTTCGGGGGCATTGTGCTTGTCGGATTCGAATTCTGAACGGACCGCGCTTCCGCTTTATTTGAGTTGCAACGGCCATTGCAGCAAAGCCACACAGGCCGTGGCCCCGAATCCGGCGGCCGAGATCAGGGCCAGCGTGATCCCTTTCCCGAAAAAGTCGGGACGCAGGGAGGACCGCTTGAAACAAGCCAGGGAACCCAAAAGATAGCCCAGGGCAACCGCCCCGGTCAGCAACGCCGCTACCAGTGGATCCTTATGACTTTGGGACCACCAGACCCCCAGCAAAACCACCAGCGCACCTGCCGAACTTATGCCAAAAACAACCGCATTCTGCGACTGGACATAGAATGCCAATCCCAGGAAAAAATATACGTTTGTCGTGATGAGTAAAAAAATCGTCAGGGACAAGATCCCTGTATTATCACTTGCGGAAATCCGCTGTCATGGAAAATCCCATAGACAAGCCGGAAAAAATGTTTACGCTTTACTACTCTTCGTTGCGGTCGTGGCGAAATTGGCAGACGCGCTAGATTCAGGTTCTAGTGGGTAAAACCGTGGAGGTTCGAGTCCTCTCGACCGCACTTCTTTGTTCTCATCCCTGCTCACTCCTAAAGGCAACGCCTTCAACTAATTCAAAGCCCCTCGCGCTGCGAATCTGGCCGTTTTCATCCGAAGTACTGGGATGTCAATATATTCGAATAGCGTAGTTGGGTTGCCTGTCTCGCAGACCCGGGTTCGGCCAGTGGGTTTCCTCGGTCCCCCGCCGACATGTTAAACTGTCCCTCCAGGTCTTTGACCAGGCCGGCTCTGGCTGGCAGGGACGGCGCTCGCCTGCGCAAGCAAAGCCGCTATTGAGAGGTAAGCACGGCCTCGCCCCTGTCTGGGACGACGTCCACCAAGGCGAACTTGGCACCCTTGTGATCAACGATGCGCATGGCGGTGGGTTTGCCATTTTGTTTGGCTTGCAAGGTATTCCAGTTATCGGGAAGGCGGACTTTGACGGTAAGCGGAAAGTCGAAGTATTCATCGGACATTCGGTCGGTGAGCTTGATCGCAATGCGGTCGGGGCGGTTTTCCATAACCATGAGATTGGAGGTCTCGCGTGAGGCCGCGTAGCGGATCACGTCGCCGAAGCGGCCACACCAAAGTTTGTCCTTGTGGGTGACGGCGTAGTCGAGGTGCTTGCGGAACGACGCAACAATTTCAGGATCCTCCTCCTTGACGTAGTGGTAAACCAACACCACCCAACCCCGGTAAGACGGGTGTGAGGGCTCCATGATCTTGTCGGCATTGCTGTAATCCTTCTCTGGCCGCTCACCAAGGTTGGGTTGGGTCATTGCGCGCACATTGAAATAATCGATGCCCTGCGGGGGATTGATCGTGGAGTTGCCACCACGTGCCGCCGAGTAAAACTTGGCGGCGACTGCAGGATCGTTTTTGACGGGATAGGTGCCGCCGACATACGTGAGTGAACTGACCCGGTGGCCGGGAAGCTTTTCCTCGATCAGCTTCTTGGAACCGCCGTACTCCCATTCAAGGCCCTTCCAAGTGGACATATCGCGCGATCCACTGAAGTGGGTCATGGAGTGCGATTCGATGCCATGACCCTGGGCGAACACCTCGGCCCAACGTTCCCACGTGCCATTCATGGTTATGTTGCGGTTGGAAATATGATCGGCAACCAGAAACCAGGTGACCTTGATGCCGCGCTCGGCGGTTTCCTTAAGCCACCAGTCGATGTTCTGTGCGCAGTTGTCGTCGATGCCGTAGGAGATCACCCCAAGCTTGTCATCTTTCCACATGCAGACCGCCGCCTCGCCGGGAGCGGATGGCCAAGTGAATTCCAAAGGGATTTTGGTCCGCTCTTCCTTTGGAACGCCAGCAAGATTCAGCAACTGATCGGCAGCCTGGACGCGGCCGATGCAGGAGAAGGCTATTAGCATGAGAAAGCAGGCAGGGATGGGGACTTTCATGGCAGAGGCGGAATTGTATTGGCCTGAGAGATTGCCGGCATGTTGCGGTCCGTTTGTAAGTTCCGACAGTGAAACGATAAATTAATCACGATCTTTTCACGCCAATAAGGCCGGTTGTGCCCGGCCGGGCTTTCGCGGCGCTAAAAATACAATTGGACGCGGCACAACTTCACTCTGAGCGCATGATGAAACCGGGCATACGAGGGTTGGGTTCTGGTTGGATTCCCTACAAGGATCTTCGGTGCTGCAAAGAAGGTGGAGGCGGGCGTTTCCGTGTCCAAAGAGTGACAAGGCAGCGTTTGGCAGTCAAGCAGCCATCCCTTCGTAATCCGGGTGCGGCCTGAATTTCTGAATTAACTCCTTATGGCATGGCTCAGTAGGCGGCTGCTTCCACCGAAACAGCGGCTACTCCGGAACCCTTATCCCCCGGGGCACCCCCTTTCTTCCCGAGGAAAATATCGCCAATAGCCCGTTTTCTGGGCATAGGTTTTCCATGCCTGACACCCCCGCCGTTGACATCGAACGCCAGTTGGAATTCGACTTCCTTCGTACGACTGAAATGGCCGCCCTGGCCACGCTTCCCTGGCTGGGCAAAGGACGCAAGGAAGACGCCGATGCCGCAGCCTGCGACGCCATGCGGGGGATGTTCGACCTGATGCACATCCGAGGCGACGTCGTCATCGGCGAGGGCATCAAGGACGATGCCCCGGGGATCTTTCTGGGTGAGCGCCTGGGCATCGGAGGCCCGGAGAGTCCGCGTTTCGAGATTGCGGTTGATCCCGTTGATGGCACCACCAATGTCAGCAAGGGCATGTCCAATTCCCTGAGTTGCCTGGTGGCCGCACAGGTTGAAGGAAAAAACCAGGCGTGCCTCCAGGCCATCCCCGCTTTCTACATGCACAAACTGGCCTACCCCCTGGCCGTCCGCCGGGCCTGGATGGAAGATCCCTCCCTCCCCATCGATATCGACGCCCCCATCGGCGAAGTCATTGATGTCACCGCCAAGATTCTGGGCAAGGAACCGCGCGATGTCGTGGTCTGCGTGCTGGACCGTCCCCGCAATGCGGCCCTCATCGAGGAAGTCCGCCGCAAAGGTGCCGCGCTGCGCATGATCGTCGACGGCGACATCGCCGCCGCCCTGGCCCCGGCCATGCACACGTCCCCCATCGACCTTTATGCCGGCATCGGCGGCGCACCCGAAGCGATCCTGGCGGCGGCGGCCCTCCGCTGCCTTGGCGGCGGGATGCGGGCCAAAATCTGGGTCCGCGACGAAGCCGAGAGAAAATCACTCGTGGAAGCCGGCTGGGGTGACCGTCTTGACAAGCAATTCATGTCACGCGATCTGGCCATGGGAAAAAACATCATTTTTGCCGCCACCGGGATCACCCAAAGCCCCCTGGTGCCCGGCGTCGAGGTTACCGGGAACATTGCCGTGACCCACTCGGTGTTGATGCGGGCCCGCAGCGGGACGGTGCGCTTCATCGAAGCCCGCCACGACCTGTCCCGCAAAACCCTCCACCGCCGCTCGACCCGGGCGGAAGGAAAAATCTGATCCCCGGTCAGCCGTTGTCCAATCCCAAAAGGTAGGACAGGATATAATCCGGGAGGTTGGGGCTGTAGCCGCCCTCGAGGATGCTGACACAGGGCACCCGGCTGTTCCGGAGGGAACGGCCGATGGCCTCGAAATCCGCCGACCGGAGTTTCTGCTGGCCCAACGGATCGGAGGCGGCCGCATCGAACCCGGCAGAAACCACAATCAATTCCGGGCGTTCCTGGAGCAGTCGGTCGAGGGACTGTTGCAGTACCGCAAGGTAATCGGGGGCGGAAGTATACGGCGGAACGGGATAATTGAAGATGTTGCCCCCGCTTTCGGTGCCGGTTCCGGGGTAGCAGGGATGCTGGTGGACCGAGGCGAAGTATGTGCCCTTCACCCCGCGCAGGATGTCCTCGGTGCCATTCCCGTGGTGGACATCAAAATCATAGACGGCCACACGCTGGAGGCCGCGGGCCCGGGCCTCCAGGGCGGTGATGGCCGCCTGGTTGAGATAACAAAAACCCATGACCCGGTCCCGGGTGGCGTGGTGGCCCGGGGGGCGCATCAGGCTGAAGGCCCGTTTCCCTTCCAAGCTCAAATCCAACGCACGCAGGGCCGCGCCCACGGATCGCCGGGCATGCCCGGCGATGTCCGGATGGGTGGCCGTGTCCGGCTCGAAATCCAGCGGTTCCAATAACCGGCGGAGGTGACCCCCGGTATGGGCCCTCAGGAGAAGTTCGTCGGCCACCTTGGCCGGGTGATCCCAGATGACGTCCAGTTCCACCTGCAACTGGAGTTGGCGGACGGTGGAACTGATGCGCTGGGGGCGTTCGGGATGGCCCGGCGTTTCATAACCCAGACAGGAATGATCAGTGACAATGATCATGAAACAACCCCTTCCCCGGAGCGCAAAAAATCCAACCCGGGAAGCCGGGCCGAGGCACAAGGGCCGCGGGCTTGGATGAGGACACGGAAAACCCGCCCCATGAGTTCGGGATGGGTCAGGGTTTTGAATTGCCGGAGGGCCGCTTGCGCGGCCGGGTCCCGCGGGTTGGCCGCAGTGACGGATTCTAGCCGGGAAAGCCAGCCGCCGGGCCGCGCGGCCAACGAAATCAAAAACCGGTTTTGATCCAAAAAACCGCGTGTGTGCCACCCACAGGCCTCGCCCTGGCGCATCAGCAACGAAAAATCCACATGGGCGGTCAGGTCTTTATTTCCGGGATCCGCCAACACATCCGTATCCTGCCGGTGGCCGGCATAAGCCCGGAGTGTCCCTTCGGGACGGGAGGGACCGTAAAGCTCCTCTGCCAAATCCCCATAGTCCAGCGTGAGCACCACCCCGTCGGGAAGCCCGAGATACAATCCTCCCGCCCAGCGTTCGGCCATCTGACGGACTTCCCCCACCAGTCCCTCCTGCTGCGGAAGTCCCAAACGTTCCACGGCGGACCGGAGCTCCTCCGAAGCGGCGACCTCCACCCAGATGAATTGCCCCGATGCCACGTCCCGGCCCACCCGTTTTTCCTGCCATTGGCCGCCACGGAAACAGACGAGATCCACCGGAAAGGCATCCACAAGCTCATTGGAAAGAAAGAGTCCGGTTTCGGGGGGGAGTTCTTCGGGACCCGCCACCCAATGGACGCGCGCCCCCTCCCCACCGGAAAACAAAGTGAGCCGCTGGCGTTCACGCCATGCCAGCCGCGTTTCCACAAAGGCCCACCCGGTCGCGGCATGGGCTTCGGCATCATTCGCCTCCAACGCCGCAAGGACATCCCGTGCCAGGGTGCCATCATGCCCCCCTTGCTCGGCCACAATCCAGTGCGCCGGCCGGCCGGCAGCCACCCATACTCCGGCCACAAATTCCGCCAGCAACTCGCCAAAGACGGGGCCGACGGAAACGCTGGTGTAAAAATCCCCTCCCCGTCCGATCGTGCGCGCGGGATCGGAGTAATATCCCAGGGAATCGTGGTAAAGCGCGGCCTCCATGAATTCAGAAAAGGGCAGGGGGCCGTCTTTCCCGATCCGTTCCTCCAGATAATCCTTGAGGGAAGGGGCAGCGGTCATCCGGAACCAGCCACGTCAGGCGCTTTTGTTCCAGTCAAATACACCCTTTTTGTAGGCGTAGAGATGCCCCACTTCGAGGAGCAGGATGAATGCAACCATCGCCCAAAACGCGGCCAAGCCGGCTGTCCCGATGACATCCCGGAAGCTGACGGCCCACGGATACATGAAAATGACCTCGATATCGAAAAGGATGAAAATCATCGCCACCAGGTAGAATTTGACCGAAAACCGGCTCTGGCTCGGGCCGACCGGATCCTTGCCGCACTCGTAGGCGGTGGATTTGGCCTTGGAATCACGGGCACGTTTGCCGAGAAGGAGGGAAAACACGATGCCCCCCACGGCGATGGCGAGGGCGAAAGCCAGCTGGATGAGCACGGGAAGATACTCTTGGATCATTAATCTGATCTAGACGGAGGCGGGCCCCGCGCAAGCGCAGAATCCCCGGCCCTGGAGTCCCATGGCCCTATAGCACTCTTGCATTTTGCAAGGAATCAAGCCTTTCGTCCGCTTGGCGACGCAGTTTCCCCTTTGCAGCCAGAGCCTGTTGGCAGAAACTAACCACTATCGGAAGCGCAAACAGAAAAACAACGACAGGTTATTGAACGATACATCAGATTTGCGCTAGACGAAAAATCAACTAAGCTTTTCACTTAACATCAACCTTTATGGCAACAACAAAAAAACGCAAAAAACGGAATCCGAGCATGGCGGGAATATCCCGCATTGACCAGCCCGAGAAGCACAACCACGGCTGGTTTGTGCGCCTCACCCGGCATGGCAAGCGCTACTCGGCATTCTTCTCCGACAAGAAAAACGGCGGCAAAGGCCCCGCACTGGTGAAGGCGAAAGCCAGCTACCAGAAGCTGGTGAAATCCCACCCGCACATGTCCCGCAAGGAATTCGCCCAGATCGAACGCCGCTCGAACAAAACCGGCATCGTGGGCGTGACCAAGCTGATCAAGGAAGTCCGCGGCCGCAAATACAAGTTCTGGCAGGCCACTTGGAGCCCGGAACCCGGCGCTGTCCGCAAGAAGGCTTTCTCCGTCACCCGTTACGGTGATGACAAAGCCAAAAAGCTTGCGATCAATGCCCGCAAAAAAGGCCTCACGGAAATGAAGGATTAGTCCTTTTTTCCAAAAAATAAAATCTCAACCGCCGTCGGCCCAGCCGACGGCGGTTTTTTTTGTCGTCCGCGCGCCCGTTATCGGATACATTCCACTCCTTGTTTTTACATGCCTCCCCGCTTACCCATCACCCGTCGCCATTTCATCCGTTCCCTGTCCGTCGCTGGCGGGGCAGCCGGAATTCTGGCTTATGGGCATTGGATCGAACCGGAGTGGCTTGAGGTCAGGCGGGAACGGATCCCCTTTTTCAAATCCCCTCCCCCACGGCCCCTCCGGATTCTCCTGCTTGCCGATTTCCATTACTCCGCAACCGTTCCGCTGTCGCTGATCAAGCGCTCCATCGAACTGGGGTTGGCGGAAAAACCCGACCTGGTTCTGCTGGCGGGGGACTTCGTCACCGAACGGCTCTACGATCCGGTTCCTTACATGGCGGTGCTTAAAGGCCTGACCGGACGCATCCCCTGCCTCGCCTGCCTCGGCAACCACGACGGGGATGTCCACGCCGAAACCCGAAAACGCCCGGCCGTTCTGGAACCCGTGAGACACTTTCTCAAGCAGAGCGGTGTGCCGGTCCTGGAAAACCAGACACAGCCCTGGACCCATGAGGGCCGGCCGTTTGAAATCATCGGTTTGGGCGACCTTTGGTCGAACCTATGCGAACCTGAAAAAGCCTTTCCGAAGGAAGATGCCGGCCTGCCCCGCCTGGTGCTGTCCCACAATCCCGACAGCAAAAGCCTCCTGCGCAATTTCCGTTGGAACGTGATGACCTGCGGGCACAGCCACGGCGGCCAGTTTTGCCTCCCTCTGCTCGGCAGCCCTTTTGCCCCGCTTGAGGACAAACGCTATGCGTTCGGATTGCACGAATGGGAAGGACGGCAGATCTACACCACCAAGGGCGTCGGCAATTTGCATGGCATCCGCATCAATTGCCGCCCTGAAGTGACCATCCTCGATCTGGTTTAAAGCGCATCCTGTTCAATCTGCCGTTCATTCTCGTACTCTCTGGGCTCGAGAGCACGAGCACGAGCACGAGTGCGAGTATGAAAAACGAGCGGAGCCTGCGGCCCATAAACCAGAAAATACCCTAGCAGGAAAAATCCCTATCCGTTGTCCGTCGTCTGGTCGCCGCCGTCGGCCTTGGCCGTCTTCTTCACCACGTTCTTCTTCTTGCCGGCCTTGCCTTTGCCCTTGCCGCCGGGAACTTTGGGCTCGCGGGGCGGGAATTCGAAGGCGGTCGTGCCGTCATCCTTCAAAACCATGTAGGCCTTGAACGGACGGCGGTTCTTTTTGCTGATGAAGGCGGTCAACAGATCGGTCTTTTTCGTCGTCAGGAGCTTCACCACCTGCTCGCGGGTGATTTCCTGCTCGAGGATCTTCTTGGCCATGCGGAAGCCCTTCTTGCCATCCTCGCCCGCCTCGGTGACGTAGGCGTTGGGGGCTTCGAAAATCTTGCGTCCGGTGATCGGGCAAATGCCCACCGGTTCCTGCCCGGTGAAGTCCTGGGCCGACTCCCCGTTCTCGTTCGAGGCCCCCCAATCCAGATTAACCTCGCCCTTCTCGTCCATTTTGACAAAAGCACTGAACTCGCGTCCCAGGCGGCTGCGGAAACCGGCCAGCGGACCCACCACTTTGTCCCGCATCAGGACGCGCACTTCCTCGATGTCCATCACGCGCCCGGCAATAACCTTGGGCACGGCAAAGGTTCCGTCCTCGACACGGAAATCGCGCAGGGTCTTGATCATCTTCCGGCCCTGCAGCGGGTCGAGCAGGTCGGTGTCGTGCAGCTTCACGCCGCCGGGGTCGCCCTTCATGCGCAAACGGTCCACCACATCCCGGGTCATGCCCTCGATCTCGGCCATGAAGGCCGGACGGGTGAGTTTCTTTTCCTCGATCAGCTTGAGTTTGTATTCCCATTCCCCGGTCAATTCCGGCGAGGAAAGGGTGTCGATGTGCATGGTCTCGAGCGTCTCCATGAGGTCGAAGGCTTTGACCGACGGAAGGAGTTCGCGCCCGCGGCGTTCGACGTATTTGGTGGCGATGAGATTTTCGATGATGGCCGCCCGTGTGGCCGGTGTTCCCAGACCCTTCGTGCCCATGGCATCTCGCAGGTCTTCATCATCGACCAGTTTGCCGGCCCCTTCCATGGCGGAGAGCAGGGTGGCTTCGGAAAAGTGCGCCGGGGGCCGGGTGCGGTCGGCGTGGATTTCCAGCGAGCGGGTCTCGACCGATTCGCCCTCGCGAACCGGGGGCAGCGTGGGGGATTCCTCCCCATCGTCGAGTTTGACCTCGCCCTTGCCATAAATCTCCAGCCAACCGGCCTCCTTGAGCACCTTGCCCTCGGTCTTGAAGGCATGTTCACCGATACGGGTGATGCGGGTGGTAACCTCGAAAACGGCGGCGGGATAGAACACCGAAAGGAACCGCTTGGTCACCAGGTCGTAAATCTTCTGCTCGGTCTCGTTGAGCTTGGTCGGGATTTCCTGGGTGGGGATGATGGCAAAGTGGTCCGATACCTTGGCGTTGTTGAAGACGCGCTTGATCGGCTTGACCCATTTTTCCTTGAGGATCTTGGAAGCGAATGGTCCGAGCGGCCCCTTGGCCAGCTGGCCCATCGTGCTGATGACCGTCGGCACATAATCCTCCGGCAGGCACCGGCTGTCGGTACGGGGATAAGTCAGGGCCTTGTGCCTTTCGTAAAGCGACTGGGCGATCGAAAGGGTCATGCGCGCCGGAAAACCGAACTTGCCGTTGGCTTCCCGCTGCAGGGAAGTCAGGTCGAAAAGCATCGGCGACATCTGGGTGGCCGGCTTGCTCTTTTCCTCGACGACGCCGTTTTTGCCCTCGCAGTCGGAAACAATTTTCTCGGCCTCGGGAAGGGACCAGAGACGCTCGGCCTTCTCGTCCTTGCGCGGGTCGGCCTCGTCGGTGACTTCGGTTTTCTTGAACGTTTCCTGGAACCAGCGGCCGGGATACTCGCCGGAGATGGCGCCGAAGGTGGCGTGGACTTCCCAATAGGCGCGGTCCTGGAAAGCGCGGATCTGGCTCTCGCGTTTGACCAGGATGGCGAGTGTGGGGGTCTGGACCCGGCCGACCGGGGTGAGGTTGAATCCCCCCGCTTTGGAATTGAAGGACGTAAGGGCGCGCGTGCCGTTGATGCCCACCAGCCAGTCTGCTTCCGAACGGCAGCGGGCCGCATCGGCCAGCGGGAGCATTTCCTCATCCGTGCGCAGTTTCTTGAATCCCTGCCGGATGGCGTCCGGGGTCATGGACTGCATCCACAGGCGCTGCACGGGCTTCTTCGTCCCAACCAGCTGGGCAATGTAACGGAAAATCAGTTCGCCCTCGCGGCCGGCGTCACAGGCATTGATCAGGCGGTCGACATCCTTGCGCCCGATGAGTTTTTTCAGGACCTTGAAACGGGCCTCGGATTTCTCAATCGGCTTCAGTTCGAACTCGGGCGGAATGACCGGAAGGTTGTCGATATTCCACTTGCCGCGCTTGGGTTCGACGCTGGCCGGAGCGCCGATTTCGACCAAATGGCCCACCGCCGAGGAAATGACATATTCGTCATTCTCGAAGAAATCTTTCTCCTTTTTGAACTTCCCCAGGACCTTGGAGAGGTCATTGGCTACACTGGGTTTTTCGGCGATAATGAGGGCTTTCCCCATAGCTAAGTCTTTGTCTAGTCGGTCTTTACGAAGTTTTTTCCCGGCAACTGGCGCACCAGTTTCCGCATTTCAAGTCGCAGCAAAGTAGAAGTAACCACTGCGGATGGCAACCCGCATTTTTGGATAATCCCATCAAGGGAATTTTCGTCCAGGTCCATGACTTCCAAGACGTTGCGCTCTGCGGGGCTGAGATCGTCGGGCCAGGGACGTTTTCCTTCACCCGGCCCGGGCGGGATGAGCAGATCGAATTCACCCAGGATATCCTCCACCCCCTCGACCAGTTTGGCTCCTTCCTTGATGAGGCGGTGGCATCCCTTCGCATGGGGCTGGTCGATGCGTCCGGGAACGGCAAATACGTTGCGCCCCTGGTCCACCGCCATGCGGGCGGTGATGAGCGCCCCGCTGTTTTCCCCCGCCTCGACCACGACCAAGCCGGTGCTCAGCCCGCTGACGATGCGGTTCCTCATGGGGAAGGTCTGTCGGTCGGGTGGCGTGCCGAGGGGAAATTCCGAAAGCAGCGCCCCTCCCTGGCCGGCGATCATATCGGCCAAGGCCTGGTTTTCCGGCGGATAAATCCGGTCCAGGGAACAACCGAGCACGGCCACGGTCCGCCCCTTCGCGGCCAGCGCCCCCTGGTGGGCGAAGGTATCGATCCCGCGGGCCAGCCCGCTGGTCACCGTCAATCCGGCGTAAGCGATTTGATAGGAAAGTTTCTTCGCCATCTCCTGGCCGTAATGGCTGGTGTGCCGCGATCCCACGACCGCGATGGACCGGCGGGCGCACGCGGTGAGGTCGCCGCGGTAGTACAGCACCAACGGGGGATCGTAGATTTCCTTCAGGATGGCGGGATAGGAAGGATCCTCCCGGTCCACCACGTTCAGGCCGAGGCGGGCGATTTCATCCAGTTCCTTCGACAAATCCCAGTGTTGGTCCCATTCGGTGACGGCCCGGGCGGCCTCCGGACCCACCCCCTCGACCGAAGCCAGGCGGGAAGCCGGCGAGGCCAGGATGGCTTCGACCGAACCGAAGGCATCGAGCAGCCGCCGCACGCGCACGGGCCCGATGAGGCGCACGCTGTTCAGTGCCAGATAACATTCCGTTCGCGTCACAGGTGTGTGTGTAACACGAAGCGCAGGGAGGAAGCGAAGGTTTTTTTGGAGCTGAGGAGTCTCCACGAACTCACGTTCGTGGCTACAGGGCCCTTAACCCCGATCAACCCGCACAAACCGCGACCGCCCCGCGGACCAGCGACTCGGGCACATCGGACCGGAGTTCGGTTTCGCCCAGCCGGGGACACAGGATCCATCGCAGCCCTTTGGACGTGGCCTTCTTGTCCCGGCCCAGCGCACCCGCCAGTAGTTCGTAAGTCAAACCGGGATGGACCAGGGGCAGGCGGTGCGAAAGGAGGGCGGAGCGGATGCGGGCCGAGACCGCGGGATCCAGTCCGCAGACTTTCTCGGAAAGGAAACAGGCCCCGCTCATCCCGATGCTGATGGCCTCGCCATGGAGCAGAACGCCATATCCGACAGATTGTTCGATGGCATGGCCGAGGGTGTGGCCGAAATTGAGGATGGCCCGCAAACCGGTGGTTTCCTTTTCGTCGCCCGCCACGACTTCGGCCTTGATCCCGACACAGCGGCGGATGACCGCGGCCATATCCGACGGACGGCCCTGCCCGACGGCGGCGAACAATTCCGCATCGCGGATAATCCCGTATTTGACCACCTCGGCCATCCCGGCGGAAACCTCCCTCGCGGGCAGGCTTTCCAGGAAATCCAGGTCGATGAAGACGGCGGAGGGCTGGTAGAAGGCCCCGACGAGATTTTTGCCCTCGGGAAGATTGACGCCGGTCTTGCCCCCGACGCTGCTGTCCACCATGGCGAGGAGCGAGGTCGGCACCTGGATGAATCCCACGCCGCGCAGGTAGGAGGCGGCGGCATACCCGGCCAGATCCCCGACCACCCCGCCACCGATGGCGATGACCGTGCAGGACCGGCTGAGGCCGGCCCCGGCAAAACGGCTGAGCACCGAGGCGAAATAGGGCAGGGATTTGGATTCCTCCCCGGGATCGCATTCGATCACCACGGATTTTTTCGCCCGGGCGAGAAGGGCATGGATGAGGTTGCGCGCGGGTCCGACGGCGGCCACGTTGCGGTCGGTCACAATGGCCACCTCCTCCAAGCCGGGCAGGGACGAAATGGCGGGGAGAAGCAAACCGGAACCGATGTGGATGGGATATCCGTGGTCGGCCAGGCGGACATGGACGGGTTCGGTCATGAAGCGGGAATCATGGCAGAATCGGCGCCAAGGACAAGAGGGGCGGTTCGGGCTTCAGGCCGGCGTGTTCAGGACCAATTGGCGGTTCTTCCAGAAATACGCCCCGCCGGACCAGAGGGTCACGATCAGGGCCGCGTAAATCAGGGCGGCATAAAGGGTGTGTTTCAGAACCGGGAAGTCATATCCCAAATCACGGGCGGCCAGGAGCAGGAGTCCGGCGATAACCGCGGTGATCTGGGTGATGGTCTTGTGCTTTCCCAATTTCTCCGCCGCCAGGACCAGTCCCTTGGCCGCGGCCAGGGTGCGCAAACCCGTGATGAGAAATTCCCGGGCGATGATGCAGCTGACCACCCAGGCCGGCGCAAGATCGTTGGAAACCAGCCCGATGTAGGCCGCGCTGATCAGGATCTTGTCCGCCAGGGGATCAAGCAGCTTCCCCAGATCGGTGATCAGGTGGTATTTGCGGGCCAGGTGGCCGTCGAGCCAATCCGTCAGGCTGGCGACCACGAAAATCAACAGCGCCAGGGATCCGGTCCAATGGGCATCGATTTCCAGGCAGGCGATGAGAAGCACGCAGAGGACGATCCTCCCCACCGTGAGCTTGTTGGGCAGGTTCATGACGGGGTGGTGAGCCGGGCCACTACCTCAACGGGCCGCCGGAAGCGGCACGCGCTGGACGCCGGGTTTGTCGTAGCGGCCGTAATTGTTGCCGTTGAAAATTATGTCCACTGCGGAGGCCTCACGGAAGGTCACGATAAATTGATCCGCTGTCCAGGGACCCACGGCACTGCCCGGAACAACCTGGCCGGCGGGAAGCAAATCTTCGTAAAGGGTGATTTCTTTCCCGCCACGGATGCCGACCACGCGGACCCAACGCTCATTCTCCGATGAAGCCGAATCCGCCTGGAGCTGGAGGCGGTTGATGCCAGCGGCGGTTTCCGCGGCGGGCTCTTCGACGGGTGCCGCCACCGGAACAGCAGCCGGGGGAGTGGTGACGGTTTCCGCAACAGGTGCCGGCGCCCCCCCTTCGACCGGGTGGGCCGGAACGGCACGCGGCGGGGTCTGGTCACTGCCAACAACAGCCGCCTTCGGCGCCGGTGCGGCAGCGTCCGGCTTTCCAGCCACGGCCTCGGGCGTCATGGGCGCCAGTTCGGTCGTCGAAACCGCATCCGGTTTGCCCTTGGCCATCCAGGCCGGCCATACGCGGTAGATTTGGATGCCGCCGATCAAAAGGGCCACCAGCACGACCCCCGTGATGACAATGCGGCCGAAATTCTGGGGGGTGGCGGCACCCGGCTGGCGGCGACGGGGAATGGCCTCCAGATCCTGGGGTTGCAACTCGATCACATCGTAACCGTTGTCGATTTCCCCATTGAACTGGCGGAGAAGTGCCCAGCCATCCAGGCCGAGTTCGCGGGCGTAAATCCGGATGAAGCCGCGGGCATACGCCAGGCTGGGAAGAAGATCGAATTGGCTCTTTTCGATTTTGTCCAACTGCTCGACTTTGACCTTGGTACGCTTGGCGGCTTCCGCCAAGGTCCAGCCCTTGAGCTCGCGCGCCCCACGGAGTTGGTCCCCGATGGGTTTTTGGGTGGATGATTCAGTAGCCATGGCAGAGTGTGGTTACAGCAATCTATCCAGATCAAAGGTGTCCAAGTCCACCAGAATCTCACGGTCTTTTGCACCATCTTTGGGCCCGACAAGGCCGTTCTGCTCCATCCAATCTGTGATCCATGCCGCGGTATTGTAACCAATCCGGAGCCTTCGCTGGAACATCGAGGTTGACGCCCGCTTCTCCTGACGCATGACTTCGAAGCACTTGCGCACCATTTCCGCATCATCATCGGAGAGCTCGGCATCCTCCGAAGCCGACGGCTTGCTCAATTTCTGGTGGATCTCAGCCTCGTAGGAAGGACGGCTCTGTTTTTTGATGAAATCCACCACGTGCGCGACCTCGTCGTCCGACACAAACGCACCTTGGGCGCGGATGAGTTTGGAAGATCCCGGCGGCAGATAAAGGAGGTCCCCTTTGCCCAACAGATTCTCGGCCCCGTTTTCGTCCAGGATGACCCGGGAATCCAGCGCACTGGGAACCTGGAAGGCGATCCGGCAGGGCACGTTGGTCTTGATAACCCCGGTGATGACCTGCGCGCGGGGCGTCTGGGTGGCGATGATCAGATGAATGCCGGCCGCCCGTGCCTTGGCCGAAAGACGGGCAATGGCCAGTTCAACGTCCGCGGGCGAAGTCGCCATCAGGTCGGCCAACTCATCAATGATAACCACAATGAACGGAAACCGGATCGGCATGTCGTCCACCACGGCGGCGGCGATGCCCGGCAATTCATCCAGGGGCTCGTCTTTCCCCTCCCCTTTTTCCACCGCGGCCAGGGTTTCGTCCAGGTCGAGTTTCTCGGGTTGCTTCTGCGGAATGGGACGGTTGTTGTAGGCGGCAATGTTGCGCACACCCGCACGGGCCATGAGTTGGTAGCGCTTTTCCATCTCGTTGATGACCCAGCGGAGGGCGATGAGAACCTTCTTCGCCTCGGTCACCACGGGTACAACCAGGTGGGGCAGTTGGTTGTAAACCTGGAGTTCGACCACCTTCGGGTCGACGAGGATGATTTTCAGGTCATCGGGGCTGAAGCGGTAGAGCAGGCTGAGGAGGATGCAATTGATGCAAACGGATTTGCCCGAGCCGGTGGTCCCGGCGATGAGCAGGTGGGGCATGTCCGCCAGATCGGCCACCAGCACCTGGCCGTAAACATCCTTGCCCAGGGCAATCGGCAGCTTGGCCTTGTTCTGCGTCCAGGGATCGGACTCGAAGAGGTCGCGGAGCACGATCTTGGCCTTGCTCGAATTCGCCACCTCGATGCCGACGGAATCTTTCCCGGGAATGGGCGCCAGGATGTTGACCTTCTCCGCCTTCATGGCGCGGGCGATGTTTTTCTCCAGCCCGGCGATGCGTTCCACCCGGACGCCGGGCGCGGGATAGACTTCGTAGCGGGTGATGGTCGCCCCGCGGGTGATGTCGCCGGGGGTCACCTCGATGCCGAACTGCATGATGGTGTCGACCAACAACTGGCGGTTGGCCTCGAGGTCGGCCTTGCTCATGGGCGAGTGGCCGGCGTGGTCGTTCGCGGAGAGCAGGGTGTTGTCGGGAATGACGTATTTGTCGTAGGAAGGCAGGGGTGCGGGGTCCTTGGGCTTTTTCTCCACCTTCACCGGCTTCGGCCTGGGTCCGGTGGCATCGTGTACCACGGGCGCGGGCCTGACGGGCACGGGGGTGGGCTCGGGTTCGGACGCCGGGACCGGCTCCGGCTTGGGGGAAGATTTCGACTTGGGCTCGTTGGTGTCCACCACCCGGGGCGCGGGACGGGCCGGCTCGGGCGCCGGGGGTTTCGCGAGGGCGAGGTCCTCCAGCGGTCGGCCCTGCTTGATGAGCTGCTTGCGGAGTTTCTTTTCCTCGCGGGCCAGCTTCGCCTGCTCATACGCGATGCGCTCCAGTGGATCGGCCTCGGCCAACCGGGCCTGCTCGCGGGCTTCCTGCCAGTTGACGATAAATTCCCAAACCCGCTTCATCAGTTCGACGGGACGGATGTCGAACAAAAGGACGAGCGACACAAAATAAACCACGAAAAGGGTGATCAGGGCCCCGGCCCGTCCCAACCAGGCGCTGAGCATGGTATCATTGAGGAAATGGCCGATCAGCCCACCCGGCCACTCCACCCCGCTGAAATTCATCCCCAGGGGTTGGAAAATCTGCAGCAGCCCCGCCCCGCTCAAAACCACGAGGGTGAACCAGAAGGCTTTGAAGCGGTAATCGACCGAACCGGTGTAAAAGAGGAGCGCCACCCCGCCAACCAGCATCAGGGCGGGAAACAAAAAAGAAGCCACCCCGACCCCCAGCACCAGGACGGTCGATATCCGGGCCCCCACGGGACCGATGTAATTCACCACCGGATCATTCGGTGGATCCTTGAAATAGCTCAAATCCCCGGCGTCGTATGAAAAAAGCGCCAAAAAGAGCAGCACACCGGTACCGACGAGAAAAATTCCCGCTATTTCCTGGACCAGCCGTGATTCAATTTGCGCTTTCGCCATAAAAACTTGATCATAGCCGCTGTTGAGATGAGATAAAGCACGATGTTCTTCCGCTTCACCCCTGCCCGCACCGCAACCCTGTTGGCCCTCCTGGCCGCGCTGGTCGCGGCATGCTGGTACTTCACCCGGCCCGATCCCCGGGCCGCCTTCCTGCGCGAAGTCGGGGGCATGCTCGACTCGGCCAACGCCGGGGAACACCACGAACTGCTCAAACACCTGTCCCCCGAATTGGAACAACTCATCCAGCAGGAATACATGTCCCCGCCGGCCGCCCTGCGCTGGGTCCGCCAGGCCGACATCAACCAGAACCGCATTTACCGCCTGTCCAACCTCGCCGTCTTCCATGAACGCGATTATGCCGAGGTCGAGATCGAACGCTCGGCCCCCGGGCGGGAATTCAACGGGCAGGGCGTTTTTCCCGTGCCCTTCCTCTGGCGCGACGGACATTGGTGGGTGGCCGCGGCCTTCCGCGGCGAGAGGGATTGGAAATTTCCAGAATGAACCCCGGCCCGTCCACCACCCCCC
>Ga0209066_10001073_pt1 | contig 37380 bp, 28 predicted proteins | sample All_14_2_FD_187198 | JGI IMG/M metagenome (GOLD analysis project Ga0209066, IMG submission 187198) | Freshwater microbial communities in response to fracking from Pennsylvania, USA - Allegheny Zone_MetaG_DW_15 (SPAdes) (version 2) ... | reverse complement strand
ACTTCACCGCCGCCCCCGGCACCTTGACCTTTGCGCCAGGCGAGACCAGCAAGACCATCACGGTGACCATCACCAACGACACGGTCTATGAAGGCTCAGAAGCCTTCCAGGTCAAGCTGAGCAACCCGACAGGCGCCGTCATCACGGCCGACACCGTCACCACCACCATCAAGGACGATGGCACTGGCACGACCCCTCCAGGCGTGACGCCAGACGACGACCGCTTCGTCCTGTCGGTCACCAGCCCCAACGTCACGGAAGGCAACAATGCTGTCTTCACGGTCAACCTGGGCCATGCAGCCAGCGCCGCGCAGTCCCTCCAGCTCGCCGTCGCCGATGGCAGTGCCAAAGTCACGTCCGACTACACCGCCACGTTCGAGGTCTCCTTTGACAACGGCCTGACATGGCAGAACGCGGTCGGCGGCGTGGTCGTGGTGCCTGCAGGCGCAAGCAGCTTGCAGGTCCGCGTCCCGACCGTCAACGACACGGTGGCCGAGCCTTCAGAGAACTTCTCGCTGCGCGTCTCCAGCACCGTTGCGGCCAATGCCTCGGCAACCGGCGTGGCCACCATCCTCGACAACGACGCACCGGCCGTCATCGATCTGGACCCCAACAACTCCAGCGGCGCCACCGGTTCAGCCTATGCCACGACCTATGTCGAGAATGGCGCCAGTGTGCGGGTTACCGACAGCGACGTCCAAATCACCGATGCCGACAGCACGCAACTGACCAGTGCGACGGTCACGCTGACCAATGCCCAGCCTGGCGATGTGCTGAGCGTGGTGGGCACCTTGCCGACCGGTGTCACCGCCACCATCAACGGCAACGTGGTCACCCTCAACGGCACAGCCACCCTGGCCGACTACCAGGCCGCCTTGAACGCCATCGGCTTCAGCAGCACCTCTGAAAACCCGTCCACGCTCAACCGCATCATCGAAATCAAGGTGTCTGACGGTGTGCAGACCAGCAACGTGGCCATCGCCACCATCGCTGTCACCGCCGTCAATGACGCGCCAGTCGTTGGCAATGCCACGGGCAGCGTGTCCGAAGAGGGCCTGGTTGGTGGCATCAAGGACGCCAACGGTAACCCCGACACCACGGACAGCGCCACATTCAGCGGCCGGGTTGCCATCAGCGACCCGGATTCGGCCAACCTCACCGTCAGTGTGGTCGCACCGACGACCCCGGTGTTCACAACCGGCGGTACGCAAATCGTCTGGGGCAGCGACGGGCAGGGCGGTCTCATTGGCAGAGCTGGTGCGGGTGACAACGCGCCCATCAAGGCCACCCTCACCATCAACAACAACGGTGAATACACCTTTACCTTGTTGACTGCGCTCAAGCACAGCGCCCAAGGCGAAGACAGCCTGAGTCTGAACTTCGGCGTCAAGGTCAGCGATGGTGCGACCAGCACCACCGGTAGCCTGAGCATCCAGGTTGAAGACGACTCGCCCACGGCGCCTGTCTTGCAGACCAAGACCCTGGTTGTGCAGGACACCAACCTCATGTTTGTGCTGGACGTGTCAGGCAGCATGGACGACCCCAGTGGCATCAGTGGCCTGACCCGCCTGGAAGCGGCCGTGCAGGCCATGCAAAAGCTGTTGGACAAGTATGACGACTTTGGCACGGTGGCGGTTCGCCTGGTTACCTTCTCGGGTACAGCCCAGACCCTGGGCGACACCTGGTTGACCGTGGCACAGGCCAAGACGCAACTGGCCGCCATCAGCGCCAACGGCGGCACCAACTACGACTATGCGTTGAGCACAGCTCAAACGGCGTTTGCCACCACGGCAGGCAAGATCAGCGGTGCGCAGAACGTGTCCTACTTCTTCTCGGACGGCAACCCCACCCTGTCGAGCACCAACCCCAACGCGGGTGGCAACCAGGACGGCTCCACCACCCAGACCAATCTGGGTGATGGCATCGATGGCACCGAAGAAGCCGCCTGGGTCAAGTTCCTCAACGACAACCAGATCAACGCCTTTGCCATTGGCCTGGGTTCCGGGGTGGCACAGACCTACCTCAACCCAATTGCCCACAACGGGCAATTCACGCTGGGCAAGGACGGCATCGTGGTCAGCGACCTGGCGCAACTGGACAGCACTTTGTCCGGTACCGTGCCTGGCTCTATCGTCGGCCAACTGTTCACCTCGGGCAGCGTGGGTGGCGCCGCGGTCGGCGCTGATGGCGGCCTGCTGGTTGCCGTCAAGATCGACAGCATCGAATACGTCTTTGACCCCGCCAAGCAGATTCTGGTGACCAAGACCTCATCGGGCGCTGACTTCACGCTGAACTGGCTCACAGGCGAGTACACCTACAAGGCGCCGGATGGCTTGCAGGGCAGTCGCCAGGACACCATCAGCTACACCGTCATGGATGGCGATGGCGATACCGTTTCGTCGACCTTGGTTCTCAACCTGGTGCGCGATGCGACGGTCGAAGGTGCACCGACGGTCACGGCCACTGAAGTGACGGTGTCGGAAGAAGGCCTGGTCGGTGGCATCAAGGACACCCAAGGCAGTTCCGACGTGACAGACAGCGCCAGCGGGAATGGCCAGATCACCTTCCAGACCAGCGCTGGTGCGACCGTGACAGGTTTCATCCTGACGGCGCCGCAGGCTGCATTGATCACCAGCAGCGGCAAGACAGTGGTGTGGCGCAGTGACAGCGCGGGTGGCCTGATCGGCAAGGATGGCAGCACCGACGCGGCCCAAACCGTGGCGACCATCAGCATCACGCAGTCGGGCGGATACAGCTTCAAGCTGCTGCAGCCTGTTCAGCACGCAGCCAGTGGCGAAGATGTCAAGGACGTCACTTTTGGCGTCAAGGTGCTGGACAGCGCCAACAAGACTGGCACGGGTAGTGTGGTCGTGCACATTGAAGACGACGCGCCCACTGCGGCTGCGCCGGCCACAGCGAGCCTCACCACGCTCGACACCAACCTGCTGATCGTGCTGGACACCTCCAGCAGCATGAGCGGTGCCAGCGGCATCACGGGGCTGACCCGCTTGCAGGCGGCCGTGCAGTCCATCGGCAAGCTGCTGGACAGCTATGACGATGTCGGGGGCGTGGCCGTGAGGTTAGTCACCTTCTCCACCTTGGCCCAGATCCCGCGCCCTACCTGGTTGAGCGTGGCCGATGCGAAGGCCCTGCTTGCTACGGTCGTGGCCGATACCTCTACCAACTATGCCAACTACGACCTTGCCTTGAGCCAGGCCCGAGCGGCGTTTGCCACCCCCGAAGGCAAGCTGGCCGGTGCGCAAAACCTGTCGTATTTCTTCTCCGACAGCGATCCGACTTTGTCCAACACCAACCCGACACACAACGTCGGTGGGCAAAACGGCACGACCACGCAGGCCAACCTGGGCGATGGTATCGACAGTACCGAGCAGGCACAGTGGGTCAAATTCCTCAATGACAACCAGATCACCAGCCACGCCATCGGCCTGGGCAACAACGTGACGGCAGCCAACCTGAACCCGATCGCCTACGACGGTCAGGCCAGCGAGAACCTCAACGCCAAGGTGGTGACCAACCTGAGCCAGCTCGATAACACCTTGAACAGCATCGTGGGCAGCACTGTGCCAGCCAACCTGCTGGTCAGCAGCCAGATCAGTGCCGCCGCGGGTGCTGATGGTTTCGGGCGCGTTGCCAGCATCACCGTGGATGGCGTGACCCATCTGTATGACGCTGCCCAGCCCACCTTGACGGTTCACACCAACCTGGGTGGCGAGCTGACCGTGAACATGCTCACCGGTGCCTACACCTATGGCGGCGCGGACGCTTTCACTGGTTCGGCCACGGAGAACATCACCTTTGCGCTGGCAGACAAGGATGGTGACACCGCCTCGTCTACCCTTGCCATCGCGCTCAACAAGGCGCAGGTGCTGGTTGGCACAGCAAGCGCCGATGCGCCGGGTGCCTTGACGGCAACGGCCATCGTCATGGGCGAGGATGGCAATGACGTGCTGACCGGCAGTGACGCGGCCGACCGCCTGAATGGCAACAACGGCAATGACACCCTCACCGGTGGCAAGGGCAGTGACACCCTCAACGGTGGCGAAGGCAATGACACGCTCAATGGTGGTGATGGCGATGACCTGCTCATCGGTGGGCCAGGCAGCGACCTGCTCAACGGTGGAGCGGGTGCCGACGTGTTTGCCTGGCACTTCGCCGACCCGGGGACGTCCTCATCGAACGGCCCGACGGACACCATCCAGCAATTTGATGTGGCAGCGCGTTCGGCCGGTGGCGATGTGCTGGACTTGCGCGACCTGTTGACAGGCGAGAACGCGGGCAATCTGCAAAACTACCTGGAGTTCGACACCTCGACTGGCAGCACCCTCATCAAGATCAGCCCGACAGGCGAGTTCCCGATTGGGATCGCGTTTAACTCGCTCGTGACCCAGAGCATCGTGCTGGAGGGTGTCAACATCCGATCGGGCCTGGGCTTGAGCGGTTTTGCCTCGGATGGTCAGGTCATCAACAAGCTGTTCGAGCAAGGCAAGCTGCTGGTGGACACGGTCTGATATCTGGTGCACCCAATAAAAAGCCCGCTTGTTCAAGGCGGGCTTTTTTCATGAGGTAGCGACCTTCTGGTCGGCGTTCAGCGGAACTTGGGCTGTGGCACGGTCTTCAGATCGCTGGTCAAGCCGCCCATGTAGTTGGCCAGCAACTTGAGTTCAGGCTGGGTGAACATCTTGGCCTGCGCACCCATGATCGGGTTGTTGCGCCCGATCTGCGGGTTCTTGTCCGTCTGGTATGACTTCAGCGCGACATACAGGTAGTCGGCATGTTGCCCGGCCAGCTTGGGGTAGGACGGGTCGATGGGCTTGTTCAGGTCTGCGCCATGACAGGCCACGCAGTTGCCCTTGGTCAACAAGGCCTGGACCTCGGCACTGGGCGCGCTGCCCTTGCCTGGCTTGGCCTGCATGCCATGACCACTGGCCTCGTAGAAGGCAGCCAGGTCTGCAATGTCTTGGTCAGACAAGGGCGCGGCAACGCCCTTCATCGTAGGGTGCTTGCGGTCGCCCTTGCGGTAGGCCAGCAGCGCCGCCTCGATGTACTTGGCGTTCTGCCCCGAAATCATCGGCACCTTGTGAACTTCGGGGAAGCTGGCCTGGTAACCGATGATCCCGTGACAGCCAATGCACATGGCCACCTTGGACTGGGCTGCCTTGGCGTCGCCAGGCTTGGCGCTCTGGGCGATAGCCCCGGAGGCGATCAAGCTCGCCAATGCCAGGAGGCTGAGATTTTTGAGCAAATATGGCTGTGTTTTCATGGGTCTGGCAGGGGAGAATATCCGGCAGTGGAAAAACACGGAACTGCACACCATTATTGGGGTGCAGCCTATACTCGAACACAGTAACAACCCGGTTGAGTCAGCGCATGAAATTTCAAGGTACCGATCAATATGTGGCCACCGACGACCTGAAACTGGCCGTCAATGCAGCGTTGAAGCTACAACGCCCCTTGCTAGTCAAGGGCGAACCGGGTACGGGCAAGACCATGCTCGCCGAGCAGGTCTCAGAAGCGCTGGGCATGCCCTTGATGCAGTGGCACATCAAATCGACCACCAAGGCGCAGCAAGGCCTGTACGAGTACGACGCTGTCAGCCGCCTGCGCGACAGCCAATTGGGCGACGAGAAAGTCAAGGACATCCACAACTACATCGTCAAGGGTGTGCTGTGGCAGGCCTTTGATGCCGACCAGCAAGTCGCCCTGCTGATCGACGAAATCGACAAGGCCGACATCGAGTTTCCCAACGACCTCCTGCGTGAAATCGACCGCATGGAGTTCTACGTGTACGAGACGCGGCAACTGGTCAAGGCCAAGCACCGTCCGCTGGTCATCATCACCTCGAACAACGAAAAAGACCTGCCTGACGCCTTCCTGCGCCGCTGCTTCTTCCACTACATCCGCTTCCCGGATGCCGCCGTGATGCAGCAGATCGTGGCCGTGCACTTCCCGCACATCAAGAAGGACCTGCTGGCCGCCGCCATGCGCCACTTCTATGAAGTGCGCAATCTGCCTGGTCTCAAGAAGAAGCCCAGCACGTCCGAGCTGATCGACTGGCTCAAGCTGCTGGTGGCCGAAGACATCCCGGTTGAAGCCCTGCAGAGCAAGGATGACAAGGTCAGCGTGCCGCCGCTGGTGGGTGCCCTGCTCAAGAACGAGCAGGACCTCAGCCTGTTCGAGAAGCTGGTCTACATGGCCCGCCACAACCGCTGAGCTGGCCCAAAGGCCGGCAACCGGTTCAGGCTGACTTGCTTCGCACGGGGAGGTCCGGGGCGCTGACCACGCGGTTGCGCCCCTCGGCCTTGGCTTGATACAGCGCCTCGTCGGCGCGTTTCAGCAGCGACTGAAGCGCCTCGCCCGGTTCATGGGCGCAGGCAAGGCCAGTACTGATGCTGACCGTGATGCTTTCATCCCCCCAGGGAATGTTGATCTGGCTGATCGCTTCGCGCAGCCGCTCGGCCGCTTGCAAGGCCCCTTCGTGCAGGGTGTGCGGCAGCAGGATGCAGAACTCTTCGCCGCCGTAACGCGCCACGCGGTCCACTTCCCGCGCCTGCGCCTGCAGGGTGCGCGAGACCATGCACAGCACCGAGTCACCCGCCGCGTGGCCGAGCCGGTCGTTGATGCGCTTGAAGTGGTCGATGTCAACCAGCAAGACCGAGAACGGGTCGTTGAAGCGCTGCAGGCGCTGGTCTTCCCGATCGAGCAGGTACTCGATGGCGCGCCGGTTGAGCAGGCCCGTCAGGGCATCGTGATGAGACAGGTGTTCCAGCCTGCGAACCAGCCGCATCACCACGATGTAGCCCAGTACGAAGCTGGACAGGATGGACAGGGCCACGCTGGAAAACACCACGGCAAACTGGGTGTTTTCCAAGGCCCAGTATTGCCAGGGCCAAGGCCATTGCGGCGCAACATAGGTCAGGGCGGCCATGGCGAAGACCAGCATGGCGCTGCCCAGCATGCAAGACTGACTCCAGGCGGTGGTGGTGTTGAATTCGGTGCGCAGGGGCGTGAAGGTTTCCCACGCGGTGCGGCCCAGCACCCAGCACATGGTCAGGCCACTCAGCACGATGCCCAGGTCGTGCCAACCTGCCGGCAGGCAAACGAACAGATTGAACACGGCCACGCCAGCCCCGAGCGCCACGTGCATGCCATCGGTGTGCCGCAGCTTCAGGAAAAACTGCAGACCGCGGCGCAGCGAGACGGCGCCCAGCACCACCAGGGTGCCCGCCACGGTCACACGCGCAGGTTCGGGGATGTTGTCAGGCACCATGGTGAGCAGCAGCGCCAGGCCATTGGCCATGCTGGCCAGCATCCAGTGCCGAGCGGCCCGGCGAGACAGGCCCAGCCATGAGCCAGCCACCCACCACATGCCTGATGTCAGGCTATGTGTTAGCAGGATGAAGGCCAACAACAAATGGCGTGCGTCCATGGGTACTGCTCAGTTTTTCACCAGTTAGAGACGTAAAAGACCTGAGGTGAAACAGGCCCGGGTCTCACGTTTTCGGCTCCCAGGGGCCAAAATACAGTTTGATTCGCGGGACTGCTTATGCTCATCAACTTCTTCTTCGCTTTGCGCTCTGCTCGACTGCCGGTCACCATTCCGGAGTACCTCAGCTTGCTGGAGGCCATCAAGAGCGAGGTGATCGAACCGTCGGTGGATGAGTTCTACCACCTGTCCAAGATGACGTTGGTCAAGAATGAGGCCCATTTCGATAAATTTGACCGGGCGTTTTCCGCCTATTTCAGGGGGGTGACGGACGCCATCGATCTGACCCGTGACATTCCTCTCGAATGGCTGCGCAAGCATTTTGAGCGCGAACTGAGTCCCGAAGACAAGGCCAAGATCGAAGCGATGGGCTGGGACAAGCTCATGGACCGGCTCAAGGAGCTGCTGGAGGAACAAAAAGAACGTCACGAGGGCGGCAACAAATGGATCGGAACAGGGGGCACGTCGCCCTTTGGTGCGCACGGGTACAACCCCGAGGGCATCCGCATCGGCCAGGACAAGTCCCGCAACCGCAGCGCGGTCAAGGTGTGGGACAAGCGCGAGTTCAAAGATTACGACGACACGGTCGAGTTGGGTACCCGTAATATCAAGGTGGCCCTGCGCCGTTTGCGTAAATTCGCCCGTCAGGGTGCCGCCGAAGAACTGGATCTGGATAACACGATTCATGCAACGGCTGCCAATGCGGGCATGCTGGACATCAAGATGGTGCCCGAGCGGCACAACACCGTGAAGGTGTTGCTGTTGATGGACGTGGGCGGCACCATGGACGAACACATCCACCGGGTGGAGGAGATGTTCTCGGCAGCCAAATCCGAGTTCAAGCACCTGGATTTCTATTATTTCCACAACTGCGTGTACGACTTCATGTGGCGCAACAACCACCGGCGTTACACGGAGAAGATCCCGACGTTCGACATCATCCGCAAGTACAACAAGGACTACAAGCTGATCTTTGTGGGCGATGCCACCATGAGCCCCTACGAGATCCTGCAGCCCGGCGGCAGCGTCGAATACAACAACGAAGAGCCTGGCGCCGAGTGGGTCAGCCGCTTGCTGCAGGCCTTTCCCAACCATGTGTGGATCAACCCCGAGCCACAAGGCGTCTGGGCCTACCGCCAGAGCGTGTCGATCATGCAGCAACTGGTGGGTGGGCGCATGTTCCCCATGACCTTGCAAGGCCTGGAAGGTGCGATGCGTCTGCTCAGCAAGTAAATGAGCTTGATTCGGCGTTTGGGCTTGTGGTCGCATCTGGTGGGGCTGCTTGGTGCAGTCGGCCTGATGGTGTCCGGCGAGGTGGGGGCGCAGGTGGCGCCACCGGCCACAGCGGCGTCCGCAGCCTCTGCGGCATCGTCCGGCGGCTCGCCTGACGCAGTCGCGGCCGCAGCCCTGGCTGTGGACCGCGCCCAGCCCGTTGTCTGGCAATTGAACATCGAGGCGCCCTCGCCGCTGGACAGGCTTTTGCGCACCTATCTGGATCTGGCGCGCTTTCAGCAGGAGGCCGAGCAGGACAGCACCTTGGGCATCCGCCGCAGCGAGCTGAGGCGGCTGGTGGCCTCCGCACCCGAGCAGGCGCGCGGCCTGATCGAGGCCGAGGGCTACTTCAACGCGTTGATCAGCACGCGTGTGAAAGACGAGCAGCGCGACCAGCCCGTGGTGGTCACCATCAAGGTGGAGCCTGGCCCGCAGACGGTGGTCAGCAAGGTGCAGTTCGTTTACGAAGGCGATCTGGACACCCGGCTGGCGGCCAGCGACCCTCTGGCGCAGGCCCTGGTGGACAAGGTCGAGGGCGATTGGGCGCTGCCGGAAGGGCAGGTTTTCAGGCAGGCTGAGTGGTCGTCCGCCAAGAACGTGGCGCTGGCGCGCTTGCGTGCAGACGGCTTCCCTGCATCTACCTGGAGCGGTACCTCGGTGACGGTGGACGCGCAGACGCAAACCGCCAAGCTGTTTCTGGTGGCCGATACGGGGCCGGCATTCGCGTTTGGCGACATCCGTGTCGAAGGGCTGGTGCGTCAGCCCTCGTCGGCCGTGACCAACCTCGCGCCTTTCCACAAGGGCAGTGCCTACAGCGAAAGGCAATTGCTCGACTGGCAGGAGCGCATCCAGAAGCTCAATCTGTTTGACAACGTGTTCGTCACCACCGAACTGGATCCGACCCAGGCCGGCGCCACGCCCGTGCTGGTGCAACTGCACGAGTTGCCCATGCAGGCAGCCACGTCTGGCATCGGCGTCAGCAGTGACACGGGGCCGCGTGTGTCTGGCGAATACCTGCACCGCAACCCCTTTGGCCTGGACTGGCAGGCCAAGGCCAAAGCGCAACTGGGGCGCAAGGCCTCGTCGGGCCAACTGGACCTGACGTCCCACCCCTGGCCGGGCAGGAAGCGTGGTTTGATATCGGCGCAAGCTAGCTACCTGGTCGAAAACGATGACTCGGTGTCAACCAGCCAGCAAGTGCGGGTGGGCCAGTTGCGCGAAGGTGAGCGGCTGGAGCGCACGGACTACATCGAGTTTCAACGCGCCGAGGTGCGGTCGGCCGAGGACACGATCGTGTCCAACGCCAAAGCGGTCAGCGCGACCTCGCAATGGATTTTTCGCGATGTGGACAGCCAGACCCTGCCCACCAACGGCTCGACCAGCATGGCCCAGTTGACGGCGGGGCGCACCTACTCGGCGCTGGACCAGGCGGGTTACTTCGGGCGTGCCTATGCCCGGGTCACGCTGTACAAGCCCTTGTGGGCCAACTGGAAAGGCATTGCACGCGGCGAGCTCGGGCAGGTCTTTGCGCGTGACAACGTGAGCGTGCCCGATACGCAGTTGTTCAGGGCAGGGGGCGATGACTCCGTGCGAGGCTACCCCTACCGATCGCTGGGTGTGGTCAGCGAGGGCGTGGTGCTGGGCGGGCGATCCATTGCCACGGCCAGCCTGGAGGCGGCGCACCCCTTGCTCAAACGCATGCCCAATCTGCTGGGCGCCGTGTTTGTGGATGCGGGTGACGCGGCCGAGCGCTTTGGCAAGCTGCGGCCCCACGTGGGGTATGGCGTTGGTTTGCGCTGGCTCAGCCCGGTAGGCCCCTTGCGGCTGGACCTGGCCTTTGGCGATGGCCTGGATCGCTGGCGGCTTCACTTCAGTGTGGGGGTCAGCCTGTGAGCTTGTTTGGCCGATGCCTGAGCGCCTTGCTGGCCCTGGTCCTGATCGTGTTGCTGGGCGTCGGCGGGGTGTGGGCGCTGGCGCACAACGAGGCGGCGACAGCCCTGGTGCTGCCCAGGCTGCCTGGCATCAAGGTCGTGGGCGCACAGGGTGCTTTGCTGGGCGATTTCAAGGCCGCGCGGGTCGACATCAGCTTGCCGCGAGGTGGCCGATTGAGCCTGCTCGACCCGGCCTGGCAAGGCCTGGCGCTCAAGCTCGACAGCGCGGCGCCGTCGTACCTCGGCGTGCACATGGACAAGCTGTCTGTGCGTCTGCTGGATCTGGTCTGGGTGCCCAACCCGGTGGTGCAGCCCGCAACCGTGCCGCTTGACCTGAGCTTGCCCGTGTCGGTTGACATCGGGCGCATGCAGGTGAACGAGGCCCACAGCAGCTTGTGGGGGAGCGCGCCCCTTCTCATGCTGGATGCCCACCTGGCGCTGCAATCTGCGCAAGGGGCAGGGGCCGAACATCGCCTGGTGTTGGCGAACTTCGGCTGGCAGGGTTGGGCGGCGTCTGGCAAGGCACAGATTGGTGTCAGTGGGCAACTGTCCTTGACGGCCAGCGTGCAGGCCAAAGGGCGCCCGATGGCCTCGCAGGATGCGTTCGGCCTGATTGATATGTCGGTGCATGGGCCTTTGCGCCAACTGCAGCTCAAGGCCGATGCCAACTGGCAGAGGCCAGGCGCGGCCTCGCAGGGGCTGACGATGCAGGCCGAGCTGGTGCCGTTTGCCGCCTGGCCCGTGGCGCGGCTGCAGGCGAAGGTCGCTTCATTGAATCTGGCCAGCGTTCACGCGGACTTGCCCCAGACCGCCTGGCGTGGTGATATCACCTTGGCACCCGTAGGCCAGCAGGACTTGCGCGCCCAACTGGACATCCGCAATGACCTGGCCGGGGCATGGGATGCACAGCGCCTGCCCTTGCAGAGCTTGCGTGGTCAGGTGAGGCTGCTGGGCGTGCGCGCGGCACCAGACCTGGCGACTGCCTTGCGCGAGGGCACGCTGGATGTGGTCGCGCAACTGCCCACACTCAGCGCCGGCACGTTGGCCTCCTTGGACGTGCAAGGTGGTTGGGGTGGCCAGCGCACCTTGAACGCCCAATGGACAGGGCTGGCGCCACGTGCCTTGCACGGGCTGGCGCCGCCCTTGCACTTGCAGGGCCGCTTGCAGATCACACCGCAGTGGCAGGGTGGCTTGCTGGCCTTTGACAAGGTTCAGGCGTCCGTGACGGTGCAGTCGCAAGGGGTCTACACGCAGGCCGCCGTGCCCGCGGCGAAGGGCAGGGCAGGCCGCCCTCAGGTCAGTTTGCCTGTGAGCATGAATGTGATCGCGCGGTATGGGCCCGGGCAACTGGCTGTCTCTGCCTTGAGTCTGCGGGCCCAGGCGGCCACGGCCGAAATGAAGGACGCCCTGGTGCGCTGGGGCGGTCAGCCTGCCTGGCAGGTCAAGGGCGTGATGCGGGTGCAGGACTTCGACCCTCAGGTCTGGGTGCCGTGGCCGCAGGAGATGGGTGGGCGCAACCAGTTGTCGGGTCAGTTTGACGTGGCCCTGGACGCCAACTGGCGAGGCCAGGTGCTGGCCACCATTTCCCCCAGTTTCCTGGCTGGCATGCCGATCAAGGGACAGGTAGAGTGGCGCTCGCCTTTGAGCAAGCCCCGCATGGCCTTGTCGCTGGACCTTGATGTCGGCGGCAACCAGGTTCAGGCACAGGCAGATCTGCCGTGGCGTGCCGATGCACAAGGCCAGGTCTTGTGGGGTGCCGATGCCCGCTGGCAAGGGCGTATCCATGCCCCTTCTCTGCAGACCTTGCAGGCGGTAGCGCCCTTGCTGGGTGGGCGCGAGATAGCGGGTGTGGTGGATGCACAGGGTCAGGCTCATGGCATGTGGCCGGCCTTGACCACGCAGGGTGAGTTGTCGGTCAGCAAGCTGCAGTGGGTCAATGCCCGGGGTTCGCTTTTCAAGCTGGACTCGGCCAAGGCCGATTGGCAGTTTGACACCCGGTCGATGGACGCGCCGGCGCATGCCAGGCTGGATGTGAGCCAGGGTCAGGCCGACAAGGTCACGCTGGAGCGTGCCCAGCTCACCATCGAGGGCAGCGCGAGGTCGCACCGTGCCCGCGCGACGGTGGATGTCAGCCAGAAGCAGCGCCCGCAAGTCCGGGCTACGCCGTTCCACCTCGATGTGGCCGCGCAAGGCGGATGGCTGGTGCTGGGCAAGCACTGGCAAGGGCAGTTCACCGAAGTGCTGTTCAAGGAGGCCGGTGCACAGCCTCGCACCCTGCTGGCCGCACAGCCCGTTGCCATCGATTGGCGCGATGAGCTCGTTGCGGGCGTACGCCAGTTGCATGTGGGTGCCACCAGCCTGAATGTGATGGGCGCGAACTGGCGCTTGCAGACCCTGGACTGGCAAGGCGGGAAGCAGGCCGGCGATGCCATGGGCGAGCTGGCCTTGCGCATGCAACTGGAGCCGCTCAACCTGCCGGCTTTGCTGGCCATCTGGCAGCCCCAGGCAGGCTGGCAGGGCGATCTCGTGCTGGCCGGACAGGTCTCCCTGAAACACAGCCTGCGTGAGCCCTGGGTGGTGGATGCCGAGGTGTCGCGCCAGTCTGGTGACATCAGCCTGATCGAGCCGACCATCGAGGGCAGCAGCGCCCAGCGCCTGGGCATACGCAGTGCGCGGTTGGCCTTGCAGGCACGTGATGGCGTCTGGACGCTGACGGAGAACTTCGAGGGCCGCATTCTGGGCACGCTGAGCGGGCGCCAGGTGGTGCAGACGCGCAGCCCTGATCAATTGCCGGCGGCATCAGATGCCTTGTCTGGCGAGCTGAACATGCAGATCGGCAATTTACGGCCATGGGGCGCGTGGGCTCCGGCTGGCTGGCGCCTTACCGGCCAGTTGCAGGCCCAGGCCAAGGTGGCAGGCACCCTGGGCGCACCGGAGTACCGCGGCCAGGTCAACGGGCAGAACCTGGGCTTGGGCCAGGCCCTGATGGGCATCAACCTGACCGAGGGCCAGTTACAGATGGCCCTGGAAGGCGACCACGTGCAGTTGACGCAGCTCACCGCGAAGTCGGGCTCGCAAGGCGGCAGCCTCAGTGCGCAGGGGCAGGTGTTGCTGGGCGAGAGCCCCGAGGCCCAGTTGTCGGTCAAGGCCGATCGTTTTGCGCTGCTGCAGCGAGTGGACCGCCGCATCGTCATCAGCGGCGAGGCCCAGGCGACTTTGAACGAGACCGATATCAAGGTCGATGGCAAGGCCAGGGTGGATGAAGGGCTGATCGACATCACGCGCTCGGACGCGCCCACCGTCGGTGAAGACGTGAACGTGTTGAACCGCCCTGGTCAGCCGCCCCCGGACGAGCAGGAGGCTGCCGCCCCGCCCAATGGGGTCAAACGCAAGCTGCAGGCCAACCTGGAGGTGGACCTGGGCCAGAAGCTGCGCTTGAAGGGGCGTGGGCTGGACGCGATCCTCAGGGGTGCGCTGCGCCTGAGCACGCCCGCGAACAAGCCGGCCATCTACGGCACGGTGCGGGTCGAGAACGGCACCTACGCGGCGTATGGGCAAAAGCTGGTGATCGAGCGCGGGTCGATCGCCTTCACCGGTCCGATCGAGAACCCCCGGCTGGACATCCTGGCCATGCGCGTGCAGTCGCCCAGCGCCTCGGCCAGTGACGTGAAGGTGGGGGTCAACATCACCGGCACGGCGCAAGACCCGCGTGTGCGCCTGTATTCCGACCCGAGCTTGTCCGAGACTGAAAAGCTCTCGTGGCTGGTACTGGGGCGTGCGCCCACAGGCCTGGGCGGCGCGGACATCGGCCTGTTGCAAAGCGCGGCTGCGGCCTTGCTGTCCAGCGACGGCAGCTCGCCCACCGACAACCTCATCGGCGTGTTCGGCCTGGATGAGCTGTCCGTGCGCCAGACCGATGGCGCGGTGCGCGACACCGTGGTCAACGTGGGGAAGCAGATCTCGCGGCTGTGGTACGTGGGTTACGAGCGCAACCTCAACGCCACCAGCGGCAACTGGCAGCTGATCTACCGCCTGGCTCAGCGCTTCACGGTGCGGGCGCAGGCGGGCGATGACAATGCCATTGACTTCATCTGGTCCTGGCGCTGGGATTGAGTCACGGGCGCAGCACGAAGGGGCGTCAGTGCCCCTCGTCAGCACGCAGCTTCTTGTGGATCTGGCGGGTGCCCCACCACACACCACCCAGCACCAGCGGGATCAGCAAGCCGGCCACGACTTCGGGGTTGACGGGTGCCCCTGCGGCCTTGGCGGCCTTGCCGGCATACAGCACGAGGCTGACCACGTAGTAGGCGATGGCGGCGATCGACAGGCCCTCCACCGTGCTTTGCAGGCGCAGTTGCAGCTCTTGTCCCTTGGTCAGCTTTTCAAGCAGCACCTGATTTTGCGACTCGGTGGCGATGTCGACCCGGGTGCGCAGCAAGGCACTGGCGCGCTCGACGCGTTGGGACAGCGATGTCAGGCGCTGCGCCGTGGCCTGCACGGTCGCCATGGCTGGCGACAGGCGGCGTTGCAGAAAGTCGCCGATGGTTTGCGTGCCGGGGAAGGGCGTTTCACGCAGCTGACTGATGCGCTGCTCGACCAGGCCATGGTAGGCCTGCGTGGCCGAGAAGCGGTACATGTGCGTGGCAGTGGCCCGCTCGATGCGCGCGGCCAGACTGATCAGTGTGGCCAGCAGGTCTTGATCGGAGGCCTCGGTGTTTTCCATGCGCGCGGTGATTTCGGCCAGGCGTGTTTCTGATTCGGTGAGCACGGGGCCGAGCTCTTTGGCCACAGGCAGGCCCCGCAGCGCCATCAGCCGGTAGGTCTCCAACTCCAGCACGCGCTGGGACAGGCGGCCTGCACGCATCTCGGATGTGTTGACAGGCGAGACCACCAGCAGGCGCTCGAAGCCGCTGTCGCGCAGCCTGAAGTCGGTCATCACGCAGGAGCGGCGGATGCCCATCAGCGAGGCAAGCGTGTCGCGGCCTTCGAACCAGGGGCCGGCCAGCGCCTTCATGGCGGGCAGGTCGTCCACATCGCCGTTGACCATGACCATCATGATGGCGGCCACCGTGCGCCCAGGTATGGCGGCCAGCCAGGCCGGGTCGACCACCAGCGCCTGCAACAGTTCGGCTTCGCTGCCGCCTGCCAGAGCCGCGTCGGGCAAGGACTGCACGATGGAGTAGCGCGTGAACTCGGTGTGCCGCTCCCACTTGATGGTGTGGTTGGCAAAACGCAGGCGCAGAAAGTGGCCTGAGAGCCTGTCCAGGTCCAGATCGACCTGACCGGGCAGCTTGCGCAGATGCGCCCATTCCTCGTCTCGGCTGATGCCTTCGTTGAGCACGGCCACGTACACCACAAAGGCCGGCAGGCGGATGCGTGCGGGCGGACGGGCATGTACTTCGTTGTGCAGCGTGGTGCGCAGGCTGTCGTCGGGGGGCAGGGCGCTGGAGGTGTGGACAGTCATGTAGAGCGTGCAAAACGTGGTGACAGCCGCAGGATCGTACATGGCCTGAGGACTTGCGGGACGGCCTGATGGGGCCCGTGTTGTCAGATGACGCAGGTCACGCGCTTCTTGTCTTTGGTGCGTGAGGCCCAGATGAGCGCACAGGGCGCATCGCCACGCACCGTGCTTGCGCAAAGCGGCGCCAGCAAGGCGTCAGACTGCCCGTGCGCTGAACGGAACTGCACCAGCGCGGTGAAATCGAGCTGGCACGCTAGCTGCTATCTCCCTTCTGGTATTACCAATCGTTCAACCCGTAATAACCGAGATGGGGCCAAATCATGAGTTCAACGGCAGTAGCAAAGCGTTTGTTTGGTGGCGTCAAGGCCTTGATGGTCGCGGCTGTGGTGGTGAGTGCCCCCGCAGGCTGGGCCGCCGAGCCCCTGAAGGTGGGCTACAGCGACTGGCCGGGCTGGGTGGCCTGGCAGGTGGCCATTGACAAGGGCTGGTTCAAGCAAGCCGGGGTGGACGTCAAGTTCGAATGGTTTGACTACTCCGCTTCGATGGAAGCCTTTGCCGCAGGCAAGATCGATGGCGTGACCGTGACCAATGGCGACGCCCTGGTGACGGGCGCTGGCGGCGCCAAGAGCGTGATGATCTTGCTGACCGACTACTCCAACGGCAACGACATGATCATCGGCAAGCCCGGCATCAAGTCCCTCAAGGATCTGAAGGGCAAGAAGGTCGCGGTGGAAGTGGGCCTGGTCGAGCACCTGCTGCTGCTCAACGGCCTGAAGAAGGCCGGCCTGAAGGAGTCTGATGTCACGCTGGTGAACGCCAAAACCAACGAGATGCCGCAGGTGCTGGCCTCGGGTGACGTGGCAGCCGTGGGTGCTTGGCAGCCCATCGCGGGCCAGGCCATCAAGGGCGCACCGGGCGCCAAGCCGCTGCTGACCTCGGCCGACGAACCCGGCCTGATCTATGACGTGTTGACCGTGAGCCCGGCCAGCCTGGCCAGCCGCAAGGCCGATTGGCAAAAAGTGGTCAAGGTCTGGGACAAGGTGGTCAGCTACATCGAAGACCCCAAGACCCAGCCTGACGCCGTGAAGATCATGGCAGCCCGTGTGGGCGTGCCGGCCGATGCCTATGTGCAGTTCCTCAAGGGCACCAAGCTGTTGTCGCTGAGTGCGGGCAAGCAGGTCATGGTCAAGGCCGATGGCTTCAAGTCGCTGTATGGCTCTTCCAAGATCGCCGATGACTTCAACGTCAAGAACGCGGTCTACAAGGACGCCCAGAAGATCGACAGCTACATCGACCCCAGCCTGACGATCAACGCACTGAAGTAAACACGCCGCACCCAGCATCAAGTCAGCCTCAACGGGGTACGAGTCATGAGTCAGACCGGATGGTTCGCCGTGCGCGCAACCTTGTCGCCGCGCCGCAAGCTGGTGCTGGGCGTAGGGGCCTTTCTGCTGCCCCTGCTGCTGTGGTGCGCGGTGAGCTACCTGCCGTTCTTGTGGCACCCGCAGGTGATGGTGACCCAGCCCGGTGATGTCGACTACTTCCAGGTCGGTATGCGGTTGGACAAGGCGGTGTTCCACGATGAGGTGCAGGCCATGCGGCAGGAGGGCAAGGCACTGCCCGAGGGTGAGCCTGCCAACCCCGTCTACCTGCCTGCGCCGCACGAGGTGGGCAGGGCGTTTTACACGGCCTTCACCACCGCGCCCGAGCAGCGTGATGCGCCCTGGCTGCACGAGAGCCTGTGGCACAGCATCCAGATCATCTTCTGGGGCTTCTTGATCTCTTCGGTGATCGGGGTGCCGCTGGGCATCGTCTGCGGCACCTACAGCAGCATCGCGCGGCTGAACGAACCTTTCATCGAGTTCTTTCGTTACCTGCCGGCGCCGGCATTTGGGGCACTGGCTGTGGCCATCCTGGGCATCCATGACGGGCCCAAGATCGCCATCATCGTGATCGGCACCTTCTTTCAGCAGGTGCTGGTGGTGTCCAACACCACACGCAAGCTGGACTTCGCCCTGCTGGAAGCGGCCATGACCCTGGGCACCAAGCGCTGGCGGCTGATCACCCGCGTGGTGGTGCCGGGCATCTTGCCAGACCTGTACCGCGACCAGCGTGTGTTGCTGGGCTGGGCCTGGACTTACCTGATCGTGGCCGAGTTGATCGGCACCAGCTCGGGCATCACCTTCTTCATCACGCAGCAGGCGCGCTACCAGCACTTCGAGAACGTGTATGCAGCCATCGCCATGATCGGGATCATCGGTCTGGGCATTGACCTGCTGCTGGCCTGGCTGGGCCGCCACCTCTTCCCGTGGGACCGCTCACAGGACAAGCACTGAAAGGCGCTCACATGACCATGTCATATCTGGACCAGTCCGACGCCGTGCGGGCGCGCTTTGACAAGCTCAAGCAGCGCGAGGTCATCCTGGAGGTCAAAGGCCTGGGCAAGACCTATGCCTCGCACCAGGGAGAAGTCACCGCGCTGAAAGGCATCGACTTCAAGACCCACCGCCGCGAGTTCGTGTGCGTGATCGGGCCATCGGGTTGCGGCAAGTCCACGCTGATCCGCATCCTGGCGGGGCTGGAGTCCTACACCTCGGGCGAGGTGCTGCTCGATGGTGCGCCCGTGCAGGGCCCGGGTCGCGACCGGGGCATGGTGTTCCAGGGCTACACCTTGTTCCCCTGGCTGACCGTCAAAAAGAACGTGATGTTCGGCCTGGAGATGAACAACGCCGGCCGCAACGAGGCCGAGTCTGAAGCGCGCCAGTGGCTGGAGCTGGTGGGCTTGAGCAAGTTTGCCGATGCCTACCCGCACCAGTTGTCAGGCGGCATGAAGCAGCGTGTGGCCATTGCGCGCGCGCTGGCCAACCAGCCGCGCATCCTGCTGATGGACGAGCCGTTTGGCGCGCTGGATGCGCAGACCCGCGCCAAGATGCAGAGCCACCTGCTGGAGATCTGGAAGAACATCGACATCACCATCCTGTTCATCACGCATGACCTGGATGAGGCGATTTTTCTGGCCGACCGCATCCTGGTGCTCAAGGCCCACCCGGGTGAAGTGCAGGAGCTGATCGAGGTGCCTGTGCCCCGTCCACGCTCGGCCATGCAGGTCAACAGCCCCGAGTTCCAGGCGACCAAGGCGCGGCTGGAGGCCCTGATTCACCCACCCAAGCCCGAGTCCGAGCACAGTGAAGACGACGAGATCATGCCCAAGGTGATCCGCTTCACGGACATCGCCGACAACGTCGAATGAATGGGCTCAGCCATGTCCTTGCCTTCACCATCATCAACCAAGCCAAGCGCCTGGTCTGAACTGACCTGGGCTGAGTTGCCCGACAAGCTGCAGGCCAGCGCGCAATCGGCCATCCTGCCCGTCGGCGCCACCGAGCAGCACGGCCCGCACATGGGTTGCGGCATGGACGCGGTGATCGCCGATGTACTGTGCCGTGCGGTGTCTCAGCGCACCGGGGTGCCCATGCTGCCCACCTTGCCTTACGGTTGCTCGCTGGGCCACAGCCGCCGCTGGCCTGGCACGATTGCCGTGCAGCCCATCACCCTGATCGAGCTGGTCAAGCAGATCGGCGACGGGGCCTACCACAGTGGAGTGAGGCGCCTGTTCATCGTCAATACGCATGTCACCAATGCCGCGCCACTGCGTTGCGCGCTGGAGATGCTGCGCGCCGAGCACGACGACCTGATGGTGGCCGTGATCAACTCGCCCAGCATCAGCGAGCGGGTGCGGCGCTTTCATTTTGCTGATGCCGAAGACTGGCATGCCAACGACGCCGAGACCTCGCTGATGCTGGCCTTGGCGCCCGAGATGGTGCGTCCCGAACTGCTCGCGCAGGCCGATGACCCTGATCGCACCGAAGGGCAGGTGTTCGCCCACCCGGTCAACCGCACCAGCCTCAACGGGGTCACCGGCACACCGAGCCTGGCCACCGCTGCCAAAGGCCAGCAGGGCTTTGACTGGATGGTGGAAGACCTCTCGGCCCTCATCGAGCGCGGCATGACCCAGACGCCGCCATTGGCCCATTCCTACTTTGACCGCGTGGCCTGAGCGCCGCGCCTTTGTTGTCGCACCACGGAGCCTCTTATGCATTCCCCTGACGAAGTGAAAGCCATCCAGCAGTCTCTCAAGGACAAGGGTGTGAAGTACTGCATCGGTGCCTATGTCGACATCCATGGCATCCAGAAAGCCAAGGTGGTACCCATTGATCACCTGCCACAGATGGCAGCGGGCTCGGAGCGCTACACCGGCTATGCGCTCGACGGTCTGGGCCAGGCGCCCAACGAAGACGAGCTGACGTCGGTGCCCGACCTGCGCCACATCGTGCAGTTGCCCTGGGAGCCCAAGATCGCCTGGATGCCGGCTGACAACCACTTTCAAGGCGAGCCATACCCGTTGAGCACGCGTGTGGCCCTGCAAAGCGTGATGGCCGAGGCTGCCAAAATGGGCTTTGGCATGAACCTGGGCATCGAGTGTGAGGTTTTCCTGCTGCGCAAGGGCGAAGACGGCAAGCTGTCCGTGCCGCACGCCGGCGACAACCTGGTCAAGCCTTGTTATGACGTCAAGGGTTTTGTCGACAACTTCAGCTGGCTGGACAAGGTGGCCACCTGCATCAACGACCTGGGCTGGGACCTTTACTCGTTTGACCACGAGGATGCCAATGGCCAGTTCGAATTCGACTTCAACTACGCCGACGTGCTCACCACCTGCGACCGCCTGACCTTCTTTCGCATGATGGCCAAGCACTATGCCGAAGAAGAGGGCTTGCTGGCCACCATGATGCCCAAACCCTTTGCCAACAAGACGGGCAACGGTGCGCACTTCAACATGTCGCTGTATGACATCAAGACGGGCAAGAACCTGTTTGCCTGCGACCCCAAGGACGATCCGCGCGGCATTGGCCTGACGCCCCTGGGTTACCAGTTCGTGGGCGGCATCCTCAAGCACGGCCGGGCCCTGTGCGCGGTCTTTGCCCCGACGGTCAATAGCTACAAGCGCCTGGTGCGCCGAGGCGCCATGAGCTACTTCTCGTGGGCGCCGGTGTTCAACTCATTCGGCTCGAACAACCGGACCAACTCGGTGCGCATCCCGGCGGGCGGTGGCCGCTGCGAGTCGCGCAATGCCGACGGCGCTGTCAACCCCTATCTGGCGGCCACATTGGCGCTGGCGGCGGGGCTGGAGGGCATCCGCGAAGGCATCGACCCAGGCGTGGCCAATGAGGACAACCTGTATGACCTGAGCGACGCGCAGCGTCGTGACCGCGGCATCGAGTTCCTGCCGCAGACCTTGCAGGAAGCGGTGCAGGCCTTCGCGGCAGACCCCCTGGTCGAACGCACGCTGGGCAAGGCCTTGCGCGACGAGTTCATCAAGTACAAAACCGAGGAGTGGGAGGCCTACCACCTGTCGGTCAGCCAGTGGGAAGTGGACCGTTACAGCGCCATGTTCTGAGGCCCGCCATGGACGACACCCTTGAGAGCCGCGCCAGCCAGGTCACCCGCATCAGCATTTCGATGCCGGAGGACCTGCTGACCGAACTGGACCACATGGTGGAGCGGCGCGGCTTTGACAGCCGATCCCAGGCCATTGGTGCCATGATCAACGAGCAGTTGCTGGAGCACAAACGGCAGCTTGGCGAGCAGATCATGGTGGGCACCATCACCTTGTTGTATGACCGCTCGGTCAAGGGTGTGCAAAAGCAGCTGTCAGACTTGCAGTGCCATCACATTGATGAGGTCATCAGCTCACTGCATGTGCATTTGATGGACAAGCAGATGCTGGAGGTGGTGCTGGTGCAAGGCCCGGCCAGCAAGCTGCAGGACATTGCCGACGCCATGAGCACCCTGAGAGGGGTGATCACCGGGCGCCTGCAGTTGATGGCAGCCACGATACCGCCGGTGCACCCTTTGTCTCCCGAGCCTGTCAGGCTCGCCAAGGGTGCCTGAGTTCAGGTGCCGAGCTCAGGGGCTTGACATCTTGTCCCCGTGGTGCCGATGCCCGTGATGCGGCTTGTGGTGCCGGTCGTGTTGCCCGTTCTTCTCATGATGCCGGCATGCGCCACCGGCGGGGTGGTTCTGCATCTGCATGGGGCAGGCGGGCGCTGACGCGCTACAAGCGGCCATGCCCTTCATGCCCGGCATGGTCACGCCCTTGTCCTGGGCACGCTTTGTCATGGCCTCGTGTTGCTCGGCCCGAATGCGCTCGCGTTCGGCATCGGTTTGTGCCGCCCACAAGCGCGCACGCAACAGGGTGTGTTCCTTGTCAGTCATGAGCGGGCAGGCGCCGGCATGCATGTCTGCCATCGACATGGCTTGCGCCTTGGCTGGCGGCGATGCGGGTGTGGCCGCCTGTGCCATGGTGGCGGTGAGCCACAGCGCGGCAGACAGGCTGCCAATGATCAGCGAGGTCAGGGTTTGACGGTGTTGTGCCATGGGCTGCTCCTTATGGTTTCAGCCCATTGTGCGCGCCACAAGCTCCTCGTGCTTGACCTGAGTCAAGTGCCAGGGCGTGGCAAGCGGCCGGTGCGTCCTCAGCGAATCTTGCCGAGCAGGGTTTCGATTTCTTCGAACATCTCGCCCATGCCAGCATCGGTGGCCTGATCGGTGCCCAGCCTGGCCTGCAACTGCTGCTCCATGAAGCACATCGTCATGCGCACATAGGTGCTGTCCAGCGCCTTGCGCACGGCGGCCATCTGCGTGGCAATGGGCAGGCAGCCTTCGCCTTCTTCGATCATGCGCTGGATGCCGCGCAGTTGTCCCTCGGCCCGCTTGAGGCGGTTGAGGATGTCGGTGCGGCTTTTGTCGTTGTCCAGGGCGGCCATGGTGCAGTCGTCCGGTGAAGGAGTGGGAGTTTGACGGCGGGCCCTCATTTTGCCCTGTCCGGCACGCCCATCTTGCGCAAGGCAATGGCCATGGGGCAAAAATTGGTGAAGCCGAACTGGAACAGGTTGGCGCCCACAAAGGCCGTGAAGGCCAGTGCCCATTTGGAGACGAAGAGCGGGCTGCCCTCCACCCCCAGCGCCAGCGAGATCATGATGAAGAGGCCGGCGATGATGCGGATCATGCGTTCGGTGGTCATGGTGGATGTCTTTCGTTTGGAGCAGATGACAAGGCTCATGCGGCCTCATGTTGGCGCCGGTAAGCGGCGTAGTACAGCACCGGGATGACCACCAGCGTCAGCAAGGTAGACACCAGAATGCCGAAGATCAGGGTCACGGCCAGACCGTTGAAGATGGGGTCGTCCAGGATGAAGAAAGCGCCCACCATGGCCGCCAGGCCCGTCAGCGCAATGGGTTGCGCCCGAACCGATGCCGACTGCAGCACCGCGTCCTTGAAGGCCACGCCCTGGGCCACTTGCAGTTCGATGAAGTCCACCAGCAAGATGGAGTTGCGCACGATGATGCCTGCCAGCGCAATCATGCCGATCATCGAGGTGGCCGTGAACTGCGCACCCAGCAGGGCATGGCCGGGCATCACGCCAATGATGGTCAGCGGGATGGGCGCCATGATGATCAGGGGCGTGCGGTAGGACTTGAACTGCGCGACCACCAGCAGGTAGATCAGGATCAGGCCCACACCATAGGCCGCGCCCATGTCGCGGAAGGTCTCATAGGTGATCTGCCATTCGCCGTCCCACTTGATGGCGTAGGCGCGGTAGGGGTCAGCGGGTTGACTGATCCAGTACTCGCCCAGGCTGCCTGTGCCTGGCAAGGCTGCGTCCGCCAGCTTGTTGCGGATGGCGAACAGGCCATACAGGGGCGAATCGAGTTGGCCTGCCATGTCGCCGTACACGTAGCTCACGGGCATCAGGTCCTTGCTGAACAGGGGCTTGTCGATCACGCCTTGTTCCACCCGCACCAGCTCGGACAGGGGCACCAGTTGGCCATTGGCGGCGCGCAGTGGCAAACGCAGCAGGGTGTCCAGGCCCACCTGCGAGGTGCGTGGCAACTGGATGCGCACCGGCACAGCCCGCTGACTCATGCCGTCGTGCAGGTAGGTGGCGTCGGCACCAGACAGCGCGGCTTGCACCGCCTGGGCTACCGTGGCAACGGGTATGCCCAACGACTCGGCGCGCTGGCGCTGCACGCGCAGAAACGCGCGCGGGGCGTCGGCCTTGAGGCTGGTATCGATGCCGACAATATCGGGCGTACCGCCAAATGCCTGCGCCACACGCAGCGCCAGTTGCTGACGCCCCGCTTCGTCTGGCCCATAGACCTCCGCCACCAGCGGCGACATCACGGGCGGCCCAGGTGGGACCTCAACCAGCTTGACGCGGCCACCGTGCCGGGCGGCGATCTTCTCCAGTTCAGGGCGCAGGCGCTGCACGATGGCGTGGCTCTGGTCGGCCCGGTGGTGTTTGTCAACCAGGTTGACCTGCAGGTCACCCTGTTCGGCATCGGCGCGCAGCTTGTATTGGCGCACCAGACCATTGAAGGTGATGGGCGAGGCCGTACCGGCATAGCCCTGCAGGTCCACCACCTCGGGCTGCCGGGCCAGCAGGGCGCTCATGTCCTGCAGCGCCGCAGCGGTGTCTTCCAGGGGCGTGCCTGCGGGCATGTCCAGCACCACCTGGAACTCGCTCTTGTTGTCAAAGGGCAGCATCTTGAGCACCACCCCCATGCCAGACGAGGGTACGGTGGTCAGGGCCACCGAGAGCAGCAAGGCCAGGACGATGCCGCCGCCCATCATCCAGCGGCGCGCGCGGTGCACGAGCAAGGGGCGCAGCACGCGTTCGAACAGGCTGTGCAGCCTGCGGTTCATGGCGCTGGGTGCGGCCTTGTCGTGGCTGCCCGCGTGCGGCTTCATGAGCTTGAGGGCCAACCAGGGCGTGACCGTGAAGGCGATACCCAGGGAAATGGCCATGCCCAGGCTCGCATTGATGGGGATGGGGCTCATGTAGGGCCCCATCAGGCCGCTGACAAAAGCCATGGGCAACAGCGCGGCGATCACGGTCAGGGTGGCCAGGATGGTGGGGCCACCGACTTCGTCCACCGCCAGCGGGATGATCTCGCGCAGGGGCTTGCTTGGGCTCAGCGCCTGGTGACGGTGGATGTTTTCGACCACCACGATGGCGTCGTCCACCAGGATGCCGATGGAAAAGATCAAGGCAAACAGCGACACGCGGTTGAGCGTGAAGCCCCATGCCCAGGAGGCGAACAGCGTGGCGCTCAGTGTCAGCACCACCGCCGCGCCCACGATCACCGCTTCGCGCCGACCCAGTGCCAGGCCCACCAGCAAGATGACCGAGCCCGTTGCAAATGCCAGCTTCTGAATCAGCTTGTTGGCTTTTTCTGCCGCCGTCTCGCCGTAGTCCCGTGTGATGGTCATCTCCACGTCGGCTGGCAGCACGGTGTTGCGCAAGGCGTCCAGGCGCTGACGCACCGCGCGGGCGACGTCCACCGCGTTCTGGCCTGGCTTTTTGGTCACGCTCAGCGTCACGGCCGGGAAAGCCTGGCCGGCTGGCATGCTGGCGGTATTGGCCGGGCCAGGCGTGAACCACACGTGGCGCCGGGCCTGCTGCGCGCCCGCTTCAATGTGGGCCACCTCGCGCAGGAACACCGGGCGGCCATGGCTCACGCCCACCACCAGTTGCCCCACGTCTTCGGCGGATCGCAACACATCGCCGGTCTCCACATGCAACATCTGACTGCGCCCGCTGGCCTGGGGCGACAGCACCGAACCCGAAGGCAGGCTGAGGTTGGCTGCAGCCAAGCTCTGTTGCAGGCTGGCCAGGTCGATGCCGCGCTCGCGCAGCCGGTCCGGGTCCAGCGACACCATCACCGCCTGGCCAGGTCCACCCAAGGTTTGTACCTCGCGGGTGCCCGGCACGCGCTTGATCTCGGCTTCCAGGCTGCGCGCCACGCGCTCCAGGTCCAGGGCCGATGTCGACTGGCGGCTCCACAGCGTCACCGCCAGCACGGGCACGTCATCGATGCCAGTGGGTTTGACGATGGGCGGCAGGGCGCCCAGGTTGCGGGGCAACCAGTCCTGGTTGGCGTTGAGCACGTCATACAGGCGCACCAGCGCATCGGTGCGTGGCACGCCAACCTTGAACTGCACGGTCAGCACGGCCATGCCTGGGCGTGATACCGAGTAAGTGTGCTCGATGTCGGCGATCTGCCCCAACACCTGCTCGGCTGGGCGGGCAATCAGCGCCTGCACCTCGGCACTGGATGCGCCAGGGAAGGCGATCAGCACATTGGCCATGGTGACGTTGATCTGCGGCTCTTCTTCGCGCGGCGTGACCAGCACGGCGAACAAACCCAGCAGCATCGCCACCACGGCAAGCAAGGGTGTGATGGCCTTGTCCTGGAAGCTGCGGGCCAGACGGCCTGATACACCCAGCGCGCTCATGGCTTGGCCGGGCTGGCGTTGGCCAGGCCCGCTTTCAAGGCGTCTGCCGCGATCACGTCACCGGCTTGCACACCGCTCAGCAAGGTGACCTGTCCGGCACGGGCACCTGTGCCTGTGCGCACGGCCTGCAGCATGAAGCGGCCTTCGCGCACCACATAGACGGCGGTCAGTTCACCACGCTGCAACACGGCTTGGACCGGCACCTGCAAGGGGTGACCTGGTGTATCGCTGGCATCGGCAAAACGCACGGTCACGGCCTGGCCAGGCAGGATCTGGACCTCGGGCAAATCCAGGCGCCATTCCACGGTCTGGGAGACCGGGTCCGCACCCGGCAGCGAGACGACCCGTGTTGGCTGCACCCATTGCAGCGCCATGCCTTGCGCGCCAACAGGCAGCCCTACCTCGACGCGCTTGGCCGACCGAAGCTGCGCTGCCTGCGAAGCCGGTACTTGCACCACGGCCCGCAGAGGGCGCGGTGCGTAGAGCGTCAAGATAGGGCGGCCTGGCAGCGCCAGGTCCCCGACCTCAGCCTGGGTGGACAGCACCCTGCCTTCAAAGGGGGCGATGATGGTCGCAAAGCCCTTGGCCAGGTTGGCTTGCGCACGACTCGCCTGAGCGGCGCTCATGGCCGCCTGGGCCGCGCGCCACTGCGCCTGGGCCGTGTTCAAGGCCGCCGCGCTGATGAAACCTTGTGCTTTCAGTTGCTGGCTGCGTTCCCATTGCTGGCGCGCGTTGCTCAACTGCGCGTCTGCCTGGGCCACGTCAGCCTGGCTGCGACTCAGCCCGGCTTGCGCATCTCGTTCGTCGATCCGCGCGAGCACCTGGCCTGTCTTGACCGTGTCGCCGGCCTTGACCATCAGGGCGACGATATTGCCTGGCACCTGGGCTGCAACGGTGGTTTGCCGAACAGCCTGGATGACGCCATCCCACTCTGTGGTGGCGCCTTGCACCTGAGCCTGCAAGCGCAGCGTGGGCACCATGACACCGTCGATTGCCCCAGCGTGCGCGGGCGCAAGCATGTTCAGTGTGCCCAGCAAAGCCAGCATCGGCAATGCAGTCAGCCAGGCGCGGGCGCCAAGGCGAATGCGGGCGGGGGCAGACTGGATCTCTTCGGGCATGGCGCCATCTCCTTGCGATACCCTATGGAGTATACATATACCCTATAGGGTATGCAAGGGGCGCTTTGGCATCTGCGATGGGCTGGCGCTCAGCCTGGGATCAACACACTCGATTCCGGCTTGGCCGGGTCGTAATACACCCGCACCCGTTGCCCCGCCTGAAACGGCGCCAGCTCCTGCATGGCGGACTCCTGTGTGAAATGGTTCAAGCCGAAGGCCCGTAGCCGTTTGCCGACGTAGTCCACGCCGTTGACGGTATAGCGGTAGCGCACCTCGGTGAGCCACTCGTGTGTGGGCGTGCCACGCTGGTCGCCGGTTTCATTGCGTGCAAAGGCCCGCGATTGCAGCATCTCGCCTTCTACGTAAGGCCATTGGGGGCTGCCTTGCTTGATATGCCAGGCGCGCCAGGCCAGCAGCCCGAAGACCGTGATGAAGGCGATGAGCAGGTATTTACCGATGTCGTCAGGCATGAGGCTTCTCGATGTGGCGCTGTGCAGCCCGCAGCAAGCTGCACCGAACCATTGTCCGGCATCCACCTTGTCCCGGTTTTGCGCGAAGATGTGAACCCGCTTGATTTTGATGCCAGCTCGCCTGACCATGTCCCAACCTTCTATGCACAGCCCGTTTTATGCCCACCTGTCCCGCTTGCGCTTCATCAAGCGATGGGGCTTGATGCGCAATGCCGTCGAAGAGGATGTGGCCCAGCACAGCTGGGAGGTGGCCGTGCTGGCCCATGCGCTGGCCGTCATCAGCCGGGACGTGTTTGGGCAGTCCATCGACCCCAATGCGGTGGCCACCCGCGCCCTGTTCCATGACGCCACCGAAGCCATCACCGGTGACCTGCCTACCCCGGTGAAGTACTCGCCCGCCATGCGCCACGCCACGGCCAACCTTGAAGGCGAGGTGTGCAGCGAAATGCTCAGCCTGCTGCCCCCGGCCTTGTTGCCCGCACTGCAAGGCGTGATGGACCACCACGACTGGCCCGCAGAAGAAGCACGCCTGATCAAGTCTGCCGACCGCCTGGCCGCCTGGCTCAAGTGCCGGGCCGAGCTGCGCTATGGCAACCGCGAGTTCGAGCAGGCCACACAGCAGGTGCGCGCCAAGATCGACGAACACATGAGCCCCGAGGTCCGCTACTTTCTCGATACCTTCGGCTCGGCCTTCGAGCTGACGCTGGACTCCCTGATGCAAGGCGAGTGAGGCGTCATGGCCCGACACACCACCCCCAATCCCACCATGCTGCTCGACGCCAGCTTTGGTGAGCCCGAAGCCATGGCCCGTGTGCTCGAAGCGCACCCGGACTACCGCGTGCTGCGTCGCCTGGTCCCCACGCGGGAGTACGGTCGCAAGCGCACCGGCGACGTCGCCAAGGTCCTGATCCTGGACACCGAAACCACCGGACTGGATTCATCTCGCGACCGCATCATCGAACTGGCGTTGTTGCTGGTTGATGTGGATGTGCAGACAGGTCAGCCCCTGCAGGTGCTGGATGTGTATGACGAGCTGGAGGACCCGGGACGCCCCATTCCCGCCGAGGCGCTGCGCGTTACCGGCATCACCGACGCCATGGTGGCTGGCAAGAAGCTGAACGAGGACCGCATCACCCAACTGATGCAAGGCGTCTCGCTGGTGATCGCCCACAATGCCCGTTTTGACCGGGGCTTTGTCGAAAAGCGATTGCCAAGCTTTGCCCAGTTGCCATGGGCCTGTTCCGTGAGCGAGATCGACTGGGCTGCGCAAGGTCGGGGTTCGGCCAAGCTCGAGTTCCTGGCGCACGAGTTGGGCTGGTTCTACGATGCCCACCGTGCCGAGATGGACTGCCACGCCCTGCTGGCCGTGCTGGCTGCGCCCTTGCCCAACACCGGCGAGACCGGTCTGGCGCGTTTGCTGGAGGCGTCGCGATCCAGCAGCTACAGGCTCTCTGCCACCGGCGCACCCTTCGAGGCCAAAGACGCTTTGCGCACACGCGGCTACCGTTGGGATGCCGAGCGCAAGGTCTGGCACACACCGTTGACCTCACAACAGGCTCTGGATGCCGAGTGCGCCTGGCTCAAGTCTGCGGTGTATGGCAGCCGCGCGGCGCAAGTCCACGTGGCCTGTCTGAAGGCAGTGGATCGCTTTTCAAGCCGAGCAGGTGAGACGCAGGTGATCGGCCTCTGACACAGCGTGCGTGGCGCAGATATTGCGTACCCAAGCCCGTCCGCGCAGCAGTTGTCGGCAGGAGGGGCGATGCAAACATTTATCCGAGCCGCTGAAGTCTGGTTGCCTGTGCAAGATCAAGCCCTGCTCGAACTTGGTGCAGGCTTGTTTGGCGAGGCGCACAGTTTTGCTGCCGTCAGCCGAACCATGCGCTTCCCCAAGGGGCAAGGCTTGCCAGGCCATGCCTGGGACCAGGGGCGCCCTCTCTTGCTCAAGGCTTTTGAGGGTGCGAATTTTCATCGGGCCGATGCCGCCCGTCAGGATGGCTTGACCTGCGCGGTGGCCCTGCCATATTTTGTGGGTGCTCGGCTCACTGCCGTGCTGGTGCTGTTTGGCAGTGATGACCAGGCGTGCACTGGTGCGATAGAACTGTGGCGCAACGACCCGCGCATCAGCTCTGACATGACCCTGTTTGACGGCTACTACGGTGGCACCGAGCCAGCGTTCGAGCAGCTCTCGCGCGACACCTATCTGCCGCGTGGCATGGGCCTGCCCGGCATGGCCTGGCAACGCGAAGAGGCCGTGATCATGGGCGAGCTGGACACCAGCACCCGCTTTCTGCGTGGTGATGTGGCCACCGATTCCGGCATTTGCCGCGGCCTGGCCATGCCTTGTGACACCACGGGGCACGCCAGCTATGTGTTGACGCTGCTCTCGGGCGAGGACACGCCGATTGCCCGTCGCGCCGAGCGCTGGCTGCTGGACACCACACAGCAGCACCTCCAACTGGCAGGCGGCTACTGCGAAATACAAGGCTCGCTGGACCAGACGGGCAGCGTGGTACGCCTGGCCCTTCTGGACCCGCTCGTGACCGAGGCCTTGCGCGCCGGCACGCCAGTGCTCAGCGAGGTGGCCCAACAGATGGTCGGCCCCATTGGCGAGGCGGCCAGGGCCTGTGGTGCGGCGGGCTGCGTGTGGGTGCCGGTGATGAGCGAGGACAAGGTCTCGGAACTGGTGGCCCTGTACCTTTGAATCTGCTCGGGTATGAGGCCGCAACCCATAGCAAGTCGCTTGGTCAAATGCGCCGAGCTCAGCAAACCTGAGCCATGAGGTTTTCAATAGGGCCATCTGTTGATGCCCTTGTTGGAGAACCCGCATGCCTGCCTTGCTGCTGTCGACCGCTCCGGTCCCTTTGAAACCCGCCAAGACCAATGGCCTGGCCGATCTTGGCGTGCCCATGCTGGACAGCACCGTGGTCAAAAAGGGCAAGCTGGTCGAGTTTGAACAACTGCAGGACAACGGCAAAGTGGGTCGCCGATTCCAGAACATCCGCGTGACTGCCGTGAAGGCAGAGGAGGGCGGCAAGGTCTCTTCCAAAGCCATCGTCGTGTTCGAGGTTTTCGGTGACGACAATGTGCCCGAGGCTGGCAACCAGGGCGTGGCGGCCGTCTTGAGCGCGGGCGACAAGACGCTGCTGGAAGTGCCCCTGGGCACGCTGTTCATGCCTTACGGGTGCTGCTGGTACGAGAACCGCTTCTCGATCGACATCAGCAACGAGGTTTTCGATCAGGTCGACACGCTGGGCCTGGTGGCCAGGGCCGACGAAGTGCGGGCCATCTGAGCCGCGTGCTCACCACGAGACGGCCATGGCATTTCAAACTCTGTGCAAGCAGCGCAACCTGGGTGAGGGCGAGACCACACCCTTCATGCTCGATGGCCACGAGGTGCTGGTGGTGTGGCCAGACGGCGGTCAGCCACGTGCCTTTCAGGGCGAATGCCCTCACGAGAAACAATCGCTGGTGAACAACTCGGACTTCAATGGCCGCATTCTGGTCTGCACCGTGCATGGCTGGGTGTTTGATGGGCGAACCGGCGAGGGGCTGCGCCCCACAGGCTGCAAGCTGGACGAATACCCTCTGCGCATGGCCGATGGCATGGTCGAGATCGACCTGAGCGCGCGCGCCTGAACCGTGCCTACGTTCGCATGACGCCCGCTTCAGCCGCGCCGCCGCCTGACCTGGCGCAGCACTTTGAACGCATCATCACCGACCGGCATGTCCGGGCTGGCCGCACGCTGGTGGCGGCGCTGGGCCTGGTGCCGGGTGCCAGCGTGCTGGAACTGGGTTGCGGCACAGGCCTGCTCAGCGAGCACCTGGCCGACAAGGTCGGCATGCGTGGCGATGTGCTGGGCCTGGACCCCTCGGCCTACCACATGGCGATTGCGCACCAACGGTCCAGGCCCAATCTGCGCTTTCAGGTGGGCTCGCCGTTTGCGATGGCCCGCTTCCCTGCTGCCTGTTTTGACGTGGTTGTGGCCAATGGCCTGTTGCAGCACTGGCCCGATCACCTCACGCCCTTGCGCGAGTTGCACCGGGTGCTCAAGCCTGGGGGGCGCCTGGGCCTGGTCACCGACAGCCGGGATCATCCCCATCCTGTGAGCGTGGTGCACGATGCGGTCGTGGCGCGCGCGCCATTCAGTGACTATGGCCGCAGCCCGGACGACGTGTCTCATGCCGTCACGGCCACCGAACTGGATGCATTGCTGCACCAGGCGGGCTTCGACCAGGTGGAGATCACCCCGCAGGCAGATGTGAATGTGCACAGCACGGTCAGTGCGGCGATCGCATTTGTGCAGGCGGGCGCGTGGGGCCGCTTCCTGCGCCACTTGCCGGATAAGCCGCTTGACCTGCGTGATCAGGCGCTGCAGCAGATCACCCTCGGCCTTGAAAGGCTGCGCACCGCTGAAGGCATTCGCCACACCGGCCTGCGCCTGATGGCTGTGGCCCGAAAGTAGCGAGTCAGCTGCACATCCTGTGTGTGAGGGGGTTTACAAGCCGGCGCTCAGGTTTTCTAATTAGGTGTAATTACCAATTTTGCGTGTTCAATCGGGGTGCCCGGCACGCGCACTGCCCATCGGCAGTGCATACATACACTAGGCGGACGCATGAACAAGCAACAAATCACAGCCTTTGTGGCAAAGGCCATCGTGGGCGGCGCCCTGATGGGGGCTTCTCTGGCGCATGCCCAGTTCGTGGTCAATGGCTCGCTGGAAGGCCCTGTTGTCAACTGGGGCGTGCCAACGGGCTGGACGATCCTGGCCGGCTCTCCCGACACCATGAATGCATCCAACAATGTGGGTGTCAGTGGACTGCAGAGCTTCGTGGCTGTGCCTGAGGCTTCGCCTGACGGTGGCAACTGGGTGGGTATCGGCGCCGATACCGGTTTCGTCGAGTCATTTGCCCAGACAGTGAGCGGCCTGACTGTGGGTGTTGAATACACCTTGTCCTGGTACGCCGGCAATTTTGGCTACGCGCCACTGAGCTACAGCAACCCCAACGCCATCCGTGCGACGCTCAATGGCGTGTTGTTGGGCACGGGCGCCAGCCTGCCGACCAGCTCGGAATGGGTTTACGAATCGCTGAACTTCGTGGCCACTTCCAGCAGCCAGGTCCTGGCCTTCCAGCTGGATACCAGCGCCAAGGCTTATGTGTCGATCGACGGCATTGCCATCACTACCGCGGTCGTGCCTGAACCTGCTTCCATGGCGCTGCTGTTGGCCGGGCTGGCTGGTGTGGGGCTGAGCGCGTCACGTGCCGCCAAGCGGCGTCATCACGCTGCCTGACCTGCCGTCCTGACAGGCGAGCCCGCCGGTTGTGGCGTGGATCGCAGGTAGCGCGCCAGGGTGCGCGCCAGGTCTACGGGCCTGAAGGGCTTGCACAGATGGTCGTCCATGCCGGCGCCCTGACAGCGCTCGGCGCAAGAGTCTCGCCCATTGGCCGTCAGGGCCACGATGCTCACGGGTTGCTCGCCGCGCGCGCGTTCGCGTTCGCGTATCTGGCGTGTGGCCTCGAAGCCATCCATTTCCGGCATTTCGCAGTCCATCAAGACCAGGTCGGCGCGTTGATGGGCCAGCCAGTCCACCGCATCCCGTCCATTGGTGATCACGGTGACCTTGATGCCCATGTTGTGCAACTCGGCCTCGGCCACGAGGGCATTGACCGGGTTGTCGTCCACCAGCAGGACATGCGGTACCGCCTCTGTCGGCCGGCTTTGGCGCCCGGGGGAGGGCATGCCATGGGCCTGCGTGTGGGGGGTGCATGCGGGCAGCGACAGGGTGAAGGTGAAAACCGCACCTTGCCCAGCCTCGCTTTCGCAGGTCAGGTCGCCACCCATGGCGCGGCACAGGTCGCGGGAGATGGTCAGGCCCAGTCCCGTGCCGCCAAAGCGCCTCTGGTAGGTGCCCTCAGCCTGATGAAAGGCCTCGAATATGCGGCTTTGTTCATGTGGCGCGATGCCGATGCCCGAGTCGCGCACCTCAATGCGGGCCTGGCCACTGGCGACATCGTGCCGCGCATGCAGGCGCACAAAGCCCTGTGGGGTGAACTTGATGGCGTTGCCCAGGAGGTTGTGCAGCACCTGGCGGACACGCACCGGGTCACCCATCACCTCGCCGACATGGGGCATGTCCACCTCGACCGTCAGGCACAGGCCCTTCTCGATGGCATTCACGTTGGAGGTCTCGGCCACCTCCAGCAACAGCGCGCGCAGGTCGAAGGGCTGATGGTGCAAGGGCAGACCACCGGCCTCCATGCGTGAGAAGTCCAGGACGTCGTTGATCACATTGACCAGGTGTTCGCCCGAGCCGCGAATCAGGTCCAGTTGGTGTCCTGCTTGCGGGTCTGGCTCGCGTTGGCGCAACAGGCGCACCAGGCCCAGCATGCCGTGCAAGGGGGTGCGCATCTCGTGGCTCATGGTGGCCACAAAGCGGCTGCGCGTCTCGCCCAGGGCCTGGGCCTGCCTCAAGGCCTCGGCCTGTACCTGGGTGACCTGTTCACTCTGAAAGCGCAGGTGCAGCAATTCCATGATGCGCAGGTTGGACCGTCTGGCCTCCGCCAGCAACAGCACCATCAAGCCAAACACCGATACGGCGCAGAACACGCCCAGGTCATCCTCGCGCGAAAGGGGGAAGAACGCGTTGGGCAACAACAAGGGCACGATGAACAGCCCGGCCGATGGCAGGTCAATCTGAAGCATGAATGTACCCAGTGCAGCGACGCCGATCAGCACGCCTATGGTGACGATCGCAATGTCCAGCCTCAGCACGGGCGTCAGCATCCAGCCCAACATGCCCCAGCACAGGCCGTCCAGGCAGGCCAGCGCGCGGTAGGTGTGCAAGGATGCTGCCTGGTCTTGCACGGTTTGGTTGCTGCGCAGAAACCAGCTTGAGTGCGTGAAGCGAGCCAGGCTGGCCAGCAGTCTGGCACCCAGCCAGGCAGCGATCAACTCGTGGGGGACGCGGTCTTGCAAGACCATCGTCACGCCGAAGGCCGTGACCAGGCCGAACACGATGGATGCCGGCAGCATTTCGTGCATGGCGCGGATCCTGGCTTGCGCAACACGCGAGGCCAACTCCGGGCTGGAAGCCTGGATGGTCTGGTCAATGGGCTTGGCGAAAATCTGCACAGGTAGAGGCCGAGAAAACATGTGGTCTCTCAACGCCTTCAGTTTGGGCGCTGGCCGGTGTTTCGGCTTGGGGGAATACCTGCTTCGTCGCGCCCAAGCATGACAAATTGCGCACCAGGTGGCCCCTCAATTCAGTGGGCATCAGTTGGCGCGCATCAGGGTTCGCACTGGCATGCGCACATGCACCACAACAGCACATACATGCTGGCGCAGTGTTTGCTTTGAATCAAAGAGAGTAGAAGCTGTCAGCCGCCCACGCACCAACGTTGGGGGCAGGTCATTGCTCTGGTGACGGAAGCACCGTCGCATGCTCGGGCCTGATGGGTTCGCGCATTTGTGTTCAGGCCCTCGGGCTTGTTGAGCACAACAGACAGACACATGGCTGCTCGGGCTCTGCGTGGTGCTTTCGTCTTTCCTCATTCCTATTTTGGAAAGACTGACAATGCATCGCACTTTCACCCTGAGCATCGCCCGGCTGGCATTGAGCCTGTTCGTGGCAACCGTGACCACCGCCACCTGGGCGCAAGACAAGGTCACCTTCCTCACCTCCTGGTATGCCGAAGCCGAACATGGCGGCTTCTACCAGGCTGTGGCCAAAGGCATCTACAAAAAGCATGGCCTGGACGTGACCATCAAGATGGGTGGCCCCCAGGTCAACGGCATGCAGTTGCTGGTGGCCGGGCAGGCCGACTTCATCATGGGCTACGACCTGCAGGTGCTCAAGTCCATCGAGCAGGGCTTGCCCGTGACCACGGTGGGCGCTTCCTTTCAGAAGGACCTGCAAGGCCTGATGACACACGATGACGTTGGCAGCCTGGCTGGCCTCAAGGGCAAGACCATTCTGGTGTCCAGCTCGGCCCGACCGACGTGGTGGCCCTGGTTGAAAGCCAAGTATGGCTACACCGAAGAGCAGGCGCGCCCCTATACCTTCAACCTGCAACCCTTCTTCAACGACCCCAACACGGCGCAGCAGGCCTACCCCTCGTCCGAGCCGTATCAGGCGATCAAGGCGGGTGTGAAGGCCCGCTTCTTCTTGTTTGCCGATGATGGCTACCCACCTTATGGCAAGACCATGGTGAGCACCAGCAAGCTGGTTGCCGACAAGCCAGACCTGGTGCAGCGCTTCGTGCGCGCCAGCATCGAAGGCTGGAAGTCCTACCTGGCTGACCCGGCTGCAGGCAATGCCCTCATCAAGCGCGACAACCCCAATATGGAAGACGCGCAACTGGCCTTTGCCCTGGCGCGCATCAAAGAGCTGAAGGCCTTTGAAGGGGGCGATGCCGCCAGCCTGGGCGCCGGTGTGATGACAGATGCACGCTGGAAGCAGACCTTTGACTTCATGGTTGCCTCCAAGCTGATCAAGCCCGATGTGGACTGGAAGAAGGCCTACACGACCCAGTTCGTGAAAGACCTCAAGGTCATGCCCTGAACCCCTTGCCAGACACCCACGGAGAACAAACATGCTCGTTACACAACAAGCGGTGCTGCGCCGCTTCTGGTACGCCCTCATGCCCATCAGTCACCTGGACGATGGCCCTCAACCCTTCACCCTGCTGGGCGAAAACCTGGTGCTGTGGCGCACCGCAGATGGCAGCCCCGCCGCCTTGCGCGACCGCTGCTGCCACCGCACGGCCAAGCTGTCCAAAGGCTTTGTGCAGGATGGCCAGCTGGTTTGCGGCTACCACGGCTGGACCTATGACTGCACTGGCGCGTGCGTGCGCATCCCGCAGAACGCGGACGGCCTGATCCCCGCTGGGGCGGGCGTGCCCGCCTTTCGGTGCCAGGAGCGCTATGGCTATGTGTGGGTGGCGCTTGAAGAGCCCTTGAGCCCCATCCCCGAATTCCCTGAAGATGGCGCGCCGGGCTACCGCCGCATCTTCCAGTTCTACGAAGAGTGGCGGACCAGCCCGGTGCGCGTGATGGAGAACGCGTTCGACAACTCGCACTTCAGTTTTGTGCACAAGGCCAACTTCGGGATACTGGACCAGCCCGTGCCGCAGAAGTACGAAATCCGCGAGACCGATTACGGCTTTGAGGCCGAGACCCTGGTGCCCATCAACAACCCGCCTGCCGGCCATCGCGTGACGGGCAGCACCGAGCCCATCACCAAGCGGCACCTGGTCAACCGCTATTACC
>Ga0209066_10001072_pt1 | contig 37408 bp, 35 predicted proteins | sample All_14_2_FD_187198 | JGI IMG/M metagenome (GOLD analysis project Ga0209066, IMG submission 187198) | Freshwater microbial communities in response to fracking from Pennsylvania, USA - Allegheny Zone_MetaG_DW_15 (SPAdes) (version 2) ... | reverse complement strand
CGACATGAGCTTTTTCCTGCCGGCCGAACCGACCGCCGAACAGCAGGTACTGGTCGAACAGATCAAGGAAGGCGCCGTGTCACGCCTGCTGATGCTCGGCATCGCTGGTGGCGACGCGCAGCAGCGGGCGGCGGTATCGCGTGAATTGCGCGGTCGACTGGCTGGCAGCAGCGAATTCGTCTCGGTGCAGAACGGCGAAGCTGGCAGCCTGGATGCCGATCGTGACCTGTTGCTCGCGCATCGCTACCAGCTCAGTCCGGCGGTAACGGCAGAGCGTTTTACCGTCGCCGGCCTGCGCGCCGCCATTGGCGACAGCATCGACCTGCTGGCGTCGCCGGCCGGCATGCTGTTCAAGCCCTTCCTGACCCGCGACCCGACCGGTGAAATGGCCGAACTACTGGGTGGCCTGGGCAGCGGCAACCAGCCGGCCAGCCGCGACGGCGTCTGGGCATCCCGCGATGGCGAGCGCGCCATGCTGCTGGTGCAGACCCGTGCCCATGGCGCCGATACCGACGGCCAGGAGGCCGCCATCCAGACCATCCGCGCGCAGTTTGTCGCCAGCCTGCCGGCAAGCGCTGGCGCCGATCTGCAACTGCTGCTTTCCGGCCCCGGGCATTTCGCCGTCGAGTCGCGGGCATTGATCAAGGACGACATATTCCGTCTGACGCTGATCAGCAGTCTGGCGATCATCGCCGTGCTGTTCTTCGTCTACCGTTCGCCACGCCTGATCGCCCTCGGCATGTTGCCGGTAGTCAGCGGCGCGCTGGCCGGCGTCGTCGCCGTCAGCCTCGCCTACGACACGGTCTTCGGCATCACCGTCGGCTTCGGCGCAGCGCTGATCGGCGAAGCGGTCGATTACTCGACCTACTATTTCATGCAGTCCGGCCGCCACGGCCTGGCCGACTGGCGCCGGCGCTTCTGGCCGACCATCCGGCTCGGTGTCGCCACCTCGGTCTGCGGTTTCGGCGCCCTGTTGTTCTCCGGCTTTCCCGGTCTGGCGCAACTCGGCCTGTACGCGCTGGCCGGCGTACTGACGGCGGCACTGGTCACCCGCTACATCCTGCCCGACCTGGCCGGCCCGCTGGTTGCCGGTATCGGTTCGACGCAGACGGCCGTCCGCTGCGAAGGTACCATCGCCCTGCTGCAACGCCTGCGCTGGCCGACCCTGCTCCTCGCCGTCGCCGCCGCCACCTGGCTTGGCCTCCAGCGCGACCAGCTCTGGCACCCGAACCTGTCGGCGCTGAGCACCGTCAGCGAAGCCGATTCGCGCATCGACGGGCAATTGCGGGCCGATCTCGGCGCCCCGGATTCACGTTATCTGGTCGTCGTCACCGGTGCCGACCAGGAAGCCGCACTGCAGGCGGCCGAGCGGGCAGGGCAGCGCCTCGACCAGCTGGTCGACGCCGGCGTCATCGGCGGCTACGACAGCCCGGCCCGCTTCCTGCCGAGCCTGGCGACGCAGGCCGAGCGCCGCCGTGCACTGCCGCATCCCGATGAACTGCGCCAGCGTCTCGTCCCGGCACTGGCCGACCTGCCGCTGGCCGCCGACAAGCTGGCGGCTTTCGTCCACGATGTCGATGCAGCCCACCAGGCCCCCGCTCTGACCCGCGCCGACCTGGCCGGCAGCAATCTCGCACTGGCCGTCGATTCGCTGATGCTGCAACGGGCCAGCGGCTGGAGCGTGCTGCTGCCTCTGCATCCGCGGGTCGAAGCGGACGAACTGCTGATTCCCGCAGAACAGATCCGCAGCGCGCTGGCCGGCAGCGATGCGCTGTTCATCGACATGAAGGACGAATTCGACACGCTGTACAGCGATTACCTGGGTGAAGCGATCACGCTGTCGCTGGCCGGCGTCGGTGCCATCATCGTGCTGCTGGCGTTCAACCTGCGCTCGCCGCGCCGTCTGGGCGGCGTGCTGTTGCCGCTGGTGCTGGCCGTCATCTTCGTCGTTGCCGGCCTGCACCTGCTCGGCGAACGCCTGCATCTGCTGCACCTGGTCGGGCTGTTGCTGATCGTCGCCGTCGGCTCCAATTACGCGCTGATCTTCGACAGCGCTTCCGGCCAGGCCACGCTCGACCCGGAAACCTTCAGCTCGATGGGCGTCGCCAACCTGACCACGGCGATCGGCTTCGGCACGCTGGCACTGTCTTCGGTCCCGGTGCTCAACGCCATCGGCACCACCGTCGGCCCCGGCGCCATCCTGGCGCTGCTGCTGGCGGCGATGTTCGTTCCACGTGAAACGGCAAGATGACGCCCGCCTTGCGCAAGCTTCGCCTTGAGCACGGCGGCCGCGATCTGCTGGTCTTGCTGCCCGGCGCCGGCATGGGTCCGGAAGATTTCGTCACGGCCGGCTTCTTCGCCAGCACCCGGGCACGCGCACCCGGCCTCGATCTTTGTGCGGTCGACCTCGGTCCAGACAGCATTTCCAGCGGTCAGGCGCTACCCGCAGTCAGCCGTGAAATCCTCGAACCGGCCCGCGCGCGCTACGCCCGCGTCTGGCTGGGCGGAATTTCGCTCGGCGGACTGCTCGCGCTCTGCCAGGCGGCCGATCACCCGCACAGCGTGGATGGCCTGTGCCTGCTCGCCCCCTATCCCGGCAGTCGCCTGACCCAGGGCGCGATCAGGGAAGCCGGCGGACTGGCCAACTGGAAAGCCACGGCGGAACAACTCGCCGACCCCGAATTCCGCGTCTGGCACTGGCTGAAAGCGCCACCGGCGGACTGCCCGGTCTATGTCGGCTACGGCACGGAAGACCGTTTCGCCGACGGCATGGCGCAGATCGCCGGCTGTTTCCCACCGGCCAGCCGGCGTACCGTGCCTGGCGGCCACGACTGGCCGGCCTGGCAGCTTCTGTGGGAAGATTTCCTCGCCTCCGGTCACTTTTCCGCTTGAACCATGCCCCGGCCCTGGACCCCTTCGCCTGCCATCAAAGCCAGCTTCGCCGTGCACGCCGCCGCGGTCGGCGGCCTGCTCGCGGTGCCGGCCCAATGGCCCTGGCTGATCGGTGCGCTAGCCGCCAATCACGCGCTGCTGACCGCCGCCGGCCTGCTGCCGCGCTCGACGCTGCTCGGCCCGAACCTGACCCGCCTGCCAGCGGCCGCCGCAGCACGCCGGGAAATCGCGCTGACCATCGACGACGGCCCCGATCCCGAAGTCACACCACGGGTGCTCGACCTGCTCGATGCCGCCGGCGCCCGCGCCAGCTTCTTCTGCATTGGCTGGCGCGCCCGCGAGAATCCGGCGCTGTGCCGGGAAATCGTCGCCCGCGGCCATCGCATCGAGAACCACGGCGATGCCCACGCCCGGGCCTTCGCCACCTTCGGCCCGGGCCGCATGCGCGCCGACATCGCCGCCGCCCAGGCAACGCTGAGCGAAATCAGCGGCCAGGCACCGCGCTTCTTCCGCGCCACCGCCGGCCTGCGCAATCCTTTCCTTGACCCGGTACTGGCCGGGCTCGACCTGAAACTGGCCGCCTGGACCCGTCGACCATACGATACCCGCTGCGCCGATCCGGACATCGTCCACGCCCGCCTGGTCCGCGACCTCGGCCCCGGCGACATCCTGCTGCTGCACGACGGCCACGCCGCCCGCGACAGCGCCGGCCAGGCGGTCATCCTCGCCGTGCTGCCGCGCCTGCTGGCCACGCTGGCCGAACACAAACTCACTCCCGTCACGCTCGCCGACGCCTGCCCATGAACCACCCGGACTTCCTCAAGACCCTGCTCGACGAAGCCACCCGCCCGTTCCGTGGCGGCGGCCGTTTTGCCTACCACTACGCCCGCGGCAAGCTCTCGTCCGACTGCATCTTCCGCGAACTGCTGCGCCAGGGCATCTTCCCTGCGGAAGGCCATTACCTGGACCTCGGCTGCGGCCAGGGCAGCCTGTTCGGCTGGCTGCTCGCCGCGCGCAAGCTGTACGAGCAGGGCAATTGGCCGGACGACTGGGCGCCGGCGCCAAAAGCCCTGAGCCTGCGCGGCTATGAACTGATGCAGCGGGATGTCGACCGCGCCGCCCGCGCCTTCGGCACCCGGCATCCGCTCGTCGACATCCGTCAGGGCGACATGTGCCGGATCGATTTCGGCCGGGCCGATGTCATCACCATTCTCGACGCGCTGCATTATTTCGACCATGCCGGCCAGCAGGACGTGCTCGCCCGCATCCGCGCCGCGCTGCCGCCCGGCGGCCTGTTCCTGACCCGCGTCGGCGACGCCTCGGCCGGCCTGCCTTACCACCTGTGCAACTGGGTCGACCACGCCGTCACCTTCGTCCGCGGCCACCGCCTGCCCCGCCTGTACTGCCGGCCACTGAGCGAATGGGTGGCGATACTCGAAGCGCTTGGTTTTGTCGTCGGCACGATGGAAATGAACGAAGGCAAGCCTTTCGCCAACGTCATGCTGATCTGCCGGGTACCGGCCTGAACCACATGCGCCGCTGGCCGCTCTACCTGCTGCTCGTCTCCCTCGCCAGCGGCTGCTCGCTGTTCGAGAACGAGCAGGAAGGCCCGGCGCTGCCGCCGGACATGGCGCGCCGGGCCGACGGCAAGACCGCCAGCGCCTGGCCGGCAGCGCTCGACGAAGCGGAAACCCGGCGCCGCATCGCCCGGCTGATCCCGGCACACGCCAGGGATCGCGAAGGCTGGGCCGGCGACCTGCATACCGCCTTCGCCCACCTCGGCGTGCCGCATGCGACGCAGACTTATTGCGCGGTGATCGCCATCATCGAACAGGAATCGAGCTTCCAGGCCGACCCCAGGGTGCCCGGTCTGCCCCGCATCGTGCGTCGGGAAATCGGCCAGCGGGCGGAGCAGTACCGGATTCCGCAGGCCATCATCACGACCGCGCTGGCCAAGACCTCGCCGGACGGCAAGACCTACGACGAACGCATTGCCGCACTGAAGACCGAAACCCAGCTGAACGCGCTGTTCGAGGACATGATTGGCGAACTGCCGTTCGGCCGGCAGCTGTTCGGCGGCTTCAATCCCGTCCGTACCGGCGGCCCGATGCAGGTCAGCATCGACTTTGCCGAGCAGCACGTGCGCCAGCGCGACTATCCCTACCCATTTGCAGGCAAGTTGCGCAACGAGGTGTTCACGCGCCGCGGCGGCGTCTATTTCGGCGCCGCCATCCTGCTCGACTACCCGGCCCCCTATGACCAGATCGTCTATCGTTTCGCCGATTTCAACGCCGGCCGCTACAGCAGCCGCAACGCTGCCTTCCAGGCGGCACTGGGCAAGCTGTCCGGACAGAAGCTGACGCTCGACGGCGACCTGCTGCGCTACGAGAACGGCGAACCGTCGACCAGCCAGAGCGAGGTCGAGGCCGTCGCACTGGCACTGGGCAAGCAACTGGAGATGAGCCGGCCGCAGATCCGGCGCGATCTGCTGCTGGAAAAATCCGCAGCCTTTTCGCGCAGCCCGCTGCAGCAACGCGTGTTTGCCCAGGCCGAAGCCGCCGTCGACAAACCGCTGCCGCGCCAGGCAATGCCGCAGATCAACCTGAAAAGCCCGAAGATCACGCGCCAGCTGACCACCGAGTGGTTCGCCAAGCGGGTCGAGGGGCGCTACCGGACCTGCCTGAAGCGCGGCAGCCGCAAGGGCTGACATTTCCGGTTGCACAATTGCCGGCGGCATGAGAAAACCCGGAACATGATCAAACCCCTGCTCGACGCCTTTCCGCCACTGGCCTTCGCGCTGCAAACCATCCGCGGCTTTCACCGCAACCAGGGCCTGCTGCTGGCCGGCGCCATCGCCTATTACGCGCTGCTGTCGATCCTGCCCTTGCTGATCCTGTCGATCGTCGGCTTGTCGCATCTGGTCGACCGCACGCTGCTGATCGACACCTTCGGCCTCTACCTCGACTGGCTGCTACCCAGCATGGCCGACGTCCTGATCGGCGACATTGCCACCTTCCTCGACAAGCGGGCCACGATCAGCCTGATGATGCTCGGCACCTTGCTGTTCTTCAGTTCGTTAGCCTTTTCCGTGCTGGAAAAGGCCATGGCGGTGATCTTTGCCCATCGTGGCACCGGCAAAAAGCGGCACTTCCTGGTCTCGGCAATCCTGCCTTACTGTCTCGTCGTGGTCCTGGCCAGCGCACTGCTGTTGCTGACGCTCGGGGCCCTGGCGCTGCAGGCGCTGGCCGGGGAGAACCTGGTGCTGTTCGGCCAGGTCTGGTCGCTGAGCGGCGTCGCCGGCTTCCTCTTTCCGGTCCTCGGGGTGGCGCTGGTCACCTTCGTCCTCAGCGCGCTCTACCTGATCGTCCCGGTCGGTCGCACCCGCCTCAGCCATGCGCTGGTCGGCGGGCTGGCCGGGGCGCTGCTGTGGGAGGTATTGCGCCACGTGCTGGTCTGGTATTTCTCGTCGATCTCGAAAATCGGCGTCGTCTACGGCTCGATGGCCACCGCCGTGGTGCTGCTGTTCTGCATGGAGCTGGCGGCCGGACTGCTGCTGTTCGGTGCCCAGGTCATCGCCGAATTCGAGCAGCGGTCAAAGCCGGGCGGCCCCCTCTGCTAAAATTCCCGCCAACTTGATACGGGCAACGACGTGACGCCACTGCTGCTTTCTTCCTTTACCGCCACCACCTGTCTCGGCAGCGGCCTGGCGGCGACGCGCGCGGCCCTGCACGCTGGCAGCAGCGGTCTGCAGCCCTGTGCCTTCGAAAGCGTGGAATTGCCGACCTGGATCGGCGAGGTTGCTGCGGTCGACGCACAGAAATTGCCGGAAATGCTCGCCCGCTACGACTGCCGCAACAACCGCCTGACCCAGCAGGGCCTCGAAGCCGACGATTTCGCCGGTGCCGTGCGCGCCGCCATCGGCCGCTACGGCAGGGCACGCGTCGGCGTTTTCCTCGGCACCAGTACCGCCGGCATCCTGCAGACCGAGCTCGCCTACCGCCGCCGCGACCCTGACAGCGGCGCGCTGCCGGATGATTTCAATTACCGGGCAACGCACAACTCCTTCTCGCTGGCCGAATTCACCCGCGACTATTTCGGCCTGGAAGGCATGGCGATGGCCATCTCGACCGCCTGTTCGTCGAGCGCCAAGGTCTTCGCCGCTGCCGCCCGCCAGCTCGCGCTCGGCAGCATCGACGCGGCCATCGTCGGCGGTGTCGACAGCCTGTGCCTGACGACGCTCTACGGCTTCGCCTCGCTGCAACTGACCTCGCAGCAGCCATGCCGGCCCTACGACGTGGCCCGCGACGGCATCTCGATTGGCGAAGGCGCTGCCTTCGCGCTGCTCGAACGCGGCGACCGCGCTGCACCCGGCGACATCCTGCTGCTCGGCGCCGGCGAGTCGAGCGACGCCTACCACATGTCGTCGCCGCATCCGGAAGGGCTGGGCGCCCGGCTGGCCATGGAAGCCGCGCTGCGTTCGGCGAATCTTGCGGTCGACGCCGTCGATTACATCAATTTGCACGGTACTTCGACGCCGGCCAACGACGCCGCCGAAGGCAAGGCCGTCGCCGCGCTGTTCGCCGACCGCGTACCCTGCAGTTCGACCAAGGGCGCCACCGGCCACACGCTCGGTGCCGCCGGCGCCGTCGAAGCGGTGATCTGTGCGCTGGCGCTGCGCGATGGCTTCCTGCCCGGCAGCCCGGGCACCGTCAATGCCGATCCGCAGATTCCGCTGCAGTACCTGGTGCACGGCCGCGACGGCAAGCTGCGCCACGCGCTGTCCAATTCCTTCGGTTTCGGCGGCAGCAACTGCAGCCTGATTTTCGGGGTTGCGCCATGAATCCCACTGTCCTGAGCGCCTGGATCGACGGCATCGGCTTCATTGCGCCCGGCCTGCCGGACTGGCCGACCGCCCGCGCGGTTTTGCGTTCAGAACAGGCGTTGACCGCAGCACCGAGCATCCTGCCGGTGCCGGCGATCCTGCCGCCGGCCGAACGCCGGCGCGCCAGCCGCGTCGTCAAGCTGACGCTGGCCATCGGCCTCGAAGCCGCCGCCCATGCCGGCGCCGACGTGGCGACGCTGAGCACGGTGTTTGCTGCCTCCGGCGCCGACGGCCACAACTGCCATGCGCTGTGCGAGCAACTGGCGACCGACGACCGCCAGATCTCGCCGACCCGCTTCCATAATTCCGTGCATAACGCCGCCGCCGGCTACTGGGGCATCGCCACGCACGCGATGGCGCCGTGCCAGGTCATCTGCGCCTACGACGCCAGTTTCGGCGCCGGCCTGCTCGACGCCATCGGCGAATTGCTGCTGGCGCGTCAGCCGGTGCTGCTGATCGCCTACGACAGCGAATATCCGCAGCCGCTGCACGCCAAACGCGATACACCCGATTGCGCTGGCGTCGCCCTGCTGCTGGCGCCGGAGAAAAGCGAGCGCTCGCTCGCCAGCATCACCGTGGCGCCGACCACAGACGCCGCCGAAACGCTGGCCGACAACGGACTGGAAAGCCTGCGCACGAGCATCCCGGCGCTGCGCTCGCTGCCGCTGCTGCAGAAGCTGGCGCGGGCGGAAGCCGGGCCGGTCTGCCTCGACTACCTGGCGCCGATGCAACTCGCCGTCACCGTTCAGCAATGCTAGACCACGCCTGGATCGCCGGCCACATTCCGCACCAGGGCACGATGTGCCTGCTCGATGCCGTGGTCGACTGGTCGGCCACGGCAATTTCCTGCCGCGCCGTCAGCCACACCGATCCGGACAACCCGCTGCGCGCCGCCGACCGTCTCGGCGCCGCCAGCGGCATCGAATACGCGGCGCAGGCGATGGCCGTCCATGGCGCGCTGCTCGCCGGCGACGACGGCGCACCACGCCAGGGCTACCTGACCAGCGTGCGCGGCGTGCACCTCAACAGCGCCCGCCTCGACGACCTGCCCGGTCCGCTCGACATCCGGGCCGAGCGCCTGTCCGGCGACGGCAACACCATCCTCTACCAGTTTTCCGTCGACCACCAAGGCCGCAACCTGCTCACCGGGCGCGCCGCCGTGATCCTCGACGCTGCCAAGCTCAGCACGGAGAAACCTGCATGAAACGCGCACTCGTCACCGGTGGCAGCGGCGGTATCGGCGCCGCCATCTGTCGCCGCCTGGCCGCCGACGGCCATCACGTCATCGTCCATGCCAACCGTGGCAGCGCCCGCGCCGCCGCGGTCGTCGCCGACATCGTCGCTGCCGGCGGCAGTGCCGAAGCCGTCACCTTCGACATCACCGAGCGCGCCGCCACTGCCGCCGCGCTCGACCTGCTGCTCGAAGCCGGCAGCATCCAGATCCTGGTCAACAACGCCGGCATCCACGCCGATGCGGTTTTCCCGGGCATGAGTTCGACACAATGGCACGACGTGCTCGACGTCTCGCTGAACGGCTTCTTCAACGTCACGCAACCGCTCAGCCTGCCGATGATCCGCACGCGCTGGGGCCGCATCGTCAACATCACCTCGGTCGCCGCGATCGCCGGCAATCGCGGCCAGGTCAATTATTCGGCAGCCAAGGGCGCGCTGCACGCGGCGACCAAGTCGCTGGCGCTCGAACTGGCCAGCCGCGGCATCACCGTCAACGCGGTGGCGCCGGGCATCATCGAAACCGGCATGAGCGAAGCCGCTTTCGACGCCGAAGCGATCCGCAAGCTGGTGCCGATGCAGCGCGCCGGCCAGCCGGAGGAAGTGGCCGAACTGGTCGCCTTCCTGACCTCGGACAAAGCGGCCTACATCTCGGGCCAGATCATCTCGATCAACGGCGCAATGATCTGACGCTGCCATGCAGTTTTCCCGGGTCTTCCTGAATCGCATCCAGACCCCGCCGGCGACGGCCGATACCGTCGTCGTCATCGACGTGCTGCGCTCGTTCACGACGGCTGCCGTCGCACTGGCCAACGGTGCCCGCGCCATCTACCCGGTCGAAAACCTCACCGCTGCGGCAGCGCTGGCCGGGCGGCTGGACGATACGCTGGCCATCGGCGCCGTCGGTGGCGGCGATCCGGTACCCGGTTTCGATTTCGGCAATTCGCCGGCGCAGCTTCAGGCTGCCGACGTCGCCGGCAAAAGCCTGGTCATGAGTACCGCCGCCGGTGTCCGCGGCCTGCAGCGCTTCCATCAGGCCCGCCATCTGTACGCGACCAGCCTGGTCTGCGCGCAAGCCACCGCAGCAGCGATCCGGGCGCTGGAAACGGATGCGGTCTGTTTCGTCATCACCGGCGAATGGGTCGATCGCGACGGCGACGAGGACATCGCCTGCGCCGATTACATCGAAGCGCTGTTGCGCGGTGAACGCCCCGATCCGGACGATTTTGCGCGCCGTGTCCGCGATTCCGATTTTGGCCGGCGCTTCGTTGCCGGTAGCTGGCCCAACCTGCCAGCGGCCGACCTCGAACTGTGCGCCCGTGCCGACCTCTTCGACTTCGCCATGCCGGTACAGCGCGAGAACGGGCTGCTCGTCATCCGCTGAAGCGCTTACTGGCGCAGCAAGGCCGCCACGTCGTCCTGCTTGGTCGGGCGAACCACCCGGCCGATTTCCTCGCCAGCACGCAACAGGATCAGCGTCGGCCACAGCTTGACCCGGTAGCTGCGCCCGAGCCGCCGTCCGGGGCCATCTTCGACCCGGATGTGCCGGAGTGCCGGCCCGGCGGCCAGCGCGGCAGCAATGACTGGCTGCGCCGCCTGGCAATGCGGGCACCAGTCGGTGCCGAATTCAAGCAGCACCAGGCCGGGCATGGCTTCGATTTCCTGCCGATCCGGCACGTCGACCGCAGAATTTCCAGCATCAGTCATCATCGTCTCCCCATCAGGCCGAGCGCCCGATCAGTTCGCGCAGGCGTGCCAGTTTCGGCGCCACCATCGGCACCGTCAGCATGGTACTCGCCACGGCCATCAGCAGCAGGGCGGTGAAGGCCTCGCTGGTGATGATTTCGCGGTCGAGCAGGATATTGGCGAAGATGATCATGATCAGCGCCTTGGTTTGCAGCAGCCAGCCGATGATCGACGCTTCGCCCGGCGCCCAGTTCAGGATGCGCCCGGCAATGCGCACGCCGATCAGCTTGCCGGCGACGGAAGCAACGAGCAGCAGCGCGGCGGCAACGAAAACGGCTTCACCGCCGAGCGTCCAGTTGGTACGCAGGCCGGTGGACAGGAAGAAAACCGGCATGACGACCAGCAGCACGTGATGGCGCAACAGGTCCATCCTTTCCTGGTCGAACCATTCGGCTTCCATCACCGCGCCGGCAAGGAAGGCGCCGACCATGAAATGCAGGCCGGCCCAGTCGGCGCCAAAACCGCAGACAGCCAGCCAGATCAGCGCCACATACCAGCGGTCGCGCTCGCTCAGCCAGGCCATCAGCTTGCGGAACAGCCAGCCGATGACGATGAAGGCGATCAGGAAAACCAGTTGCTTGCCGACCCGGCTCCAGTCCATCAGGATCAGCGCCAGCACGCCCCAGATCGCAATGTCGTCCACGCTCGCATAACGCAGGATGCGCTGGCCGACAGGCTGACGCAGGACTTCCAGTTTTTCCATGAACAGGATCAGGATGGGCAGCGCGGTCACCGCGCAGGCCATGCCGACCCCGAGCACGAACTGCCAGCGCTCGCCATGTATGCCCAGCCAGCCGTCGCTCAGCAGCATCACCAGCGCCGCACCACCGCCGAACAGCAGCGGCGTACCGAGCGCCAGGCCGGCGGTGATGCCGCTTTCCCGGCGATGCACCCAGGCTTTCCTCAGGTCCAGTTCGATGCCGGCGATCATCACGAAGATCATCACCGCCCACCAGGCGATGCCGTTCAGCGACTGGATCACCGGCGGCGTGAATACGAAGTTGTAGTAATCGGGAAAAGCCTGCCCGAGAACTCCCGGCCCGAGCAGGATGCCGGTCAGGATCTGGACGACGACCAGCGGCGCGTAATACTCGGTGCGACCAACGCGCCAGATCAGCCAGGGCACCGCGAAGATCAGGATCATCGCGATCAGGAAGATTTCAGTCGTATTCACGGCTTGCGACCGACGTACTCGCGGAAGACACCGAAGGTCACCGCGCACTCGACCTCGACGAAGCCGGCACGGCGCATTGCCGCGAGGATCGCCGCCGGATCGATGGCCGCCTCGATGGTATCTCCGTAGTAGGCCCACAACCGCCGGACATCGGCATGACGACCGGACAGGCGTGCCAGCAGCGGCACCACGCCACCGATGTAGGCGCGCAGCGCGAGGCGTCCGAAACGGCCGGCCGGCCGGCTGATTTCCATGATGCAGGCGCGGCCGCCGGGACGCAGCACGCGGAAATATTCGGCAAAGGCCAGATCCATGTCGCCGACGTGGCGCAGCGCATACCCCATCGAGACGAAATCGACGCAGGCCTCGGGCAGCGGAATCGACTCGGCGTAGGCGACCAGCGTTTCCACCGCCAGTTTCTTCTTCAGTTCGGCCAGCATCCCCGGCGACGGATCGAGTGCCACGACGCGACCTTCGGGACCGACCAGCCGCAGCCCCTCGGCCGTCACCAGGCCGGTGCCGGCGGCGACATCGAGCAGGTGCATGCCGGGGCGCAGGCCGCAGCGCTGCAGGACTTCGCGGCGGTACCAGCTGCCGCTGCCGAGGGCAGTGATGCGCTCGGCGTTGTCGTAGCCCGGCGCCGCCTCGTCGAACATGCTGCGGGTCACGGCCCGCCGTTCGTCCTCACCGGCAAAATAGGCGCCGAGGCGGGGATCGTCCTTCAGGGCAGAGTTCTTGGGCAGGGGCATGGTGGCATTCAACGGGAAGAGGACAGGCGACGCAGCAGCAAAGCGGGCAGGCGCCAGAGGAAGCCAAGGAACAGGCGGCTATGCATCCAGGTCAGCAGGACATTGTCCCGCAGGTAACGGAAATGCGAAACGCCACCGTCCTCGGCCCGGAAATAACGCACCGGCGCATCCATGTTGCGCGGCCGGACACCGGCCCAGCACAGGCGCACGACGGCCTCGGGGTCGAAGTCGAAACGGCGCATCCAGCGGTTGCCGCGCATGATGCGGATCAGCGGCTGCAGCGGATAGACGCGGAAGCCGTAAAGCGAATCGCCAATGCCCATCCACAGCGTTTCCAGGTTGGCCCAGCCGTTCGACACCTTGCGCCCGTTGACCCGCAGCGCCGGTGCATCGGCGTCGAAGACCGGGCGGCCGAGGATCATTGCCGCCGGATCGGCCTGCGAAGCGGCCATGAATTCGGGAATCAGCGCCGCCGGATGCTGGCCGTCGGAATCCATCGTCAGCGCGTGGGTGAAACCTTCGGCAGCAGCCTGGCTGATGCCTTCGAGCACGGCGGCGCCCTTGCCGCGATTTTCCGGCAGCACGATCAGGCGCAGGCCGGGGTCGCTGGCCGCCAGCGCCTGCAGTCGCTCGGCGCTGCCATCGGTGCTGCCGTCGACGACCACCCAGACCGGCGTCCATTGCGCGCGGGCGGCCAGGACCGTAGCGATGACGGTGGGCCCGGGGTTGTAGCTGGGAATCAGGACGAAATGGGTGGTCGAAGGAGAGGTCATCATCAGCGTGTTGCGGTCAACGGCGCCGGCGAGTGCAATTCGCCGCGCAGATAGGTATCGAGTTCGGCGGTGAAGACGCTGACGCTGGCCGGCGGTGTAAAGCGCCGGCCGAGCCGGATGCGGCAGCGCAGCGGCAGTTCCGGACGACGGAACAGCGGCCAGGTCTTGCCGAGATACGGCGTCGAGAATTCGATCAGCAGCGTCTGCACCGGCACCCGCGCCCGGCCGGCGATCAGGCCGGCGGTGGGCATGCAGCGGTCGAGCGGAAATTCCAGCGTCCGGCTGCCTTCGGGGAAGATCACCAGCTGGCTGCCGGCGAGCAGTTCGTCACGCGCATCGATGATCATTTCCAGCGGCGCATTGTTGCGGATATAGCGGGCCAGGCGGGCGGCCGCACCGAACAGGATGTTGTCGAGCAGCGACGCCTTCATGACGCAGACCGCATTCGGCAGGCGGGACAGGATCATCACCGCATCGAGCAGGGAAGGGTGGTTGGCGACCAGGATCAACGGCCCGGCATCGCGCAGTTGATCGAGTTCCCGGAGATCGAAACGGCAGGCGCAGAAGGTTTCGAGGAAAGCCAGATAGAGGCGAAAGCCGTTGCGGATGGCAAAGCGCCCGAGCGGCTGGCCGAGACGGCGCGGCAGCAGTGGCTGCAGCAGCAGCGCGAAGGGCAGCCAGAGCAGGCAGATCAGCGCCAGCGCGCCGAGCCCCAGGCCCATCGCCAGGGTTTCGTAGGCACGCCAGAGCAGGCCGGAACGCCGCCGGCTCATCGCGGATGCGAGGCCATGGCCTCGATCTCGACCAGCAGGTCGGCGCGGCAGACATCGGCCTCGATGTAGCTGACTTCGACCGGCCCGAGAATTTCCCGCAGCACGGCGTCGACCGCAACATGATCGGCCGCGTTGCGCAGATAGGCCCGGCAGAGCAGCTCCTGCGGGCGGAAATCGCCGGTGCACGCCAGCAGGTTGGCCTCGGCCACGACCGCCAGGATGTTGGCCAGCGTTTCCCGCGTCTGCCCGGCGACATCACCGACATGCATGCTGCGGTGGCCGACGATGCTGGCGGTTCCGGAAATGAACAGGATTTCCTGGCCGGGCGGATGCACCAGCGCCGCCCGCGAGAAGGTCGGACTGCGCGGACCGTAAACGTCCGGGTAATGATAGGCGCTGACCTGGCGCGGATTCTCCACCGGCACTGCCGCTACCTTGCCGGCCATGAAGGCAATCGACAGCGGGCCGCCGGCCAGGCCAAGCGCGCAGGCTGCCGGAACGTTGCCGGTGGAACCGCGGCGACAGGCGAGAAAGGCATCCTGGCGACCGATGTTGAACTGGCGATAACGCTCCAGACCATGCGAACCGGCATTGATCCCGGCCATGTAGTTCCACACCCGCCACAATTCGGGCAGGCCCTGCGCGTCGAGCAGACGGAAGATGCGCCGGTAGGCGGTTTCGCTGGCGGCCTGCAACGGCGTCCGCGCATCGTCGGCGAAATCGGCCTCGACCAGTTCGATGACGCCGTACAGCACGTCGTCGCTGCGCCGCCAGACAATGCCGTCGCTCTCGCCGGAAAGGCAGGGCGAAGCACTCAGCCAGGTTTCGCGCAGCGCCGTCGCGGGGCTGCCGGGCAGGCTGGCGGAAATTGCCTGTTGCGGCCAGTCGACCGCAACATCCTGTCCGCCCAGCAGCGCGCCACCGAGGATAAAGGCGGTTTCACGTGGAACAGGGGCGGCGCCAGGTGCGGTCTGGAAATGCAGAAAGGACACGTCAGAGTGCGTTCATCGCCGGGTCTTCCACCCGACGGATGTTGAAACGTCGCCGCTTCCAGCCCATGAAGGCGCGCTTCGGCTGCAGCAGGTTGGCCCCGTAGTAGAGCGCCTTGAACATCCAGATCGAACGCCAGATCGGCGTCTTGCCGAAGATGTCGCCGGCGAGCACGGACAGCAGCGCTTCCTTGACGCGGAAAACGTTCTTCGGATGCATGAAGAAATCGCGCATGATCGGATTGGTCACGCGGTAGATGAACCAGGAAAACTCCTTCGGCCCGTGTTTCATCAGCCGGTCGAAACGCTTCAGCGCGGCCGGCGCCGCTGCCGGATTCTTCAGGCAGGCATCGATCGCCTCGGCACCGATGACACCGCCGCTCATCGCCAGCCAGACGCCGGAGGAAAACACCGGGTCGATGAAGGCGTAGGCATCGCCGAGCAGCAGGTAGTTGCGGCCGTGGTTGCGTTCGGAAACATAGGAGAAATTGCCGGTGGCCTCGACCTCGTGCACCAGGGTCGAATCCTTCAGCCGCTCGGCCAGCCGCGGACAGCTGGCGATGCCGTCGCGCAGGAACTGCTCCAGGCTGCGCTCGCCGCGGGTTTTCATGTGGTACGGCCAGGTCACCATGCCGACGCTGGTAATGTCGTTCATCATCGGGATGAACCAGAACCAGCCGTGTTCGAACCAGTAGATGGTGATGTTGCCGGCCTCGCTGCCGGGATGCCGGCGGGCTTGCGAGAAATGGCCGTAAACCGCCGAACTGTTGTGCTTCGGATTGCGGTGCTTGATCTGGAAACGGTTGGCCAGGAAAGTATCGCGGCCGGACGCGTCGACGACGAAGCGGGCCTGCCAGACCTGTTCGCGACCATCGTCGTGAACCGCGCTGACGCGAACGCTTTCATCGGACTGGAATTCGACGGCCTTGGCCCGGCACCCTTCGAAAACCTCGACGCCTTTTTTCGCCGCGTTGCGGATCAGCACGGTGTCGAACTCCGAGCGCAGCACCTGGTAGGCGTAGGGCATCGACTTGTCCCAGGCTTCGGCAAAGTGAAAGACCTGCGAACGCTCAAGGAACGGAGAAACGAATTCGGCGCCGTGCTTTTCCATGCCGATGGCGCGTATTTCATCGGCCACGCCAAGCCGTTCGAACAACGGCAGGTTGGCCGGCAGCAGCGATTCGCCGATGTGAAAACGCGGATGGTGGGCCTTTTCCAGGATCACCACCTTGTAACCTTTTTCCGCCAGCAGTGGCGCCACCGTCGAACCCGCCGGCCCGCCGCCGATCACCAGCACGTCGCACTGGCAAGTTTCCGGATGCTGAATCTGTTCTTCCATGGGACGATCTCCCTGTTCTCTGTGGCGGCCGAAATTATGTTCTTGTGCCTGGGCCGGCAGGGCGCAGATTATAGCGCTGTCACGCCGGCCGGCGGCGCGCAACTGCCACTGCCTTCGTAGACCAGCGGAATGATCTGCTTCATCGCCTCGCGCCGCGACAGTTTCACCGGCGACATGGCGACGATGTTGTCCACCTGCAGATCGGTCGACAGCATCGGCTTGAGCCCCAGCGGCTGGCGCGGATGCAGCGCGAATTCGCGCCGCGCCTGTTCGATCTGCGCCTTGTTGGCACTGAAATAGCGGGCCGCGGCAATGGTTTCCGGCAGGTGCTTCAATACATGCCACAGGCTCCAGCGATGCTGCCACAACCGCTTGGCGAAGCGCCGGCGGTAGCCCTTGCTGTCGTAAAAGCGCTTGACGTGCCAGTTGTACAGCGCATCCATCTCGTCGCGCGAGGAAAAGCCATTGGGCAGGAAGACAAAGTTCAGGCAGTTCATCAGCCGCCAGTCCTCGATGAAATCGCCGGACTCGCCGCTGACGCATTCATCCCAGATCGGGGCGCCATGCAGCGGGCTGAACTTGGTCATGTTCATCTCGTCGAGGTCGAGCGACAGGATGAAATCGCTGGTCACCTTCACGGTTTCCGGCGTCTCGCCCGGCATGCCGAAAATGAACAGGCCCTTGGCACGCAGGCCGGCGGCGTGGATCTGGCGTACCGTGTCGCGTACCGCATCGAGCGTGACCCCGGCCTTGTGCCGTTCCATCATCCCCGGATCGGCCGATTCGACCCCCATCGAAACCATCAGCGCACCGGCCTGCTTCAGCTTGGCCAGCATTTCGTCCGAGGTATGACCGGTGCGGATCGCGCAATTCCACTGCACACCCAGCGGCTTCTCGATCAACAGCTCGCACAGGTCCATCACGCGCTGCTTCTTGGCGGTGAACAGATCGTCGTACATGTTGATGTGCCAGACCCCGAAGTTGTCCCGCAGGTACTTCATGTGGTCGTAGGTGTATTGCGCCGAATTGGTCTTGTACAGGCGCTCGAACACCGTGCGGTCACAGAACGAGCAGGTGTAGGGACAGCCGCGCGATGTGATCATCGTCGCGCCGTAGCGCTTTTCGTAGGCGAACAGCGGCAGGTGGTAGGCATGCGGGAAACCGGCCAGCTTCTCGTAGGCCGGGAAGGGCAGCTCGTCGAGATCGAGGATGCGGTCGCGGCGCGGATTGGCGACGATGCGCCCGGCCGGGTCGCGCCAGATCAGGTTGCCGATGGTCTCCGGCGGCTTGCCGTCGGCCAGGTCGAGCATCGCGCCTTCGCCTTCGCCGATGACCAGGCAGTCGATTTCCGGGAAATGTTCGAGGATGGGCGCACCGAGCGACGAGACATGAACGTTGCCGAAGACGATGCGGATGTCCGGCCGCTTTTCACGGATGTACAGCGCCATGTCGACCGCGTCCATGAAACCGGACGTGGTCGCCGAAAAGCCCACCATTTCCGGCTCAGTGGCCAGAACGATTTCAGCGTTGGCGGCGATTCCCGGCGGCGCATAAGGTCCGAGACAGTCGTGCAGGGCCACGCTGTGACCGAATTTTTCCAGCCACGAAGCCATCTGCATGATGCCGATCGGCGGCATGCGGTTTGCCAGCACCGAGAAATCGGGCTGTCCGGGAACGAAGTTGAAACCGGCAGGATGGACGAGGGTGATGCGCATGGAAATCCTTGGCGTAGGCTGCCGATTCTATTGGAAATTCAGCCGGCGAAGGTATCCCAGGCAAACTTCACGATCAGCACGCCGACTACCACCAGGAAGACGATGCGGATGAAGCCGCTGCCATGCTTCAGTGCCAGCCAGGTACCGGTGATCGAACCGGCAACATTGGCTACCGCCATGCCGACCGCCAGCGCCGCAATGATGTGGCCGGCCGGCAGGAAATAGGCCAGCGCGGCGAGGTTGGTGGCGACATTGACGACTTTGGAACCAGCCGAAGCGTGCAGGAAATCGAAACCGAAAAAGCGGATGAACAGGAAGATCAGGAAGCTGCCGGTACCCGGGCCGAAGAAGCCGTCATAGAACCCGATCACACCGCCGAGCAGCACCGCATAGGCGAGTTCGCGCCGGCCGCTGTGCGCCGGCCGGTGCAACTGGCCGAAATCCTTCTTCAACAGCGTGTAGACCGCAGAAAAGATCAGCAGGATCAGGATCAGTGGCCGTACCGCATCCTTTGGCAGCCAGGCAACGGCAGCCGCCCCGGCATAGGACAAGGCAAAGGCCGCGATGGCCGCCGGCAGTATGGTGCGCCAGGGCATCTCGACGCGGCGGGCATAACGCCAGGCAGCGTTGGCGGTGCCGAAAACGCTGGCAAACTTGTTGGTCCCGAACAGCGTCGCCGGCGCCACGCCCGGCTGTGCGGCAAACAGGGCCGGAATCTGGATCAGTCCGCCGCCACCGACAACGGCATCGACCAGACCGGCGAGAAAGGCGGCAGCAACCAGCCAGCCCAGGGCAGTTTCAAAAATTTCCATCGGTGACTCAGGACAGACCGTCGGTCGGAAGGGTGGGGATGAAGGGGATGTTCATGTCGTTATAATGGCCGCTCAAGACAAGGATGCCCTGTATGGACAACGTGACCCTGAGTATCGTGCTTGCTGCTGGCGCCGTTGCCGGCATCCTGCTGTTCATCTACCGCCGTTCCGGCCAGACACCAGTTGCCGAAACAGCGCGCAGTCGCCAGTACGCCGGCAGCCATCGCGAAGTCCGCCAGCAACAGCTGGATCTCGACCCGCAAACGCGCTTTGTCGAATCGCCAAAACGCAAGCAATACCGGCTGCTCAACGACAGCGAGCAGGAACTTTACCACCGCTTGTGCGAAGCCATGCCCAGCATGCAGGTTTTCGTCCAGGTCGGCGTCGCCCAACTGGCACTGGCCCGTGGCCGGCAGGAAGCGCAACGACTGAGCCGGATGGCCGGCCGCGGCGTCGATTTTGTCGTCTGTGATGCCGATTTCTCGATTGTCGCTGCCATCGAGCTGGCCTGGCCGACGACCGGCCAGGAAACCGACAATGCCGAGGACGTCAAACGCGTGGCGTTGCAGAGTCTGGGCATTCCGCTAATTGTCTTCCGGCCGAACAAATTGCCGGATGCCGACACCATCAGCCGCGAAATCGCCGACGCCATCCTCCGCCGCAACCGTCTGGAAGCAGAGCGCGACTGAGACCGGATCAAACAGCGTGAGCCCGTTTCTCTCCCGCCTGCTGCCAGCTGGCCGTGGCAAGGGTTTGACGGGCTGGTTGCGCAACCAGTACCGCTATCTGCAATTTGCCGCGCTGCTCGTCATCGCGACGTTTTCCCCGAGCATTCACGACCGTGCAACGCGGCAGCAATCGGCCCGCACCCTCTGCGCCGCCGCCTGGCAGACGCTGCCGGGCTACCTGCTCACCAGCATCCTGATCAGCGCCGTGCTGACGCGCATCGTCGCCGTCACCGCCGACAGTTACGGACTTTCCTATCTGGCGCTGGAAGCCATCCTGCGGGTTTTCGTGGTCGAAGTATTGCCGCTGGTATCGACGCTGTTCGTCGCCATGCGCGCCGTACCGCTGGCCATGCAACGCCTGTCGGCGATCCCGGGCCAACCGGGGCCGACCATCCGTGACGCGCTGCCTTACGCGGTAGGCAACGCCATTGCCGTCGCCATCCTGGCGATCATCGGCGGCATCGTTTCGCTGCTTGTGGCCTATATCGTCGTCTATGGCTTCAGTCACTGGGCGCTGCCGGCGTACGCCCGGCTGATCGGCCAGGTCTTCGATCCGGTGCTGGCCATCGCCTTCCTCGCCAAGATTGCGCTGTTTGGAGTCGCCGTCGGCATTGCGCCTACGACTGTCGTGCTTGATCCGGGCAGACGCAACGCCGGCATCCGCGAAATGCGGGTGATGGTGCGCCTGTTGTTGATCCTGGTGCTGATCGAGGGTAGCTTCCTGATGTTGCGAGGTTTTTGAATCCATGTCCGAACAGCCGCCCGTTCCCGTCATTCCCCATGCCGAAGCCAAGGCCGCCGGTCTGCTGTTGCTGACGCTGCTGCTGATCGCCGCTTTCGTCGTCTATGTCATGACGGCACGCGGCGTTTTCGACGAAAGCCAGCGCCTGGTGCTGATCGCCGAAAACTCTGAAGGCGTCTTTGTCGGCGCCGACCTGACCTTCTCCGGTTTTCCTATCGGCCGCGTCGTCCGCATCGAACTCGGCGACGACGGCAAGGCGCATATCCACGTCGATGTGCCATTGCACGATGCGCGCTGGCTGAAAACCTCGTCGATCTTCACGCTCGAACGCGGCGTCGTCGGCGGTGCCAAGTTGCGCGCCTTCAGCGGCGTGCTTGAAGATCCACCACTGGGAGACAACGCCCGGCGCGATGTGCTGATCGGTGATGCAGCGGCCGGCGTGCCGGAACTGGTCGCCACCATGCACAAGCTGATCGGCAACCTGGAACGCCTTAGCAGCGAACAATCGCCGCTCAGTGCCAGCCTCGACAATGTCCAGCAATTCACTGCCGCACTCAACGGCAAGCATGGTGCACTCGGGGCGCTGCTCGGCAATGAAAAGGATGTCGCCCGTGTCATCGCGTCGCTGGAACAGACCCGGCTGATGCTCGGCGAAGCCCGCGCCAGCCTGCAGAAACTCGATGCCGCGCTGGTCGACGTCAAGGCCATCACCGGCAACACCCGCGAAGCGACCGAAGATCTCGATGCCTTGCGCGCCGAAATCGACCTCAACCTGCGCAAGGTTTCCGGGCTGGTCGACGACCTCAACCGCAAATGGCCGTTCGCCCGTGAACGCGAACTGAAACTGCCATGAAACGCGCCGTTTCATTCCTCGCTGTCCTTTTGCTGGCCGGCTGCGCCAACAACCCGCCGCCACCCGACTGGTTGCTGACCGCCGATACCGCCATCAACAGCCACGCCCGCCTGTGGCTGGAAGGGCGCGACAAGCTGGCGACAGGGCAGCTCGCTGTCGCCCGCGAAGCGGTTTCCCGTACCGGGGATGCCAGCCAGCAGGCCCGCGTCGAGCTACACGCCTGCGCAGTGCGTCTGGCTGGACTGCAAGGTGGTCAATGTCCGGCCTTTTTACCGCTCGCCCGTGATGCCGGTCAGGCAGAAAACGTTTACGCCGCCTATCTTGCCGGGCAGCTTGTTGCGGTCGACAGCCAATTTCTGCCGGAAATGCAGCGTCAGGCCTGGCAAAACCCGCAAAACCTGAAGTCCATCAAGGACCCGCTCACGCTTCTGGTTGCCGCCGCGGCATTGCTGGAAGCCGGGCGATTGCCGCCGGAAAACATCGCGCTGGCCATTGAAACCGCCGCCGGGCAGGGCTGGCGTCGGGCCTTGCTGGCCTGGTTGAGCCTGGAAAAGGAAAGATTGCAGAAAGCTGGCGATCAGTCTGGTAGCGAAGCTATAGGCCGACGTATTGAACGGGTTCTCGGCGGCGGCCGCTGATTTTTGTTGTGCTTTGTCTTTTATTTAAAACCTTAAATAAAGAAACTATGTTAACTACCTGCACGACAGTTCTGTGGATAACTATTTAAACAACAATAAAATCAATCAATTGAAAGCTGTAAACGCAGCTTGGCAAGTACCTGCGATGACTGTTGATGCAATGGGGACAGTTTTGCCGGTATCGGGAAATGGATGATTGATCCACAAACTGCGAACAACTTGTCCACAGCCTTGCTCACAGGGTTTTACTTGCCGATGCAGAAGCGGCTGAAGATGACGCCGAGGAGGTCGTCGGCGGTGAATTCGCCGGTGATCTGACCGAGTGATTGCTGGGCCAGACGCAGTTCTTCAGCGAACAGTTCGAGTGCCGGCATGATGCCTTCGACGACGCTGCAGGCGGCGGCGACGTGTTCCTGAGCGGCGGCCAGCGCACGCAGATGGCGTTCGCGGGCGATGAAGACATCTTCGGCCTGATGCCACCCGGCGATGCGCAGCAATTCCTGGCGCAGCAGCTCAATCCCGCGATTGGCCTTGGCTGACAGCGAGATCGCCACACCATCGGTTTCATCGTGGCGTTCCGGCTCGCGGCCGGCGAGATCGATCTTGTTGTAGACGGTGATGCGCTGCAGGCGCTCGGGCATTTTTGCCAGAATCTCGCGGTCGACCGCAGAAACGCCCACATTTGCATCAACCAGCAGCACGACCACGTCAGCGCGTTCGATTTCCTGCCAGCTGCGTGCTATGCCGATTTTCTCGACCACATCCTCGGTATCGCGCAGACCGGCGGTATCGATGATGTGCAGCGGAATGCCCTCGATCTGGATGGTCGAGCGCAAGGCATCGCGGGTAGTGCCGGCAATCGGCGTGACGATGGCCAGATCGTCGCCAGTCAGGCGATTGAGCAGCGAGGACTTGCCGACGTTCGGCTGGCCGGCGAGAACGACGTGCAGGCCACTTTGCAGCAGCTTGCCCTGGCCGGCCCGATCGAAGATTTCGGCCAGCTTCAGTTGCAGGCGTTCGAGGCGACCGAAGGCATTGGCGGCCTGCAGGAAATCGATGTCTTCCTCGGGAAAATCGAGCGTTGCTTCAACCAGCATGCGCAGGTTGATCAGTTCCTCGTTCAGCTCGCCAATGGCGCGCGAGAACTCGCCCTGCAGCGAACGGACTGCCGAACGTGCGGCGCTGGTTGTGGCAGCGTCGATCAGGTCGGCGACGGCCTCGGCCTGGGCCAGGTCCATCTTGCCGTTGAGGAAGGCCCGGCGGCTGAATTCCCCGGGTTCGGCCAGCCGGGCGCCAAGGTCGAGGCAGCGGGCAAGCAGCATCTGCATGACCACTGGCCCACCGTGGCCCTGCAGCTCGAGCACGTCTTCGCCGGTGAAGGAACTCGGGCCGGGGAAAAACAGCAACAAACCGCTGTCGACCGCAGTACCGTCGGCCGCCTTGAAATCAGCCAGCGTCGCGTAACGCGGCTGGGGATTCTTTCCCGTCAGGGCAAAAGCAAAGGGCAGCAAATTGCTGCCCGATACCCGGATCACGCCGACCCCGCCACGACCTGGGGCCGTGGCGATGGCGGCGATGGTGTCCGAAGTTGCTACAACTGCCACACCTTAAGCCTTGGCGTCATTGGCAGCCTTGCCACCGGCTTCCATCATGCGCGTGATCTGCCATTGCTGGGCGATCGAGAGCACGTTGTTGACCACCCAGTACAGCACCAGACCAGCCGGGAACCACAGGAACATGATGCCGAAGACAAAAGGCATGGCCATCATCACCTTGGCCTGGATCGGATCCGGCGGCGTCGGGTTCAGCTTCATCTGGATGACCATCGAGATGATCATGATCACCGGCAGGATGTACCAGGGGTCCGGCGACGCCAGGTCGGTAATCCAGCCGATCCACGGTGCGTCACGCATTTCGACGGCGCCAAGCAGCACCCAGTACAGCGCGATGAAGACCGGAATCTGGATCAGGATCGGCAGACAGCCGCCGAGCGGATTGATCTTTTCGGTCTGGTACAGCTTCATCATTTCCTGGTTCAGGCGCTGCTTGTCGTCGGAATAGCGTTCCTTCAACTGCACCAGACGCGGCGTGACCAGGCGCATCTTGGCCATCGACTTGTACGACGCGGCCGACAGCGGGAAGAAGGCGAGCTTGATCAGGATGGTCAGGACAACGATGGCCCAGCCCCAGTTGCCGACGATGTCGTGGATGAACTGCAGCGCCCAGAAGATCGGCGCAGCGATTACCGTCAGCCAGCCGTAGTCGACGACCAGGTCGAGACCCGGAGCAATCTGCTTCAGTGCAGCCTGTTCCTGCGGACCGGCAAACAACGTCACCGAAGTATTGGCACTGGTACCCGGCCCGATTTCGGCGACCGGAACGATCACGCCCATCTGGTACAGGTTGCTGCCGTCGAGCTTGCGCATGTAGTACTCGCGCTGCACGCCCGCTTGCGGCACCCAGGCCGAGACGAAGTAATGCTGAACCATGGCCAGCCAGCCGTTATCGGCAGTCTTGGTGAACTTGGCGCTCTTGTCGGCGACATCACCAAAGCTGGATTTCTGATACTTCTCCGCATCCGTATAGACCGCCGGACCAGTGAAGGTATGCATCATCATGTTGCCGCCAGCCGGTTCACCGTCATCGCGCTGGATCTGGAAATATGCGTGCGGTGCCAGCGGCTTGCCGGAACCGTTGATGATTTCCCAGGCGACATCGATGGCGTAGGAGCCGCGCTTGAAGGTCAGCACCTTGGCGATGCGCACGCCTTCCGGACCATCGGCTTCGAGACGAACCTTCAGTTCGTCGCTGCCGGCAGCCAGCTGGGTCGGGCCGTCGATGCGACGGAACATGGAACGATGCGACGGCAGGCCTTCACCGATCAGTCCGCTCTGGGCGGAATACTGATGCTTGGCGTCGAACAGGACGAAATTCTTGTCCTTGGCGTCGTTTTCCTTGTAATTGAGCAATTCCAGGCCGACCAGATCGCCACCCTGGGTGGAAATCGTCACCTTCATCAGATCGGTATCGATGCTGAAGGTTTCGGCAGTGGAAGCCGGTGCCGCCGGTTCGCTGGCGACCGGAGTGCCACCCGCCTGCAGGCTGACGGAAGGCGTGGGTGTTGCCCCGTTGGCGGCGGCCGGCGCGGCATTTGCCGCCACTTCGGCAACCGGTTTCGGGTGCTTGTACTGCTGCCAGTTTTCCCACAGCATGAAGCTGGAGAAAGCGAAGATCATGACCAGTATCAGGCGTCGAGTATCCATGAGCTGCCTACGTAGTTAATGGTGTTCAGGGAACGGGATCATACCCGCCCGGATGCCAGGGGTGACAGCGGCAGATGCGTTTCACACCCAGCCAGCCACCTTTGACGGCGCCGAATTTCTGTATTGCATCGACCGTATACTCCGAACAGGTCGGAAAATAACGGCAACGCCGTCCGAGCATGGGACTGATTGCATATTGATAGAAGCGGACCAGTGCGATCAGCACATGCTTCATTCTGCATCCCTTTTCGGACGGGGCCGTGACAGGCGATCGAGCAGGCCGGTAAAGTCTGCTGCAATTGCCTTGCCATCGAGCGGACGCGGTTTTACCGCCAGTCTGACGATCAGATCGCAAACCGGCAATGTTCCGCGCCTCAGTCTGAATTGCTCGCGCACGATACGCTTGACCCGATTGCGGTCGACCGAGCGCTTGAGCAATTTCTTGCCGATGACCAGACCAAGTCTGGCATCGGTACTGCCTTCGGGTCTTGGAAGATAGTGCAACATCAGCCAGGTACCGCGAATAGCCTTCCGGAAACCAAAAACGGATGAAAACTCATCCGTTTTGGTCAGGCGATAGCGTCTGGCGAAGTTTGAATCCACCTCGCCGGGCGTCCGGTTTAAACGGCCAGACGCTTGCGACCCTTGGCGCGGCGAGCAGCGAGAACTGCACGGCCACCCTTGGTGCGCGAACGGACCAGGAAGCCATGGGTGCGCTTGCGGCGCACGACCGACGGTTGATACGTGCGTTTCATGTCGTAATTCCTTGAGTGAGCGGAGAAAAACGCGTGATTACACCCTGTTTGACCGGGTCATGTCAAGCTGAATTATTTGTTGAAGCTGTGGATAACCTGTTCGCGGAGGGGTAGAATTGCGCCTTGGTCGGCGGCCATCAAGCCGCCGATTTCATTGGAATTTCGTTTTTAAATCATAGAACTAATAAATCCGCCAGCAATGCTATCGACTGTGCGGAATGGAGTTGTTTCTTCAATGACCGGTTTTTGGGAATCCTGTTTGCAGCGCTTCGAACAGGAACTGCCCGCGCAACAGTTCAATACCTGGATCAAGCCATTGCGCCTGGAAGGCGAAACAACGGCGCTTGAAGACGGACTTCGCCTGATTGCCCCGAACGGTTTCATCCTGAAATGGGTTCGTGACCGCTACCTGTCGCGGATCGAGGATTACGGCAATACCTTCTTTGCCGCACCGGTCAGCATTGCGCTGGTCATCGGCAGCGGCAAGCCGGCCGCAGCACGCAGCGACACCGGCCGTGCCGAAGTCGAGGCGCCGCGAGTGGAAAGCCGGCCGGCACCGGCCGCGGAAAAGCCGCGGGCAAAAACGGCATCGGTGTACGAAAAGTCCCGCCTGTTCTCGAATTTCACCTTCGACAACCTCGTCGTCGGGAAGGCCAACGACCTGGCCCGGGCCGCCGCACTGCAAGTCGGCAGCAATCCCGGCGGTGCCTACAACCCGCTGTTCATCTACGGCGGCGCTGGCCTCGGCAAGACCCACCTGATCCACGCCATCGGCAATCACATCGTCAAGGACAACCCGGACAAGATCATCCGCTATGTTCATGCCGAGGATTACTACTCCGACGTCGTCCGCGCCTATCAGCAGAAGTCCTTCGACACCTTCAAGCGCACCTATCGTTCACTCGACGTGCTGCTGCTCGACGATGTCCAGTTCTTCAACGGCAAGAACCGCTCGCAGGAAGAGTTCTTCTTCCTGTTCAACGCGCTGATCGAAGCGCGCAAGCAGATCATCATCACCTGCGACACCTATCCGAAGGACATCAACGGTCTCGACGACCGGCTGGTGACCCGCTTCGACTGGGGTCTGACGGTGCAGATCGAACCGCCCGAGCTGGAAATGCGCGTCGCCATCCTGCAGAAGAAGGCCGAAGCCGAAGGCATCCGCCTTGACGACGAAGTCGCCTTCTTCATTGCCAAGCATCTGCGCTCCAACGTCCGCGAACTCGAAGGCGCGCTGAAGAAGGTGCTGGCCTATTCGTCTTTCCACGGTCGCATCATTGCGCTGGACCTGGCCAAGGAAGCGCTCAAGGACATCATCGGTTCGGTGCGCAACGTCGGTATCGACAATATCCAGAAGACCGTCGCTGACTATTACAAGATCAAGGTTGCCGAGTTCTTCTCGAAGAAGCGCACGCGGGCGATTGCCCGGCCGCGCCAGGTGGCCATGTGGCTGTGCCGCGAAGTGACTTCGCACAGCTTCCCGGAAATCGGCGATGCTTTCGGCGGGCGCGATCACACGACGGTGATTCATGCGGTCAAGACCATCGATGCACTGCGGGCCAAGGACAGCGAACTGAACCATGATCTGCATGTGCTGCTGCAGGTATTGAAGGGGTAATGGCTGTAGACAAGTCTGTGTATAAGTTGTTGGTCAATTGTGGGTATGCCGTGCTTTTCCGCTTTGTGGGAAAATTACCCAGTTTTCATCCACAGCCAGTTCAGAGACTTTCAGGGATGTGAAAATCTGCTTCAAGTTGTTGAAATAAAAACTAAATATTTTGTTATCCACAGAACTGTTCCCGATATAGTCTATTAAGGAATTTAATTTATGGTTCTTATTAAAAGCCAAAGAGACACGCTTCTGGCCCCGTTGCAGTCTGTGTCGGGAATCGTCGAGCGTCGCCATACACTGCCCATCCTGTCCAACGTCCTGCTGGAAAAGAAGGGCGACCAGCTGACCTTGCTGGCCACCGATATCGAAATCCAGATCACCACCAGCACCACCGGTGCCGGCGGTGAAGGTGACGGTGCCGTCACCGTTGGTGCGCGCAAGCTGCAGGAAATCCTGCGCTCGCTGCCGGACAGCACCGAAATCACGCTGAGCCTTGAAGACAAGCGCCTGCAGGTCAAGGGCGGCAAGAGCCGGTTCAACCTGCAGACCCTGCCGGCCGACGACTTTCCACGGATGACGCTGAGCGAAGGCGACACCAAGCAGTTCTCGATCACCCAGCGCGATTTCCGCCAGCTGATCGCCAAGACCCAGTACGGCATGGCTGCACAGGACGTGCGCTACTACCTGAACGGCCTGCTGCTGCTGGTCGATGGCAAGGAACTGCGTGCCGTCGCTACCGACGGCCATCGCCTGGCCTATGCCAGCGTCGCCATCGAAACCGAACTGCCGCGCCAGGAAATGATCCTGCCGCGCAAGACCGTGCTCGAACTGAACCGCCTGCTGGTCGATAACGACGAGCCGCTGAACATCACGCTGGCCTCAAACCAGGTGCGTTTCGCCTTCGGTTCGATCGTGCTGGTGTCGAAGCTGATCGACGGCAAGTTCCCGGATTACGAACGCGTCATTCCGCCGACGCTGAAGAATCACATGACTGTCGGCCGCCAGATGCTGATGCAGGCCATGCAGCGCGCCGCCATTCTGACCAACGAGAAATTCCGCGGTGTCCGCGTCGTTCTCGGCGAAAACAGCCTGCGCCTGATCGCCGCCAATGCCGAACAGGAAGAAGCCCAGGAAGAAATCGAGGTACAGTACACGGGTGACGCCATCGATGTCGGCTTCAACGTGGGTTATCTGCTCGACGTGCTCAACAACGTGCACTCCGACGAAATCCAGTGGAGCTTCAACGACGCCAATTCAAGTGCATTGATCACCGTACCGGGCAACGACCGCTTCAAGTACGTCGTCATGCCGATGCGCATTTGATCAGCCCGCATTTCTCCGGCTGTTTCTGAAAAGCAGTAAAAGGCCCGTCCGCACGGATGGGCCCGTTTCACGTGGAACCAAGAACAATGAGTGAAGAGAACGTCCCGCAAGGCACTGTCGCACCGGCATACGGTGAAGCCAGCATCCAGATCCTCGAAGGCCTGGAGGCCGTGCGCAAGCGCCCGGGCATGTACATCGGCGACACCTCCGATGGTACCGGCCTGCATCACCTGGTCTTCGAAGTCGTCGACAACTCAATCGACGAAGCGCTGGCCGGGCATTGCAACGACATCATCGTCACCATCCACACCGACAACTCGATCTCCGTCATCGACAACGGCCGCGGCATCCCGACCGGCGTCAAGATGGACGACAAGCACGAACCGAAGCGTTCCGCTGCCGAAATCGCGCTGACCGAACTGCACGCCGGCGGCAAGTTCAACCAGAACTCGTACAAGGTGTCCGGCGGTTTGCACGGCGTGGGCGTGTCCTGCGTCAATGCGCTGTCCAAGTTCCTGCGTCTGACCATCCGCCGCGATGGCAAGAAGCACTACATGGAATTTTGCCGTGGCGTGCCGGTCGACCGCAGCATTGAGGTGCGCGACGGTTTCGAAGTCTCGCCGCTGAAAGTTCTTGGCGACACCGAAAAGCGCGGCACCGAAGTGCATTTCCTCGCCGACGATGAAATCTTTGGCCACGTCGAATTCCACTACGAAATCCTCGCCAAGCGCCTGCGTGAGCTGTCCTTCCTGAACAACGGCGTCAGCATCAAGCTGATCGACCAGCGTTCCGGCAAGGAAGAGTTGTTCGCCTTTGCCGGTGGCGTGCAGAGCTTCGTCGAATACATCAACCGCACCAAGTCGGTCCTGCATCCGAACATTTTCTACTCGGCCGGCGAAGCCAAGGTCGGGCAGGGCGCGGCCGATACCGGTATCACCATCGGTGTCGAAGTCGCCATGCAGTGGAACGATTCCTACCAGGAACAGGTGCTCTGCTTCACCAACAACATTCCGCAGTCCGACGGTGGCACTCACCTGACCGGCCTGCGTGCCGCGATGACCCGCGTCATCAACAAGTACATTGACGAAAACGAAATCGCCAAGAAGGCCAAGGTCGATATCGCCGGTGACGACATGCGCGAAGGCCTGGCCTGCGTGCTGTCGGTGAAGATGCCGGACCCGAAGTTCGCGTCGCAGACCAAGATGAAGCTGGTTTCCAGCGAAGCCCGTGGCGCCGTTGAAGAAGTCGTCGCCCAGAAACTCGCCGATTTCCTGCTGGAGCGCCCGGTCGACGCCAAGATGATCTGCGGCAAGATCGTCGAAGCCTCACGCGCCCGCGAAGCCGCCCGCCGTGCCCGCGAAATGACGCGGCGCAAGGGCGTGCTCGACGGTGTCGGCCTGCCCGGCAAACTCGCCGACTGCCAGGAAAAAGACCCGGCGCTGTGCGAAATCTACATCGTCGAGGGTGACTCCGCAGGCGGCTCCGCCAAGCAGGGCCGCGACCGCAAGTTCCAGGCAATCCTGCCGCTGCGCGGCAAGGTGCTCAACGTCGAGAAGGCCCGCTTCGACAAGCTGATCTCGTCGGAGCAGATCGTCACGCTGATCACCGCGCTCGGCACCGGCATCGGCAAGGACGACTTCAACGTCGAAAAGCTGCGTTACCACCGCATCATCATCATGACTGACGCGGACGTCGACGGCGCCCACATCCGCACGCTGCTGCTGACGCTGCTTTACCGCCAGATGCCCGAACTGATCGACCGCGGCTACGTCTACATCGCCCAGCCGCCGCTGTACAAGGTCAAGCACGGCAAGACCGAGCGCTACCTCAAGGACGACCAGGAATACCACCAGTTCCTGCTCAACATGGCGCTCGATGAAGCCGTGCTGACGCCGACCGCCGGCGCACCGATCACCGGCCCGGCGCTGGAAGGCCTGGCCCGCTCGTGGCTGGCTACCGAAGCGATCATCGAACGCCTGGCCCACCTGGTCAATCCGGAAGTCCTGCAGGCCATCGTCCGCCACAATATTGCGGTCGACCTGTCCAGCGAGGAAAAAACCCGCGCCAGCGCCGAACTGATCGCCGCCCACATCCCGCCGAGCACCCGCATGGTGCCCAAGTTTGACGACATCCAGGAACGCTGGATCCTGCGCGTCGAACGCATGCACCACGGCAACCTCAAGGTCGGCCTGATCGACGAAGACCTGCTGCTCTCCGGCGACTTCATGCAACTCAAGCGCACCGCCGAAACCCTCGCCGACCTGTTCGGTAACGGCGGCGTCATGGCCCGCGGCGAAAAGAAGCAAGTCTCCGCCAACTTCGGCGAAGCCATGAAGTGGCTGCTCAACGAAGTCGAACGCGGCATCGCCAAGCAGCGCTACAAAGGCCTCGGCGAAATGAACCCGGAACAGCTGTGGGAAACCACCATGGACCCCAAAGTCCGCCGCCTGCTGCGCGTACAGATCGACGACGCGATTGCCGCTGACGAGATCTTTACGACGTTGATGGGTGAATTGGTTGAACCGCGTCGGGCGTTCATCGAGACGAATGCGCTTAATGCGCGGATTGATATCTGATGGGCTGTAGGATCCCACGATTGTCTAGATTTTTCCTAAAAGTCTAGATTTCGTGGGAATCGAAGTGCAATGAAAGCCATCTTATTAAGGTGGCTTTTTTGCCGTTTATTGATCTCATCATCGTTACCCGAAGTCGAGGTGGGTTGGTGATTTCTCGAAAGACCAGCATCAAGCACGACTGGATGGTTTCCTGATGCTTTACTAGCAAGCGGAATGTGTTATCAGGCTGTTGTAATTCATTGATTATGAATTAGTTATTTTTCCCTCCGCAACACGCCCTTAGTCGGATATACAATCTACGCATTTAGGACGTTGCCATCGTTCCTACTCCATCAAAGATCTGCTGCAATAAGGACTCGAAACCTTGGAACTGGCGTTTGCTGAGCGCGAACTCCGAGCTTTGTGCTTGAATGAGTTTAGTGCCGTGCAGGAACTCGGTACTCGGGTTGCCGAGAAATTGAAACGGCGCTTAGCGGATCTTGCTGCAGCACCTACGGCTTCCGATTTGTTTGGATTGCCGGGGAACCCTCGTCCGCATCCGGATTGTCCAACTCAAATTGTGGTGAATTTGATTGATGGCTGGCAAATGTACTTTGAGTCAGGGCACCTAAAGATGCGTGTATTCGATACTGGTGAGATTGATTGGGCGCAAACCAAACGTGTCAAGATTCTAAGGTTGGAGAACAGCAATGATTGAGACAACCAATTTTCTACCGGAGTGGGCGTCACCTCCCGGCGCAACAATCAGTGACTTTCTCGAGGACCAGGGAAGATCGATTGACGATCTTGCGCGCGAACTTGGTTGTCCTAGTTCCTATACAAATCGATTGCTGGAAGGATCGATTCCAATTACGCAGGAGATTGCGAGTAGCCTCTCTCAGGTATTGGGGGCAACTTCTGATTTCTGGCTCGCCAGAGAGCGACAATTTCGTGAATCTCTTTCGAGGCAATCCGTTAGCGAAAAGTGGGTTAAGGAAATACCTGTCGCTGATATGACCCGTTATGGATGGCTACGCCAAGCTCACGATACAAGGGACAAGATAAATGCCTGCCTAGAATATTTCGATGTTCCAACCGTGACAGAATGGTACGAGAGATATGAAGGGGCTACTCGGTTAGCAGCGTTTCGGACGTCGACAGCATTTACTTCAGCAGAAGGGGCTGTGTTGGCTTGGCTAAGAAAGGGCGAAATTGATGCTGCGAATATCGAGTGTGAGGAATGGGATCGGAAGCGCTTTAGTGAGGCTTTGCCTTACATAAGGGCGTTAACACGTACAAAGGATCCCTCTAAGTTTATTCCGCAATTAGAAAGCATATGCGCCGAATGCGGAGTGGCCGTGGTGATTGCGAAAGCACCTGCAGGATGTCGTGCTAGCGGTGCAACTCGATTCATTGCACCTAACAAAGCACTAGTGATGCTCAGTTTTAGGTATCTCTCTGATGATCATTTCTGGTTCACGTTTTTCCATGAAGCAGGTCATTTGATTTTGCACGATACCAGTGCGTTGTTTCTCGAAGGAAGCGATTTTTGTTCAGGGAATGAAGAAGAGGAAGCAAATAGCTTCTCTTCAAACACATTAGTCCCTATGGAACATCAATCTGCTATGCGAGCCTTGCCTGTAGATGGTAGAGCGGTAATGCGGTTTGCTCGGGAGATCGGAATTTCGCCAGGTATTGTCGTAGGACAATTGCAGCATCTTGGAATTTTATCGGCTAGACAGCTAAACAACTTAAAGGTCCGGTACTCTTGGAGTTAGTATTCGGTGAATGTGAATACGAGAAAGAGGGGATTCGTCAGCAATAGACTTCGCCGGCACAGTGGCCAATCCATTCTTGTATCGATTCCTTAACCTTGCTTGTAACTCCAAAGCTGCTTTGAATATTGTGACTATAACCAAGCACAGATATTTCTCTGCCTAGTCCAATGCCTGAAATTTGACAAATTTTCCCGGTATAGGCGTATCCACGGACCCCGTCGCCTTGTCGCCTTGGCAATGTCCATTCTGGAATTACCTCGCGGACAAAGGAGCAGCCTGTAACGGTTTGAAGATGTTCAATTACGGACTGCCCATTGACGATTAGGACTTCCACCGCGGATTCCCTGAGCAGCAAGCCGAGTGCGTCACCTGAGTTCTTTATCAGAGCGGATCGCTGGCTAGTACTCAATTCAACCCACTTGCAGTGAGTGGCATAGGGTACCAAATCAAGGTGGCAGGCATCTGCGAAAATCCCATAATAGGACGCGTTAGCTCCCACAATTAGTTTGTTTAAGGCCTGAAACCAACCATCGTAGGGATTTCCAGCAAAGTAGTGATTACAGGAATCTTGGATCTTCTTAAGGTGCTCGAGCTTTGCGTCGGACCAACGCGTTAACCCCAGAGAACTGAGAGAGTGGAAGCGCCGATGGTGCCCATTCAGTTCAGTTCCCGAGACGTCGACAAATTCGCGGTTGCTTGGGTTGAGACCAAGGGTGGCTACTCTAGCTTGATATAGGTTACCAAACGACAGAATCGGTGCGGCCCAAGGGATAACCTTTAGCTCGCGGAGATGAGGGCCATCTAGGCGCTGCACCAATACTTCGAGTATTTCCAATGTGCCCATGCTTTCTCTCTCACTAGCTTTGGTTAGCAGAATAGCTGTAACTGTTCTGGCGCTTTGCGACTCTGCACATGTAGTTCGTCTTTCATCCTGCGAGCACAGCCAATAATTTGTTTCCGACTACCTAATAACGCGCCAAGCTCAATTGCTAGCTCTCGAACCTGCACCGTAACATCATAGTGTGGGTACGAGGCGGATTGCTGGAACCATTTCCTCCGCAGCCCAAGCATATGGGCAAACTGATGTAGTTCCTCTATCGAGTCCGCTACGAGGTGGCACCATAGCTGTCCCCTCCAAGCAATTCGAACATTATCGACATAAACAGCCACGGTAAACTTTCACAAATTGCAAAATTTGCATAATATTATGCAAAATGGCCGAAAAATTCAAGTCCGAAGAGACTATCTATCATCTCGCTAATGCGCTTAAATCACGCAGAAAAGCCCTTGGCATGACGCTTAAGGAAGCTGAAAGTTGCGTGCGGATTAACTGCGGGCAGCTTTCTCGATTTGAGAAGGGTGATTTCAAGACAAACTCTGAAAATTTGCAAAAATATAGAGTGTTTTTGCAAATAGTTGATATTGAACCTTCTCCGCTAGAGGGTGCCCTTGGTGCCCGCTTAGAGTTGTTTGCCGCCCAGTCTCCAAGACACCGTAAGGCAGCAGAAGAGCTATTGAGTGCTCTTGAGTGCCTTAGCTAGTACTCGGGATTTGAGTCTTGTTCTTGAGTAGAAGTCCTGCCATGTGAGCAGAAATGCAGATGCTTTTGGTCTGCCTTTCATCCTGGGCATTGATTCCGATTTACCGCAACAGGTGCATGTTTTCGAGATGATGCTCACCGAGACATCCTAGCGGAACGCCTCGATGACTTGTTGAAGATTGCGCCTAAGGCTGTGATTTGCTCAATCAGTAGCTAGATTGAGCCCTAGTATTAGTTAGCCTCGAAATAAAACGTACCTTGATGGGTGTTTTTGCCAATTGCACAGTGCATCTTCAACTACCTGCATATCTACGCCTAGACTATCTCCTAGGGCGATTAATCGACTCTCAAGTTCATGCGTGCTTAGCTCGGTTGCCATGCTTCCTTGTAGCATGAGCCTTGCCCCTCGAATGGGGCCTGTGGCTCCTTGTAAATAGGTATGCGGGGGAGTGATCGGAGCCAAGCCTGTTTTTGCTAGCATCGTGAGATAGTCAAATCGGGCTAGTCGTCCGAACGACCTTACCTCAGTCATTGAGCGGTATAGGTAATCAAATGCCCCCTTGTTGTTACCGGAACAAGCATTGAGCGCATTGGTTATTAATCCTTGGTGATTCCCATGCTTGGTTACCCAAATAACATAGCTCTCAACTGCAGCGCCTGTTCCATTTGGTTTGTCTGCACTCAAGCTTGTGTAGGGCCGATGTCCACCGAAGCCGCGGTCAGTCCCCCGGCTAATATGGGCCTCATTTGTCCGAAGCCAATTGCGAAAATTGGTAGGGTTTATCGATACTTGATTCCAAGACCAATATGGTTGTGCTCCTAGTTTTCCGTACACTTCCTGCACATAACGCCATTTAGATTTTATATGCACGCCGAAGTGCGTTGCTAAAAAGACGAGCCAGCATGCCTCATCAAAGTTTCCTGAGCTTTTATGGAGCAAGGCAGCCCGTATTGGGTCAAATAAATCACTATGCGGATCTGCCCGCTGAATACTGATAGGCCTAGATTCGATTGATTTAACATAGTTGACTCGCCGGACACTATCGATCAGTTGTTTAATAAATACTAAGCGATCTAGTGCTGCACCAATACCTGGTAATGGATAGTGTAGTTGCTGAAAAGCAGCTAGATTTGCTTGATATTTATTGATTTCCTGCAGATTATGTCTTTGTGTTGCCATTTTTCTGCCTTTTATGCGGATATTCTGGTGTCAATAAAGGTATTATAGAATTTACTTACCAATTTGTTTTTCAACTGATCACATTCCTTATAATCTTTTTCTTTGATTTTCCTCCAGATAGTAAGAATTAAGCAGATATCTCTCCAATATTCATGAATGTCAATATTAGTGAGGTCGGCTTTTGAATTAGCCCGGAGTTGCCGCTCAATATCCTGAACGATCTCTAATACAGGCCACGGGTTGCCTATTGGCATGGGGTCCATGGAGATATCATTCTGCCAGCCTTCATTCAGATATTTTTCAGCGCTCGAATGATGTATTTTATACAGATGTAAACTTCCAACGAAATGCTTATAAATACCGATCTCTACGCCAAGGCTTCGGGCAACAATCTCTTGGATCATGGTAAACGCAAAAACATCGTGAGGAAGACCCAAATATGCATCGTTTGACCTCATGTTAACCAAGAGATGGAGACGCTGATTACGCAAGAGGAATTGCAATGTACAGGTACAAGGGACGGATCGATATTGAAGATCTAATGCCGAAAATATTTGAACCACAGCTTTACGTGATGTAGGGTTAGATTTCAGCTTATCAATAATATTTTCTAGCTGATTTATCCCAAATCGACTAAATAGGCGATCACCATACCCACTATGTACTACATCATTATCAGCCTCTTTTTTATAAACATTAGGTATATAGTAATCAATAAAATCTAGGGTGTTTGTTCCTGACATATACCAGAAAAATTCGCCCAATGCGCTGAATAGCTTCCCCTTACTTTCGCTTCTACTCAGTCGAGCCCTTGGATTCGTTAATACCAAGGATGCTCCAACAATTTCTGTGAAATCACCTAGCTCATCTGATCGCGTAGCAGTAATAAAATCCTGATCTTTCAATAATTCACACAGAATTTCTTGCATAAGATCATCCAGCGTGTTTGCAATATAGTTTGTTTTTTCTATCATGATTATCTGACCAAGCTCAGAAAAAGTATGAACCGAGACTGATTGGATTTGAAAAATAATTTTTATGTATTAAGCTTGCTTGGCCTAGGATGGCGATGAAGTTTTTTTCTGTTTGGCGCATATTGCTGAATTCAAACTCATTCATTTCCAACGAGTAGGTTTCAATGCTAAAGTCATTGTAAGCTTACCTTGGCATCACGGCCTACTCAGGGCGATCAAAGGGTGGCAACAGATGTAAGTTATCTAGGTTCTACCCGCTGGGTAGCGCTTGATCAACCTAGGGAAACTCTGCATAAGTAACCATCATGCAGCGCAATTTGAGAAAATGACGGCATTGTCATTGAGTTGATGAGACAGATGAAACCGATGAAGCAACTGAGCCTGGCCGAGACG
>Ga0209066_10001071_pt1 | contig 37446 bp, 40 predicted proteins | sample All_14_2_FD_187198 | JGI IMG/M metagenome (GOLD analysis project Ga0209066, IMG submission 187198) | Freshwater microbial communities in response to fracking from Pennsylvania, USA - Allegheny Zone_MetaG_DW_15 (SPAdes) (version 2) ... | reverse complement strand
GATAAAAGACTGATAATGATGATTATGTTAAATATAATCTTAGAAAGCGCGATATTCTAGGGTCCACATCACATGCAGCACAAATGCGTTATGTTAGGTGAAGCATTCGACGGATAGCGCAGATACTCCGTTCCATCCCAACGACGATAGACGAAATCGCCCTCGATCAGCGCCTGGGTCAACTGACGATCGCCGCCGCTGCATGTCGCCATCACAAGCGCACGGCTCGAACCCGAAACGGGTTTCAACAGCTTCGCCAGGGCCGACCACGTTAAGCGGGTTTGGCACATTATCATGATTATGCCACAAATGCGATCTTGTTGTTCAAATGGCGTTTCGTGCCTATATTGCAACCACGACGCACAATTCTCGTTTGGAGCCACCCATGACGATACAGGTCAATATCACGCCCAACGGACGGATGAGCCTTCCCGCCGATCTGCGCAAGCGGCTCGGCTTGACCGAAGGCGGCGCGGTGTTTCTGGAAGAAACGGATGATGGTGTGGTCCTGCGCACCGCGGCCCAAGCCGTCGCCCGTGCGAAAGCGATTGCCCAGCGGTTCACCGAAGGAAAGCCCGAAGCCTCCGTAGATGCGTTCCTTGCGAACCGCGTCGCGGAGAGCGGTGAATGAACGAGGTCGTTCTGGACGCTTCGGCGCTGCTGGCGATGTTGCAGGACGAACCGGGCGGCGCGAAGGTCGCCGGGGTGATCGCCTCGTCGCGGATCAGCGCCATCAACTATGCCGAAGTCGTAAGCCATTACATCCGGCTCGGGATGCCCGAACGCGAGGTCGATGCGATGCTCGATCCGCTGCCCATGACGATCGTGCCGGCGGACAAGGCGTTGGGCCAGCTCGCGGGCCGCCTGCGCGCCGTCACCGCCGAAGCCGGGCTATCGCTGGGAGACCGCTTCTGCCTCGCCCTCGCCCGCCGCGACGGCCTCCCCGCCTGGACGGCTGATACGGCATGGAAAAACATTGCCGATGCCGCCAAGGTCGGGGTGGTGCTGGTCCGCAATCATCAATGATGTCTGTCATGCCTTGGAGGATTCATGGGAACTGCTGATCCTTGGGAAGGCGCGTCGGAACGGGCGGATGCCGTCCGCGACAGCGCAGCCGATTTCGTGACGATGACGGCACGGATGATCGCCGAAATAAAATGTGAAGCGGCGGCGCTGCGGGATGGTGGCGCCAACGAATTCGATCCTCGCATCATCGCGCTGGCGAACGATTTTGTTCGCATCGAGGCGGTCATCGGCCTTCGGGCGGAAATTAACAAGCGGATATGATCCGCCGCGCCGTGGATCAGCGGTTCCGGGCAGTCCCCTTCCCTTGGGGCGGCGCGCGCTGATCGGTGGAGCGACCATGGGGCAGCAAAGGGGATTCGGCCGCCTCTTTTTCGCGGCGCGCTCGTTCCTCATAATAGCGCAGGCTGTCCGCGTGCCTTGCAAACAAGAAGCCCTCTTCGCTCATGCCACGCCCATAGCCTGAAAGCGGCCTTGTTGCGAATCAATTGCACATTCGATCAGAATGTCGATCGCCAGTTGGAAGGGCAGTCGCTCGACCGGGTTTTCACCGAGAAGGCTTCGGGCAAGGACGTCAACCGGCCCCAACTCGACGCCATGCTGACCTTCGCCCGCGAAGGCGATACCGATGTGGTCCACAGCATGGATCGGCTTGCGCGCAAGCTCGATGACCTGCGAAAGTTGGTCCAGTCCCTCACCAAAAGATGCGCGATGCGAGCGACGAGTATGTCTATGATGAAGCCTCTGGCGAATGGCTCCTCACCGTCCCGGCAGTCGAGTGGGATATACCGATCTTCGCAACACTCAGGATATTTGCGACGTCCGTTGATATAGATGTTCGATGTCGCTTGGCCTGGCGAGATCGTGGCCCGGGCTCATCACCGCGGCAGCGCCAGCCGCAATGCCGAAACGGAATGCTTCGCCCATCTCCCAGCCGATCGAGATCGCAAAGAGCATGGCGGACAGGAAGCTGTCGCCGGCGCCGACCGCGCTTTTCGCCTCGATGGGGGCTACGGGCAGGAAAAGCGGTCCAGCGGTGCTCGCAAGGATCGCGCCTTCATGGCCCATGGTGACGGCGACATGGGCGGCTCGTCCGGATTGAACGATTTCGCTTGCCGCATCGGCGATTTCGTCGGGATTGGCGAGTTCGAGTCCGGTCAGCTGCCGCAGCTCGCCGATGCTGGGCTTGACGAGAAAGACGCCGCCAGCCTCAAGGCCGCCCTTGAGGCCAGGGCCTGAACTGTCGAGGACGACGGGAATATTGCGACGGCGCATTATTGCCACGACCCGACCATAAAAATCGTCGGGCATGCCGGGTGGCAGCGAACCGCTCAGGACCATGAAGTTGCACTGCGCGGTTTCAAGCTGGTCAAGGCAGGCCTGCCATTCGGCTGGCTGGATGGTCGGCCCCGGTGGAACGAAACGATACTCCTTGCCGCTTTCGAGTTCGAGTACGGCGGATGCGACACGGGTATGGCCCGCGATGTGGATGCGATTGTGGACGAGTTGATGCAGATCGAGCAGGCCGTCCAGGGCATCGCCTGTGGCGCCGCCCGCCATATAATAGCTTCGGGCATTGCCGCCGAGGCGAACGAAGACCCGAGCGACGTTGATTCCGCCGCCGCCTGGACTGTAGAATTCGGATTTGGTCCGCATCTTGCGCGTGTGGAAAATACGATCGACTTCATAGGCGACGTCGATCGTGGGGTTCAGGGTCAGGGTGGCGATGTTCGTCATCCGCCAATTGAACGGGCTGGGTGCATTCCGGTCTATCCGCAATATCCCCCATTCGTTCCGCTGGCGCGACGGGCAGCGCGCATTAAGGAAAATCTCTCATAGCGGGAGCACATCGCGTCACTATGGTGTCGCGGATCAGAACCCTGCTAATTGGGAGCGCGTGCAGTGACGAGCAATGAGCCGAAAATCACCTTCCACGGCGCCGCAGGGACAGTCACTGGTTCGTGCATGGAACTCGAATATGATGGCCGCGCGATCCTGATTGATTGCGGCCTGTTCCAGGGCCCCCGGACGCTTGAGACACTCAATCGCGAGCCCTTTTCGTTCGATGCACGCAAGATTGCCGCCGTCGTCCTCACGCACGCGCATATCGACCATAGCGGCCTGTTGCCAAAGCTGGTCGCCGAGGGCTTCAGGGGGCCGGTCTATGCGACGCCGCAAACGCGCGATCTTCTCTACCACATGCTGCCCGATGCCGGGCGCATTCAGGAAAGCGAAGCGGAACGCCGTAACCGGCGCAGGGATCGCAAGGACGAGGAGCCGGTCGAGCCGATCTATACCGAGGCCGATTCCAAGGCGGCCTATGACCAGATAGAGACGGTGGCGCTCAACAAGTGGTTCCAGCCCGCGCGGGGCTTCACGGCCCGGTTGTGGAATGCCGGCCACATTCTCGGATCGACCTCCGTCGAGATGCAGATCGGCGAAACGCGCTTACTCTTTTCCGGCGATCTTGGACCTGACCACAAGGCTTTCCACGCCGATCCTGAGGGACCGTCGGGGCTCGATCATGTGATCTGCGAAAGCACCTATGGCGACCGGGTCCGCGAGGATTTAACGATCGAGCAGCGCCGCACGCTTCTGGAAGCTGAAATCAAGGCGGCGCTGACGCGCGGCGGCAATCTCGTCATCCCGGTGTTCGCGCTGGAGCGAACGCAGGAACTGCTCCTCGACATCGCCATGCTCATCAATACCGGACGTCTGGCCCACCCCCAGGTGTTCATCGATTCTCCCCTGGCGACGCGGGCGACCGAGGTGTTCGCGAAGCACGCCGGGGAGCTTGAGGACATGGGCTCGGGCGAGATCTTCCACCATCCGTCCTTCCACTATGTCCTGAACGCCGCGGAATCGATGCGGCTCAACAGTCTGTCCGGCGCCATCATCATGGCGGCTTCGGGCATGTGCGAGGCCGGGCGCATCCGCCATCACCTGCGCCATAATCTGGGGCGAAGGGAATCGACGATCCTGTTCGTCGGCTTCCAGGCGGCCGGGTCGCTCGGCCGGACCATTCTCGATGGCGCCAACCGCGTGCGGATCTGGGGTCAGGACGTCGCCGTTCGTGCCCAGATCCGCCGGATCGACTCCTATTCAGCGCATGCTGACCAGCAGGATCTTCAGCGATGGATCAAGGCGCGGCAGCCGATCGAGGGCAGCCTCTTCCTGAGCCACGGCGAGTCCGGATCGGTCGAGACATTTCGCCGGTTGCTGCAATCGGACGGGACGGCGGCGTCGATCATCGCCCCGAAGCTGGGCGAGACCTATGCGCTTCCCGCGCGCGCGCCGGCGCGGCGCCTCAAGACGGGCGACCCCGAACTGCAAGGCGCAGTCGGGCGCGACTGGCAGAATGACTATGCCGATTTCTCGATCCGCCTGAAAAAGGAGCTCCAGGGTATCGAGAGCGCCTCGGAACGGCGCGAAGCCCTTGCGCGGATGTCCGAGGTTCTTCGCTCGTACCAGAGGCACCGGGACAAGCGGAAAGCGCGGAACGGTTAGATTTTCTCAGCGACGCGGCAATCGGGATAGACGGATCGAGCCTGGAGCGGATTAGGGAACCTACGTATCGGCGCGCCGTGGCGCGTCTCCTATCACGCTTGCATCAAAGCCAACGGAGTAAAACATGTCGAATACACCGCATACCTTGGGCGAAGAGTTTCCGGACCAGATGGACAAGATCCACGCGCTAAAAGTTTCAGACCCGATCTTTGCGCAGCTGCTCGCCACTTATGATGAAGTAAACGACGAGATTCATGTGGCCGAAACCAACGTTCAGCCGACATCGCAGGATCGTGAGACCGAGCTGCGCAAGCGCCGCCTGTCGATCAAGGACCAGATCGCCGAAGCGCTTTCACAGGCAGCCTGATCGGTAGACAGCGGCCGGGCGCGCGGCGTCCGGCCGCCTTCCGCGCAAGCGTTGTGCGAAAATGAGGAGGGGGCGAGAGAATGATCCTACGCCCTCAACGCAGTTGAATAGCGGCAGAATTGGGTCTGTTGAGAAGTTCTTGCCATTCAGGGTCATCCAGCATGTGGAAGAAATCCATTGCAATCGGCCTGTTGCTGACGGGAGCCTCTACCTTCGCGGCTGCCAGCGACGCAGGAGAAGTATCTCAAGGTCGCGAACTGGCGGAGCGGCGATGCGCGAGTTGTCACGCCATCGGCGAAACCAATGCGAGTCCCAACGTGCTCGCGCCACCGTTTCGCAATCTCTACAGGCAATATCCGGTCGACGCTTTGCGGCCTGCGTTCCTGAAGGGTCTTGAGGTCGGTCACCGTGATATGCCGCGCTTTGTCCTGACGCCGCAGGAGGTGACGGACATCATCGCGTTCCTTCATGAGCTCAACCCATGCCGCAAACCTTCGTCGGATGACACGGCCATGGCGCGGTGTTTCGCGCCCATGGAATGATGGATAATCCGGAATTTGGAGAGAGCCGGTGCATCACCGACGCCCCCTCCTTAGCCAGATGGATGCTCTGCTTCTCCGCCGTCAACGCGACATCAGGACAGGCAGGCCGACGTCGTCGATCAGGTCGCGCGTGACGCCGCCCAGCAGAATATCGCGTACCCGCGAATGGGCAAAGGCGCCGATGGCGAGAAGGTCCGCTCCAGTTTCGTTTGCAAAATCCTGGAGGGCCACGGAAACGCGCCGGCCGGTCGAACTCACCACATGAACGTCGACCTTGAAGCCGTGGCGGGCGAGGTGGCGGGCAATATCCGAGCCGGGAGCGGGACCGTGACCTTCGGCAGTCGGTTCCGGATCCACACAGACCACGTCGATGACGGCGCCCGGATCGGCAACATCGATAAGATCCCGGGCAGCGCGGCGCGCTTCGCTCGAGGCGTCCCATCCCAGAACGGCGCGGCCCACGCGTTCGAGCCTTGCCTCGTCCGGCAGGACCAGGACGGGTCCGCCCGATCCCGTCACGGCGGCCTGCAGGCTCCGGCGACGCAGTTTCTGGTTCTCGAAGGCCGAAGCACCGCCGATCAGCAGAAGATCGGCATAACGTCCTTCAACACGTGACACGCCGCCGAGATAGGCAAGGGCGTCCGCGACGGGACGGATCTCGACGGGGATCGGCGCGTCTTCCACGGCGGCCTTCACCGTTTCCGTGCGGCGCTTCGCTTCGTCATCGATGCGATCCAGGATCACCGGATAATAATCGAAGGGTGGCAACACAGCAGCATTGTCGAAAATGTCCATCATCAAGGATATTGCGAGATGCGCCTCCTGCGCGGCGGCGAACGCCGTGGCGCGCTCGATGAAGCCGCGGGCGGCCTCTCCATTGTCCACGATTGCGACGAGGTCTTTCAGCATGTTTTCCTCCTTCTCGGTTGACCAAGTTCCACTCGCTAGGGCCGGTGGATGTTATGTGCGCTGTATGATGAGGTAGCTGAGATAGGCGGCGTAAAAGCTGACGAAGAGGCCGCCCTCGAACCGCGAAATCTGGCGCCCGCTGACGAAAACCGGAATGCAGAACAGCGCAACGCCCAGCATGACCGGTATGTCGATGCGGATGAGATGACTGCTGACATCAACCCCATGGGCCGGGATGAGGCAGGTCACGCCCAGGATTATGAGAATGTTGTAGACGCTGCTTCCGATCAGGTTGCCGATCGCGATGTCGCGCTCGCCGCGGATCGTGGAGATGATCGTGGTCACGAGTTCGGGTGCTGAGGTGCCAATGGCAACGATGGTCAAGCCGATGAAGGCGTCCGACACATGCCAGAGACGTGCCAGGTCGACAGCACTTTCAACGAGCCAGTCGGCGCCGACAACGATGATGACGAGACCGACCGCGAGCATCAGCATCTCGGTCGCCGCCTGACGGTTGGCGAGGCGCCGGGGCCCGAACTCACGGGCGAACTCCAGCTTGACCTTGAGGCTCTCTCGCCGGGCTGCGCGGATGACCGCCAGCGTGAATGCCGCGCCCATGGTGACGAGCAGGAGGCCCTCCAACCGCGAGAGCGTGCCGTCCCAGGCGAAGGCGAGCAGCGTGGCGGCGGCAATGACAATCGCGGGGAGCTCCAGACGCAGGGTCTGCATTTGGATCGCCAGCGGCTGCAATGCGGCGCTGAGGCCAAGGATCAGGAGGATATTGACCGTGTTCGTGCCGGCGATGTTCCCGATCGCGAGCGAGCCGTTGCCTTGTATGGCGGCCTCGATGCCAACGGCCAGCTCCGGCGTGCTCGTTCCAAGCGCAACCACGGTAAGGCCAATCAGCAGGGGTGAAATGCCAAGGCGGGCTGCCAGTGCCGCGCCGCCTCTTACGAGCAGTTCGGCACCGGCGATCAACGCGGCAAGCCCGACACCAATCCAGACGATTGCATGAGCCATTGGCGGTTAGTCTACCTTGCGCCTGGTGGGATCGGGGACGAGAAGGACGTCGCCGGGCACGGCATCGATGATCTTGCGCGCCGTGCTGCCGATCAGGGTCTCATAGACCATGCCGCCGCCATGAGACCCCACCACGTTGAGATGGCGTCGCGAATTCTCGGCATAGTCCCGCAGCAGCCCCTCGGGCACGCCATGTTCGATCATGCGGCTGACCTTGCGCGCGGCGTCGGGCGCGATCCCGGCTTCGGCCAGGAACTTGTCGGCCGCGTCCTTGCCATATCCTTCGAACTGCTTCTCGACCTCGGCGCGGCCAAGATAGCCGGCAAAAGGCACGTCATAGGCGTGAAAGAGCGAGATGCCTGCCTCCGGGAAGAGCCGGACGGCCGTCTCAAGCGCAACGCGGGAGGATGCCGAGAAATCGGTGGTTACGAGCATGGTGCGATAGGGCTCGAAAGCACGGTCGCGAACGATCAGGACCGGAACGGGAGATTTGCGGATCAGCCGGTCAACGGTGTCGCCGAGGAACATGCGCGCGAGCAGTTCGTCGCGGGCGACGCCGGTAACGATCAGATCCGCATGGGACGCCCGGGCAGCACCCAGGACCACCTCGGCCGGCGAGCCCGTCTCGACGTGAACCATGATGTCGACACCTGGATCCTCGCGGACCAGATCCCTGTAGATGCGGTCGCGCGCCTTTCGAACCGGATCGGGCGAGCGGCGCCAGGACGGTAGGTCGCGCAGGCTCCCGAACAGAGGAGAATCTTCAGGCGGAGCAAGCGCGTGAATGACGGTGAGTTCAGCCTGCCACGCCTTGGCGACCAGCAGGGCACGATCAAGCGCACGGTCGCAGCGATGACTGAGGTCGGTCGCCAAGGCGATGCGCCTGGGAAAAGTGCCTTGGGTCATATTTCGTTCTCCTAGTCGTTGAGTTCCTCGAACCAGCCCAGCCGCCGCATGACGTGCTTTTCGACCTCGAGCAGGAGCATGAGAGCCGCGCCGGCGACCACAAGCAATGCGAGGTCGGCGAAAGTGAGCGGTCGCGAGTGGAAGATCGCGTTCATGAACGGGGCGTAAGTGAAGAGCGCCTGGCCCAGGATGAGGACCGTGATCGCGATCAGCACGGCGGGGGTGCCTACGGTGCCGCGCCAGGTCAGGGACGTCATATGCAGATAGCGGACGTTAAAGAGATAGAAGATCTCCGCGACGATGAACATGTTGACGACCATCGTGCGCGCGACTTCAAGCCCGCGGCCCTGATCGAGCGTGTAGAAGAAGATGCCGAGCGTGACCGCGGCGAACAGCACCGACACCAGCACGACGCGCCAGAGGAGGAAGGGTGAAAGCAGGGGCGCGCCGCGCTCGCGCGGACGGCGCTGCATGGCGCCGGGCTCGGTGGGTTCGAAGGCGAGCACCAGACCAAGGGTCGCGGCGAGGATGAGATTGACCCACAGGATCTGGGTTGCCGACATCGGGAGGGCAAACCCCAGCAGGATGGCCAGGACGACGGCCAGTGTCTCGCCGCCGTTTGTGGGGATTTCCCAGGAAATGACTTTCCTGATGTTGTCATAGACGGTCCGGCCCTCGCGCACGGCGCTGACGATCGATGCGAAATTGTCGTCGAGGAGCACCATCGAGGCGGCCTCCTTCGACGCCTCGGTCCCCTTGATGCCCATCGCCACGCCGACATCGGCCTGCTTGAGCGATGGGGCGTCGTTGACGCCATCGCCGGTCATGGCCACGATATTGCCTTGGGCCTGCAGAGCGCGGACAATGCGCAGCTTGTGTTCCGGACTGGTCCGGGCGAAAACGGAAATCCGGTTGACGGCCTGCTCGAGTTCCTCGTCCGAGAGTTTCTCAAGGTCCAGGCCGGTCATCACCTGGGGGTCATCGGCAAGGTCGAGTTGACGCGCGATGGCAAGAGCCGTCGCGGCATGATCGCCGGTGATCATCTTGACGGCGATCCCGGCCGAGCGGCACTCCGCGATCGCCTCCCTGGCTTCGAGGCGCGGCGGGTCGATGAAGCCGACAAGGCCAAGCAACTCGACGCCCGCCATGACGTCCTCGAATGCGATGCGATGCGTACCCGCCGCCATGGCCTTGGCGCCGAACGCCAAGACGCGCTCGCCTTCGGACCCAGCCTGCGCGATGGCATTTTCCCAATAAGCGCTGTCGCCTGGCGAGGTCATCGCGAAGATAGCCTCCGGCGCGCCCTTGATGAACAGTGTCATCGCGCCGTCAGGTCCGCGACAGAGCGTCGCCATGAAGCGGTGCGCGGCATCGAATGGGATCTCGTCGATCCGTTCCCATTCCGAACGCTCCAGTTCCGGATCGACGCCTGCCTTCGCGGCCAGCGCGCACAGCGCGCCTTCCATGGGATCGCCCTCGACGCGCCATTCCTCTCCGACCTTGCGCAGCGACGCATCGTTGCACAGGAGACCGCAGCGGATCAGCGGCATCGAAGCGGCCATGGCCTCGGCCTGGTCGCCAGCGCCCACGACCTGGATATGGCCTTCCGGGACATAGCCTGAACCGCTGGCGAGCATGGTGCATCGCGCCGAAATGATCCGGCGGGCCGTCATCTCGTTGCGGGTCAGCGTACCGGTCTTGTCCGAGCAGATCACCGAAGTGGCGCCGAGCGTTTCAACCGCTGGCAGCTTGCGGATGACGGCGTTCCGGGCCGCCATCCGGCGCACGCCGATGGCCAGCGTGATGGTGATGACCGCGGGCAATCCTTCCGGCACGATGCCCACCGCCAGGGCGACGACGGCGATCAGGGCATCGACCCAGTCGTAGCTGCGCGCCAGGACAGCGAACGCAAACAGCGCCAGGCCCCCCGCGAGCACGAACCAGGTGAAGCGGCGGGCGAACTGGTCGATCTGCGTCAGGAGGGGCGTCGCCATCACCTCGACCGACTGGATCAGCGAGCTGATCCGTCCGATCTGCGTATGCGCGCCTGTCGCGACAGCGATACCGTTCGCTTGTCCCGCAGCGACCAGGGTGCCGGAGAAGGCCATGTTCTGCCGGTCCGCAAGAACCGTTTCCGCAGGCAGCACCGCCTCGTGCTTCTCGGCCGCGACCGACTCCCCGGTCAGCAGAGCCTCATCGATCAGGAGGCGGCGGGCGTGGAGCAACCGGAGATCGGCCGGGACGCGATCACCGGCTTCGATGAGAACGAGGTCGCCCGGGACAATTTCTGCGACCGGGATCGTCAGCCGGGCGCCATCCCGGATGACGCTCGCCTTTGGCGCGATCATCTGCTGGATCGCCTCAAGCGCCTGTTCGGCCTTCCCTTCCTGAATATAACCGATGATCGCATTCACGATGACGACGGCCACGATGACCGACGCATCGATCATATGGTCGAGCAATGCGGCCGCGAGCGCGCCGGCGAGCAGGACGTAGATCAGGGTATTGTTGAACTGGGCCAGAAAGCGCAGCAGCGGACTGCGCCGGGATGCCTTGGGTAGCGCATTGGGACCGAAACGGGCAACTTGCCGGTCGACCTCCCCATGGGAGAGGCCGGTGAGGTCTACATCAAGAACCCTGGCGATCTCGCTGCTCGATAATGCATGCCAGCGCATTTCTTCCAAATCGACAGGCGCCGACATCAAGCCTCCTTCAGACAGTTTGGGCCATGGGTATCTGGCACAGGGATGCGCGGCTCGGTCACCACTTTGTTGCGTTCCTGAGCTGCGCTCCGATGCCCTCCAGTTTGATAAATGCGGGGTCAACTAGCCGGACGGGCCGGGTGGACCGCAATCCGGTTATATCCGTAGAGACGCCGCTGCCGTCGACCGATAATAAACAATGCTGCCCATGCGCGCGCTGGAGCGGCGCGCCGAGGCAATCGAGGTTCACGGAACACAGCAGTTCTTCACATCTTTAACGGTCTCGCAGGAATCCGGGGCAGCCCCGCATTTGCGAGGATGACGCGCTATGCCGGACCCGCTAGGAACGATCACGATCGCATCTCGACACAGGAAGACGAAATCCATGAATAACACTGATCTTGCCGAAAAGATCGCCGCCGAACAGGGGATCACCAAGGCTGACGCGCGCAAGATTGTCGATGCGATATTCGCAGGGATTGGCGAGGCGGCGGCCAAGGGCGAGGAAATCGCGCTCAACGGGTTTGGCAAGTTCAAGGTCAAGGAAAGCCCGGCGCGGGAGGGCCGGAACCCGGCCACTGGCGAACCTATGACCATCAAGGCATCGCGAAAGATCAGCTTTTCGGCGGCCAAAGCCCTGAAAGACAAACTCAACCCGTAAGCGCCTTCGGCTATCGCTCTGCTTAGCCAAAGGCCAGTGAACCCTGGTGTTGTCGTGGAGGGGCTGCCTCGAAACGGCCTGCTTGGAGAAGCTTTCGAGCGATCGGTGAAAGCGTGTAGACCGCCTGGCGTTGACCGCCTCGATTGTGGTGATCGACGCGGTAGCCTTGATAGTGCCTGCTTAGGATACCTGCGCGAACAAGATCGGACACCGCGCGGCTCACATTCGTCTTGCCGGATGCGCGAACCCGCCTCCGGACCTCAGCATCGATTTCGCACTCAGCGTCGACGGGATTCTGGGGCAAGGTTCCCGCCTCCTCCATCTCCTGGCGAACACGGTTCGCCAGAGCCATCCTGCGCGGGTAGCTGCTGCCCATCGGCATGAGCGCGTCACACAACCACTCCCGGATAGGGATGGCGCGCCCTCCTTCGAAGACGAGCGGGCCGGCGTTGCCATTGGGTCCAGCGATCTTCGCAATCAGATCGAGGATCATGTAAGCGTAGCGAGGCCGCGAGGAGGTTTGCGAAAGCAGTTCGACAAGACCGGGCATATCGAGCGGCCTGGCATTACGATCGGATGTAAGACGGGTCTGGAGCATGTGAGAATCATGCACAGGCAGAACGAAAAGTGAATCCCTCCATTGGCTCCAGGTACCATTTGTCGGCTATGACACTTTGCCGATGGGTAAAGTGTCACAGATGCCCGTTTGCAGTCAGGATGAACTTGATTCATTCTCGGTGCTGGCGCGCCAGGACAACCCAGAGCGACGATCATCCTTGTCCAGAGGCCATAACAAAGCCTCCTCCCGGAGCCGCAGGAGCGGAACGCAGCCCCTAGTGTGCAAAAAGCAACGGGAGCGATGCGCCACTAATCAGATCACGGGTGACGCCGCCAAGGATCATTTCGCGCAAGCGCGAATGCCCGTAGGCACCGAGGGCGAGCATGGCCGCGCCGCTCCGCCGGGCGGCCGTCACGAGCGCGTCGCCATCCGCCTCATCGCCACCGCGAACCGGTACCACCCTCGATACAAAGCCGTGCCGGGCAAGGTGGCGGGCTATGTCGGCACCCGGCTCCGATCCATGCCCCTTCAAGGTTGGTTTTGCGTCGAGAACAAGGATATCAATGCTTGCTCCTGGAGACGCAAAGGTTGTCGCATCGCGAAGGGCATGCGTTGCTTCCCGAGTAGCATTCCAGCCGATCGCGAGATGTTCGATCGCTCTTGCCTTGTAGCCGCCTGGCAGGATCAGGACAGGGCGGCCCGATGAAAACAGAATACTCTCGGCGGTTTCGCGGCGGATCGGCGGGTGGTCATAGCTGTCGGCCGGCCCGATAAGAACAACGTCAGCATAGCGGGCATAGACCGCCGTCTTGACGAAGATCACCGATGGTTGGTCTGAAATCGTGCGTATCTCGACATTGGTGGAACGCGCGAGCGCGCCGATGCGCTCCTGCTTGGCCTCCACTGCTTCGGTGTAATCCTGCAGGAAGGCATAAGGCCGCACGATCGTGAAAGCGTAGTCAGCCGATGGAAGCGCCGAGAGAATGACCACGGACAGGCTGGCCTTGTGGAACTCCGCAAAGCCAAGAGCGTCTCGTAGGAACTGTTCGTCCTTGTCGCCGGTATCCACAACCGCGAGGACATCCTTGATGGCCATGCTTTCCTCCAAAGTGCGGGACGTTTCTACCCAGCGCCGCCGTTCGGTTCATTTGGGTGTTCTACGTAATCCTTTCGCATCGATGGCCGCGAACTGGCCTGCCAGCGCGTCGCCGAGTATCGAAGCGAGCGTGATCGCATTGCTCGAATGCGGGATGCTGTCGGTCGTCACCAAGCGGCAGCCGAGGCCCCGGAGCATTGCTTCGGCATCGGATGCGAAGAGGCCATGGACCGCGAGGCAAATCGGCGCGGGGAACCCCTGCTCATGGATCTCCCGCGCAGCGTTCGCAAGGGTATGGCCCGATGAGATGACATCATCGACGAGGATCGGCGTTCGTCCTTTCCAGGCCGAAAGGTTCGACGCCGCAATGAGGACATCGCGGTCGCCCCGGCGCGTCTTCGTAAACACCACATGCGGCGCGCCGATATGCCCGGCGATGGCGCCCGCCCATTGTTCGCTCTCGCTGTCGGGACCGATGATGAGCGGCGCCTCGACATGATCGCGAATCCATTCCGCCAGAAGCGGGGACGCGGCGAGCGCTTCGGTTTCGATCGAATAGACCTCCTGCAGATTGCCGTACCGGTGCAGATGCGGATCAACCGTGACGAGCCCGTCAAATTCGGCGGAGAGCAGTTGGGCAAACTGGCGCGAGGTAAGCGCTTCGCCATCATTGAACCGGCGATCCTGCCGCAGATAGGCAAGATAGGGCGCCACGAGGTGGACGGATCGCGCACCGTTCTCGCGCAGCAATCGCGCCGTGAAGAGCAACTGCAAAAACCGGTCATCGGGGTGTGCGAGCGTACACACCACCGCAACAGCGCGCCCCGCAACGGTTGAATGGAGACGAATATAGCTCTCACCATCCGGGAAACGGCGTAATTCAAGCTTCCCGACCGCGCTTCCGATACGCTCGGCGATCGCGTTGGTCATACGCTCGTTCCCGAGCATCGGAAACAGCATCATGGTCATGGGACGATCACGATCATATCCGGATTGGAAGCGGCGTAGGTCAGGGCGTAAGCCATTTCCCCCTGCGACTGCGCATGAAGGGTCAGCAGGGGTTGACCAGCGATGATATCGTCGCCGAGGCTGACATGCAGGCGCATCCCTGCCGCCGGCACGTCTGGAGCGCCGGCGAGCTTTGCCAGGCGGGCAATCCGGCGATTATCGATATGCGTAACCCGGCCACTGTGGGTTGCCGCGATCGGGTGTGTCAGCCTGGCCGTGGGCGGCGTTCGCATTCCGCCCTGAGCATCGCATATACGCTGGAATTTCTGCCAGGCGCTTCCATCAGCCAGGGTGCGTTCGGCGAGCGCCCTTCCCGTCCCTGCCGCAGCCGCCTCGCCGATTTCCAGGAGGACGCCCGCAAGGATGCAGGCGCGATCGCGCAGATCCATGGGTGCGTCCGGGTCTCCCGTCAGCACGGCGATGACTTCGCGCGCCTCGAGCGCGGGGCCGATCGCCCGGCCGACCGGCTGTGTGCCGTCGGTCTGGACGCAGTAGGTGACGATGCCGAAGCGCGCCGCAACGGCACTGAGCGTTGCCGCCAGCCGGTCCGCCGCGGCGGCGCTGCGAACTTTCGCGGTGGGCCCGACCGGAATGTCGAGAACGACATGGGTGGCTCCCGCCGCAATCTTCTTCGACAGAACCGATGCGATCAATTGTCCTTCGGTATCGATATCGAGCGCGCGCTCGACGCTGATGAAGATATCATCGGCAGGGCTCAGGCGGACCGCACCGCCCCAGGCGAGGCACCCGCCTTCGGAGGCTACCACGCGTTGCATGGCCTCGAGGTCAAGGTCGACCTGGGTGAGCGTCTCCATGGTATCGGCGGTACCGGCCGGGGAGGTAATCGCGCGCGACGATGTCTTGGGCATGGTGAGGCCGCAGACAGCCGCGATGGCGACAATGATCGGCGTCGTCCGGTTACCGGGCAGACCCCCAACGCTATGCTTGTCGACGACGATCTCGCTCGGCCAGCTGAGGCGGTCGCCGGCGTCGACCATGGCTTTAGTGAGGAAATAGGTTTCATCATCGTCGAGCGGGAGAGCAGCCGTCGCCGTCAGGAACGCGGCCAGATGCACATCGGTATAGCGCCCGGCAACGACGTCTTCGACAATATGGCTCAAGGCAGCGGCGTCCAGCCGATGCCCATAGATGCGCTGGCGAACGCAGGCAATCGATTCAAGTGGCGGTGCATGCCCGACTTGCAGGATGGCCCCCTCCTCGGCGCCGAGCGCCTTCCATGCCGCTTCGGAGAGACCGATTTCGTCGCCAGCGAGAAATTCGCCATCGACCTGATAAAGCGTTGCCGCAATCGGCTGGCTGCCGTTGCGGATATAGACTTGGGTATGCGCTGCCAGTCCTTCGGCATGGCAGACCGGGCTGTCGGTCCGCATCACAGCGACCAGCTCATGGTGCGTGTGTAAGTGAAGACGGCGCGCCCGGGCGAAGGACGGCTCGATCTGCCCTGATACGCCCAGGTCCTGTAGCGCGGACTGTGCGCCGATGAGGTCGCCGCGCTGATCCTCGATCACGCGGCGATGACCACCTTCAGGGCCTGGGAAGCGGCCGCATTCGAGAATGTCTCATAGGCGGCGAGGATGTCATCAAGCGCAAAGTGATGGGTAATGAGTTGTTCAGGCTGCAATCGCTTCGCTTCGACCGTCTTGAGAAGCATCGGCGTGCTGACGGTATCGACCAGACGCGTCGTGATCGTGATATTGTGCGACCAGAGCTTCTCAAGATGCAGATCGACTTTCGTGCCGTGCACCCCAACATTGGCGATCACCCCGCCCGGCGCGACGAGCTCCTCGCACAGACTGAAGGTCGCAGGCACGCCAACCGCCTCGATCGCCGCATCGACGCCCTTATCATCCGTCAGGTCGCGAACCAGGCGCACGACGGCATCGCGCGAGCTGTTGAACGTATGCGTGGCGCCGAACCGGCGCGCAACAGCAAGACGATTGTCGTCAAGATCGATCATGATGATGAGGGCCGGCGCATAGAACTGCGCGGTGAGCAGGGTCGCAAGACCGATCGGGCCGGCGCCCACGATCGCCACGCTGCTTCCCGGCGCGACCTTGCCGTTGAGGACGCCGCATTCATAGCCGGTGGGCAGGATATCACTGAGCATGACGAGCGCTTCCTCATCCGCTCCGGCGGGTACCGGATGGAGGCTGTTGTCGGCATGAGGGATGCGGACGAATTCAGCCTGCGTCCCATCGATGGTATTGCCCAAGGCCCATCCGCCGTCGGTGCAGTGCGAATACATGCCGCGACGGCAATATTCGCAACGCGCACAGGACGTGATGCAGGAAATGAGGACATGATCACCAGCCTTGAAGCTGCCGACCGCCGTACCGACTTCCTCGACGATCCCGACGCCCTCATGGCCAAGAACTCGGCCCGGTTCACAAGTGGGGACATCGCCCTTGAGGATATGCAGATCGGTGCCGCAAATCGTCGTTTTCGTTATCCGTACAATCGCGTCGGTCGGGGCCTGAATCTCGGGCCTGGGGCGTTCGTCGAGGCTTTTCCGACCAGGACCGTGATAAACCAGAGCTTTCATGACATCCTCCGTTCGCAATCATTTGGTCGCAGCCAGTCATCAATGCACGAAGACGATCGGTAATCGTTGGTGCGCGATCAGTTCACGGGTCACGCCGCCCAGGATGAATTCCAAGGCTCGCGAACGCCCATAACCCCCGATGACGAGCACGTCGGCGCGGCTCTCAAAGGCAAAAAGTTGCAGAGCAGCCGAGGTTCCATGCTCCGCTGAAGCAATCGCGTGAACGAGGGCATTATGGCCATGGCGGGTGATATGGCGGGCAATCCGCGTTCCCGGCGCGGGCTGACCGGATTTATCGCCGTCGAGCGAGTCTACCACGACGACGTCGACCGTCGCGCCGGGTTCGACCAGGTCGAGAACCGTCCGCGCAGCCCGAAAGGCTTCAAGCGACGCATTCCATCCAAGTGCGGCATGAGTGATGGGCGCCGGTCTCCAGGCCGCCGGCATCACCATTGTGGGCACGCCCGCGAACATGAGCGCCTCGGTGATGTGGCGACGCAGGCCATCGCTCTGCCAGCCCCCTGTTCCGGGGACGAGGACGATATCTGCATACTGCCCTTCCGCCTTGGCAAGCCCGGGGAGAAGGCCAGGCGCTTCGAACAGCGCATGGACCTCGACGTGAACCGGCGCGCCTGCGACACGCTCGCGAACCGCCGCGACATGCTCTTTGCGCTGGGCCTCCGACGCCTCCATCGCTTCGGCATATGCCATCGGATCGACTGCTGCCGCCCAGGCGAGATTTTCGGTCACGACGACGATCGCGAGCGTTGCGTCATAAAGACCCGCGTAAGCGACCGCCTGATCGACCCCAGTCAGCGATGCAGGTGTGCCATCGACGACGGCGAGTACGTCCTTGATCGATATGTTCTTGCTCATGACCGCATCATGGTTCCGAATGATCGGCCTCGCACTCCGTAACATTACCATGAGCCGCCGAGACGCCGAACAGGTCGTGAATCATGCGAACATCATTCCTGACGTTGATAATTTCCCGGCTCTCCGGGAAGGAGAACGGCCGCGCCGACCAGAGCCCCTGCGCGAAGGCGCTCAAGCGCAATGTTGGCGTCAGCAAGGCGGAAGGTTGTCGTGACCGTCCTGACCCGAGCCTCTTGTGCGACTTCGAAAAAGCTCGTCCCATCGTCGCGGGTGAGATTTGCAACCGAGGCGATCGTGCGTTCGCCCCAGAGATCGGCATAGGGGAATGCGGGGATGTCGCTCATGTGAATGCCGGCACAGATGACCCGCCCTCCCTTGCGGATAGCGCGAAGCGCGACAGGGACCAGCGCACCGACCGGCGCGAAGAGGATCGCGGCATCGAGTTCCACAGGGGCCGGCTCATCCGATGATCCGGCCCACGCGCAGCCAAGCGACCGCGCAAAGTCCTGGCCCTCGCGATCGTCCGCTTTGGTGAAGGCGTAAACCTCCCTGCCCTGCCAGATGGCGATCTGCGCGATGATATGCGCCGCGGCGCCAAAGCCGTAGAGTCCAAGACACCGCCCTTCGCCGGCGGCACGCAGCGAGCGCCAGCCGATCAGGCCAGCACACAGCAGCGGCGCCGCCTCTTCATCCGAATAGAGGTCGGGGATTCGGAAACAGAAATGAGCATCGGCGACAGCATGGGTCGCATAGCCGCCGTCGCGCGTGCATCCCGTAAAGCCGGGCATGTCGCACAGATTTTCACGGCCCGAGCGGCAATAGTCGCAACGCCCGCAGCTATGGCCCAACCATGGAACGCCGACCCGGTCGCCCGGCAGGAACCCGGTCACACCCTCCCCAATCGCGGCGACGATCCCGACAATCTCATGGCCCGGGATAATCGGAAGCTGGGCCGTTACTTCACCATCGACAATGTGAAGGTCAGTCCGGCACACACCGCAGGCGATCACCTTGATGAGCAGTTCCCCTGGTCCCGGATCTGGAATCGCGCGGGCGACAAGACGCAGCGGACCGCCCACCGCGCCGAGTTCCATCGCCCACATCTCCGTCATCGAAAGACGTCCTTTCGGGGATATAATTATCAGCCCATCATTGAAGCTGCTTCGAGACAATGACGAGGGTTGCGTCATCCGGATAGGCCTTCACCGTGAAGCCCGAGTCCCGTTCCACTTCAATCGCCTTCTGGTTCAGCCGGCTTTCGACTGCCTCCAGCGTGCGGCAGCCACGCGTCTTCGCATAGTCTGCGGCGAGGTTGAGAAGCGTCCAGCCTACGCCTTGATGCTTATAGTCCGCACGGACCGCGATCGCCACCTCGGCGCGTTCTCCCGATGGTTCGATTGCGATCATGGCCGATCCGACCAGCGTCCCGTTGTCCGCGAAGGCCAGGAAATCCTCAGTCTGCTTGTGGTCGACATCGATCATGGACGCGATCTGGTCGTCAGAGACCTTGAGCATTGCTGTGAGGAAACGGAAGCGGAGATCTTCCGGGGTAACCCTGTCGAAAAAATCTCGGAGCAAAGGCCCATCGTCGCGCGTAACCGGCCTTAAGGACAGGCTGAGACCCGATCGGGTCACCACCTCGGTGAAGGACGCTATATCGGACATATGATCACCTCATCTGCGATATTGGCCATGTCGAGAGGACGGTAAGTTGCCGGCACCACGGCGCGCGCCTTTTCACACGATCCCAAGGCGCCGTCAGCCGGAATGATGACTCCTCCGTCGACGATGCGGCAGGGAGGATAGCTGACCGTTGACCTCAGCGAGCCTAGGAAGTGTACGTAACCGAAATGGAAGTTCGCTGTTTGTGGTAAAGGGACAACGGTGATGCCCATCGACCGGGGCCCATCTTGCACCACTGCTCGGCTGCGCCCATCACGGGCACAGCCTGATCTGTCATTCATTCGTCCAGAAGGACACGGAGAATGTCGGCTCGGCTGATGAGGCCGACCAGCTTGCCGTTCGAAATCACCGGCAGTCGCTTGACCCCGTGTCGTTCCATCAAGCCGATCGCATCGGTGAGCGAAGCATCGCCGTCGACCGTCACGAGTTCGGTCGACATGAGATCTCCAACTCGCGTCGAATCCAGTGCATCCCTTCGGACCTCCGGCCCGGCATCGAACAACGAGTCCAGCCGAAACGAGTCCGTCGACTTCCGGAAGAAATCGCCTTCGGAAAGGATGCCATGAAGTTCGCCATCACCATCCACCACCGGCAAGCCGCTGATGTTGTGGTTGCCCATGCATCGGATTGCTTCCGCCAGGGAGCTTACCGGGGTGACGGTGGCCGCCCCGAGCGTCATGATGTCGCTGACTTTCATGCCTTGGTCCTTCCGCATTCCCTGTGGCTCAGGCGTTGGCTTCAGCGTTGTTTGCGACCGGCACGCCAGCAGCATTGGCGAAGGCCTGGAGCGGCGACAGGAAGAAGGCGCGCAAAGGCGCAAAGGCAACAGACAGCTGCGCCGTCTCGCTTTCCGGCGAGAAGAGGTCCCCGGCGGTTTCCTGCCATTCTTCGAACGCCGCCTTTGTGTCGGCGATGAGGGCCTGACGGTTCTGCTCCACCTCCTGGGCCACTTCGGAAAGCTTGCCCGGCTCGAGGAAGGCGCCCAGCGCATGGGCCCCGATCGCGGCCTGCCGCGCGCCGGTGGTGCGCGCGATATCAAAGAACTTCAGCGCGAGTTGGCGGTTGGCGCCGGCGACCGCCAAGACCTGATCGAGTGGAAATGCCATCGTTGGATCCCTTCCATGATGATATCCGCAAGACGAGCCTGTCACCGGGCCGCAACCATCGGTTGCAATCATGTGAAGGTTCTTTCCCGCGGAAACACAGGTCCTGTACCCTGATTGGCGCCATGAAGAGAATGGGGATGTATACGTATCGGTCGGCCGCTGCCGATCGGATAGGGGCGGCAGACGCTAAAGCATGACCCACGCGCGGCAGGTTGATGATGAATAACATAGAGCATGTTGCCACCGACCCTCTCGACGGTATCAGCCAGACCCTCGATCGCGCGGCGGCTGCTGGCATCGCGCACCTGACGCACGGGCTGTCGCCGGTGACGATGATGCTCGCGGCAACGGACTGGATGCTGCACCTCGCCAGCGCGCCCGGCAAGCAATTGCAATTGGGCGCCAAGGCCTTGAGAAAATGCTGGCGTTTGTCCGATTATATCGGACGAAGCCTCAGCAATCCCGATGCCACCCCCGCGATCGAGCCTCTGCCGCAGGATCGCCGGTTCATCGATCCGGCATGGAAGGAGCCGCCCTTCAACCTGATCGTCCAGGCTTTCTTGCTGAACCAGCAATGGTGGCACGCCGCGACCACCGGGATCGGCGGGGTAAGCAGGCACCATGAGGAGATCGTCGAGTTCGCGGCCCGCCAAATCCTCGATGTCTTTGCGCCGGCCAATTTCCTTGCGACCAATCCGGTCCTGCAACGCAAGATCGTCGAAACCGGCGGGCGGTGCGTCGTCGATGGCTTCCATAACCTCATGGAGGACATGCAGCGCCTGGCGCGCGGCGAGCCGCCCGTGGGCGCGGAGGCCTTTCCCGTCGGCGAGAAGGTGGCGACGGCCAGGGGGAAGGTTGTCTATCGCAACGCGCTCATCGAACTCATCCAGTATGAGCCCACGACGGAGACCGTGCGCCCCGAACCGGTCCTGATCGTCCCTGCCTGGATCATGAAATATTATATCCTCGACCTCTCGCCGGAAAATTCACTCGTACGCTGGCTGACGGATCAGGGCTTCACCGTGTTCATGATCTCCTGGCACAACCCCGGCAAACAGGACCGCGGCCTCGATCTTGAGGACTATCGCCAGCTGGGTCCGATGGCCGCGCTGGACGTCATCGACACGATCGTGGGCGGTCAGAAGGTGCATGCCGCCGGTTACTGCCTTGGCGGCACGCTGTTGTCGATCGCCGCGGCGGCGATGGCGCGAGACGGTGACGAGCGGCTCGCCAGCGTCACCCTGCTGGCGGCCCAAACCGAGTTCAGCGAGCCGGGTGAGCTTGGTCTGTTTATCGACGAAGCCCAGCTCAACGTGCTCGACAACATGATGTGGGGCCGCGGCTATCTCGACGGCGCGCAGATGGGCGGTGCATTCCAGATTCTGCGGTCGAACGATCTCGTCTGGTCGCGCGTGCTCGGCACCTATCTCATGGGCGAACGCGAGCCGATGAGCGATCTCATGGCCTGGAACACGGACGCAACGCGCATGCCCTATCGCATGCACAGCGAATATCTGAACCGCCTGTTCCTGAACGACGATCTGGCCGAAGGAAAATACAAGGTCGATGACCGCACGATCACGCTGTCGGCGATCGATACGCCGATGTTCGTGGTCGGCACCGAGCGCGACCATGTCGCCCCGTGGCGTTCGGTCCACAAGATCCACCTGCTGACCAGTGCGGAGATCACCTTCGTGCTCACCAGCGGCGGGCATAATGCGGGGATCGTTTCCGAACCGGGTCACAAGGGCCGCTCCTATCGGGTAATGACGCGCGAGGCGTGCGGACCATCCTATGACCCCGAGGCCTGGCTGGAACGGGCGGAAGGCAAGGCGGGGTCCTGGTGGACCGAGTGGGGCGCATGGCTCACGGCGCGCTCGGGAGCGCTGAGCGCGCCTCCGGCCATGGGCGCGCCCGACAAGGGCTTCACGCCCCTTGGCGACGCGCCCGGCCGATATGTCCTGGAGAAATAAGCGAATGACCGACGAGACGTTTATCGAGAACCGGACGTTCGACGAGATCCGGATCGGCGACACGGCAAGCGTGTCCCGCACCCTGTCGGAGAAGGACATCCAACTATTCGCGCTCGTCTCCGGTGATGTGAACCCTGCGCATCTCGATGCCGACTTTGCGCAGACGGATTTCTTTCAGCGGATCATCGCCCATGGCATGTGGGGCGGGGGGCTCATCTCGGCGGTGCTCGGGACCGAGCTGCCCGGACCGGGAACGATCTATCTCGGGCAATCGCTGCGCTTCACGCGCCCGGTGGACATAGGCGACGTCATCACGGCATCCGTCACGGTGACGGAAAAGAAGCCCGAGGGCTGCATCCTCATCCTCGACTGCCGCTGTGTGAACCAGAACGGCGAGACCGTTATCGCCGGGCAGGCCGAGGTCCGCGCGCCAAGCGAAAAAGTGCGCCGCCCGCGCCTGACGCTCCCCGACGTTCGTGTCGCCACGCATGATGGATACCGGCGTTTGATCGAGCAGACGCAGGATGGAGAACCCATCGCCACCGCAGTCGCGCACCCGTGCAGCGCGGCGGCGCTCGCGGCGGCGGTGGATGCCGCGGAAACACGGCTGATCGTACCGATTCTCGTCGGCCCGGAAAAACGGATCCGCGCCGCTGCCGAGGAAGCGGGGAAGGACATTTCCGGCTACCGCCTTGTGCCTGCCGATCACAGCCACGATGCGGCCGCGAAGGCCGTGGCGCTCGTGCGCAGCGGCGAGGCGAAACTGCTGATGAAAGGCTCGCTGCATACCGACGAGCTTATGGGCGCAGTCATATCGGCCGCAACTGGCCTCAGGACCGAGCGGCGCATCAGCCATGCCTATGTGATGGATGTGCCGGGACATCCGACGCCGCTCATCATCACCGATGCGGCGATCAACATAGCGCCGTCTCTCAAGGAAAAAGCCGACATCATTCGCAACGCGATCGACCTCGCCCATGTCATAGGCATCGCGGCGCCCAAGGTCGCCATTCTTTCCGCTGTCGAAACGGTGAACCCCGACCTGCCCTCGACGCTCGATGCGGCAGCCCTGTGCAAGATGGCCGACCGGGGCCAGATCAGCGGCGGCATTCTCGACGGCCCCCTCGCCTTCGACAATGCGATCAGCGAGGCGGCGGCGCGGGAAAAGGGCATCGTCTCGCCAGTCGCCGGAAAGGCGGAAATCCTGGTCGTTCCCAACCTGGAGGCTGGCAATATGCTCGCCAAGCAGCTTACCTTTCTGGGCGGCGCCGACGCCGCAGGCGTGGTCCTTGGCGCGCGGGTGCCCATCATCCTCACCAGCCGCGCGGACAGCGAGCGGACACGCCTAGCATCCTGCGCCATTGCGGCGCTGCTTGCGCGCGCCGCCCCGAAAGCCGCGCCCGGGCTCCCGCAGGCTTCCGTATGAAGGCGATCGTCAGCCTCAATTCGGGTTCGTCGAGCATCAAGTTTGCGTTCTTCACCCTGGACGGCGCGGGCCATCCGGAGCGTTCGGCAGGCGGCAAGATCGAGAAGATCGGGATCGCGCCGTCACTGGTCGCGCGCCGGGTCGACGGCACTGTCCTTGTCGAGCGCACATGGGAACAGGGAGCTGACCTGACGCATGCCGAACTCCTCAAGGATCTGTTCGACTGGGCCATAGAGCATCTCGAAGGCCGGGAAGTGATCGCGATCGGGCACCGCGTCGTGCATGGCGGGATGCGTTTCGCCGCGCCGCGCCGCGTCGACGCCGCCCTCCTCACCGAGCTTGACGCGCTCTGCCCGCTCGCGCCGCTCCATCAGCCGCACAATCTGGCCGCGATCCGCGCCATTGCGGCCCTGGCGCCGGATCTTCCCCAGATCGCCTGCTTCGATACCGCCTTTCACCACGACAAGCCCGAGGTCGCCGCGCGGCTCGCGCTCCCCCGCGCGCTGCATGAGCAGGGAATCCGTCGCTATGGATTTCATGGGCTGTCCTACGAATATATCGCCGGGCAGTTGCGAACCATCGACGGGGAGCTTGCCGGCGGGCGGGTGATCGCGGCGCATCTCGGCAATGGCGCGAGCCTGTGCGCAATGCGGGACGGCAAGAGTGTCGACACCACCATGGGCTTCACGGCGCTCGATGGCCTGATGATGGGCACGCGTTGCGGAACGCTCGACCCCGGAGTCGTGCTCCACCTCCAGACGCAAATGGGCCTGAGCCCGGCCGGGATAGACGATCTGCTTTATCGCAAATCCGGCCTGCTTGGCGTGTCAGGCATATCCAGCGACATGCGGATACTGACGGCTGACCCGAGCAGGCAATCCCAGGAAGCCGTCGAACTTTTCATCTGGCGGGCTGTCCGTGAATTCGGCGCGCTCACCGCATCGCTCGGCGGCGTTGACGGCATCGTCTTCACGGCCGGGATCGGCGAGAACCACGCGGAAATCCGCCGGCGTATTTGCGAGCGGTTCGACTGGCTGGGACTGTCGATCGACGACGATGCGAATGCCGCCAATGCCCTTTGCATCTCGGGCGGGGACAGCCGCGTCAAAGTCCTCGTCATTCCGACCGACGAGGAGCGGATGATTGCCGATCATACGCTTGCCGTTCTGCGGTCGGGATCATGATCCGGGCATTGCCGGTGTTGATCACCGCATCTCGCCACCCTCGCCGTCCGTTCTGCGTGGCCAGTTCTATCGCCCCTCGTCACCACCCTCTGACAACCAGGCGCGTGCGGCATCCTCGCTATCCAATGGGAAATGACGCAACTCGATCCTGAACAGAGGATCGAAAAGCTTCACCAGAGTCGCCAGCCAATCCGGTCCGCCGACGATCGCATAGCGCGACACGCGATGCAGCAGGGAAAGTTTGCGTTCGACAATTTTCGGATCGGCCAGGATTGCCGGTGCAAAGCCGTCATAGCGCTTCATCCGGACCAGTATTTTCAGCGGCGAATCCGGCTGGGAGACCTCGAAAATATGAGTGTACAGGCCATCGAGTTCATCCGCCGTAATCCGGCCGTCCACCTCGAACGCACAGATGTCGTCGTCGCCAGGAATGCGGCGGACGGCCTGAGCGTATGGCGTATCGACTTCGCCCTTCACCCAGGCGAGCGCGCGGTCACGCTGGGTAACCGGATAGACCTCGTAAGACACGTAAGGCAGCAGCGCGCTTTCGATGCGTGACGCAATGCGGACCCAGGACTGATCCGTGACGATGGCGATCCGGCCGAATTGCCTGAGCCGCGCCAGATAATGAAGGACATGGCGAAGATCGAAAAGCAGCGCATCGGGCGCGATGGATTGAAGATCCAGCACCTCAACGAAGATATGGACCTTGCCGTCGCGCGCGAACGCTTCGTCCAGCAGCCGGAAGGCGAGTTCCATTTCGTCCTTTTCGATCCGTCCGCCTACCGACAGAGCAATGATGTCGTTCTCGCCATTCAGTTGCGTGAGCATGGTTATTTCGTCCAATGTCTGCGCCGAAACCGGATGGAGCGGTATCGGTTGGTTCCCCGTGCAAATCGACGTGAACGCCCGCGGGCGACGATCAATCCCGCCGGATATTACTGGATCGGAGGGCGATAATCGGCGTTCTTGAGAGTCAGCATGTAAGCCGCAAGCGCATCGATCTGTTCCGGCGCGATTTCGAAGTTCATGATCTCAGGAAAATTATGCGAATTCCGGAGCCATGGGTTCAGGGTACGGGCGGTCAGTCCGGGGGTATTGACGATCGCCTCGAACGATGGCGCCTCCGGTTTGGGCGAGATACCGGTATTGATGTCATGACAGGTCGAGCAATGTTTTTGGGCAAACGCCAGCCCCCGCTGCTGAGCCGTCCTTTCGGCTCGATTGCTTTCCTTTGCAGGCCTGGCCTGTCCGGTCGCGATTGCTCCGCTGACAACCGCGACGGCGATCAGGACAGCCGATATTCCCTTCAGACGCATCGCGAGTTCCAGTAGTGGCTGTCATAGGCGGCGTCCGCGACCGCACGTTCATGATCGATACAGCAGGTCACATCGCTTGTCCCGGGTTCGGAGCCATGCCTTGCGCCATGGCGCCGAGCGCTTCGGCCATCTTGCCGGCAATCACGGGTTCTACCGGCGATGCCGTGATCGCGCGGCGCATGGCATCGGCCCACTGGTCTGCCGTTTCCCGGGTGATGGGCAGACGTGCATGCGCGGACATCATGCAAACGCCTGGATGTTCGACGAACCAATCGGATGGGCCGCCCAGCCAGGCGTTGAGGAAGCCGGCAAGAGACACGCGCATGGGTGCGAGATCCTCAGCGTGAAGATCGCGCAATTGTGCGTAGGCTGGGTCAGCTTCCATCAGATCATAGAAGTGATCGGTAATTTGGCGAACGATCTTTGCTCCACCGATAAGATCGAAAGGCGTCTGCGATTGCTCGGCTACGGTCATCTGGTCTTCCTTTGCCTGATAAGGCTATGCGGATATCAATGGCTTCAGGCGTGCTACTGTTCTGACGGTGATTGCGCCTTGATTGCGTGCACGGCTGCCCTGGCACGCGGGGATGTCGCAGATTCTGCCAAATCACGGTGGCCAGCGACCGCGCCCACCGCAAAGCTCCTCCAAGGCCGATCGCAACCGCGCCAGCGTATAGGGCTTTTGAATCACGTCGCGGACCCCACGCCGCATGATCTCCACCACCAGGCGAACGGGTGGTGCGGCAATCTGCAGAATGATCGGATTTTCCCTGATGAAATCGGCATATCGATCAAGTTTAGCGATTAGTTGAGGCGAGGAGAGACCATCAAGAAGAACGACGTAGGGAGATGTAAACGGCGGCCGGCCCAGAAATGTCTCGAGATTTTCAACATTGCCAAGCCAGGTGACCGGACCGCTCGTCAACTGCTTGGCGATGGCAAACTCCTCATCTGGACCAACACCTATCAAATGCATGGGGAACCGGTCAGGCACAGCGTTTTCCATACAGGCGCAGCCGTCATTCATGGGGTGCCCTACACCCGCGGCCGCGCGGGATGAGGCTCACCATATGAGGGAAATCTCCAAGCATCAGACTATCATCTCCAGCCGTCTGTTGGCGCAAAGGCAAGCGCGATCAGGAATGGGCGATTGCCTCACCCGCACCTGTCAATCGAGCAACGGTCTCGCCGAGCACATGTTCGCGAAAGGGCTTCTCGAGGACCTGGTTGAACCCATGCGCCAGGGCCCGCTCGGTGAGATCAGGAGATGGGAAAGCTGTGATGAGCACCGCTGGGCCGGACCAACCACTCTCTCTGAGACGGCAGAGCACGTCGATCCCGTCGGTTTCGTCCAGCCTGTAATCCGCGATAAAGCAGCAGGCATCGCGGGCGGTCGGATCGGCAAGGAGCGCAGCACCGGCCGCATAGGCCCGGACATCGAAGCCTCGGGCTCGAAACAGAAGCTGTAACGATCGGCGAACCCCGGCATCATCCTCCACCAGGAGAAGCCGTGGACGCTCCTGCATCTGGGATGCAATTCTCTCACTTGTCATGACACACCATCAAATCCAGCGACCATGCTGATTGATTGGGAATGTCAGGAAATCGGCGACGGGTCGCTACGTAAGTGTCCGAAGCCTTAGCCGGTTACGCCCGCGGAAAATGCGATGCGAAGAGCCTCCGACAGGCTGCGGACGCCGAGCTTTGTCATCAGATTGGCACGATGAACTTCTACCGTACGCGGCGAAATGCCGAGGTCATAGGCGATGGATTTGTTAGGCAAGCCCTGGGCAAGTCCCTTGAGGACGTCCTGCTCACGTGCGGAGAGACCCGCGATGAGGATGGTCGCATCGGCCGCCCGGCTCGCCCTGCCTTCGGCATCGGCAAGGCGCTCAAAGGCGGTTTCGATGGCCGTGATCAATACCGCCTTCTCGAACGGCTTCTCCAGGAAATCGACCGCCCCGGCCTTCATCGCCTGAACGGCGATTGTAACGTCCCCATGGCCGGTCAGGACAACAACAGGCATGGATATACCACGCGCGTTCAGTTCCTGCTGGACTGCCAGGCCATCCATCTCGGGCATGCGGACATCAAGCAGGATACAACCCTGCTCGGCCTGCTTGAGATTTTTAAGAAATTCCACGCCGGAAACCCACGGCGTCACCGAAAAACCCGATTTCTTCAGCATGAAACCAGTCGAACGGCGGATCGAATCCTCGTCATCGACTATGTGAACAACACGTTTTTCATCCATCCAGCTTCTCCGCCTCCGTCCTTATCAAGGTAAAATGGAACTGGGTACCGCCCCCTTCCGCTGGCTCCATCCAGATGCGGCCGCCATTGGCTTCGACGATGGTTCGGCAAATGGAGAGGCCAAGACCCATGCCTTCCGTTTTGGTGCTCACGAATGCCTTGAAGAGCTGGGCTGCCACCTCGGGCGCCACACCAGGCCCCGTGTCAGCCACCGTCACGCGAACAAATCCTGGCTGATCGGGCGCCGTCCGGATCGTGAGAAGGCGGCGGGTGGCCGTACTCATCGCGTCCACCGCGTTGCGGATAAGGTTGACCAGAACCTGCTGGATCTGGATCTTGTCGACCAACACGCTCGCTGCCTCGTGATCGATATCGATCCGGGTTCCGATCGACTTGTCACCCGCGCCCAGCAACCCGAAAGCGGCAGATTCGTTGATCAGATCAGGCAGGCTCTCGACCGTCTTTTCAACTTCGCCGCGCGCCACGAAATCACGTAGCCGCCTGACGATTTGGCCCGCGCGCATGGCCTCCCCTGCGGCCTCCTGCAACGCCTCGACAATTTCCGGCAGCTCGTCGGGATCCGGCTCGGCCAGCAAATCGCGAACGGCTTCGACATAGTTTGCAACCGCTGTGATCGGCTGGTTGAGTTCGTGGGCCAGGGTGGATGCCATGGTTCCCATCGCGCTGACGCGGGCGACGTGTATAAGCTCGGATTGAAGTTCCTCGAGCCGCTCCTGCGTTCGATGGCGGTCCGTAAGGTCGCGGATGAAGCCCGTGAAGACACGCTGGCCGTCGCCGGTTGCCTCGCCCACTGACAATTCCATCGGAAATGTGGTCCCGTCCTTGCGCATTGCGAAGACCACCCGGCCGATACCGATGATCCGGCGCTCGCCCGTCGTGAGATAGCGTTCGAGATAGCCGTCATGACGTTCGCGATAGGGCGAGGGCATGAGCATGCTCACATTGGCGCCCAGGACTTCGGCCTGCGCGTACCCGAACAGGCGCTCGGCCGCAGCACTGAAGGACAGCATTGTCCCCCGCTCGTCGATAACGATCATCGCATCGGGAACGGTCGACAGGATTGAGCGAAGATGCGCCTCGCTGTTGCGGAGCGAGCTTTCGGCGGCGCGCTGGTCGGTAATGTCGCGGACGACGATCGCAAAGCTGCGAACCGTCCCGTCCGGATTCTTCAACGCCGTGATCGCAACATGGGCGAGAAATTCGCTGCCATCCTTGCGGACGCGCCAGTCGTCCATCTCTATCTTGCCGCGTGCAACCGCTTCGGCCCGGATCAACGCCGGTTTGCCGGCGGCAACGGCGTCATCAGGATAGAAGAGATCGGCCGGTCTCCCGATCATTTCCGCGGCGGTCCAGCCCTTCAGTCGCTGGGCGCCTTCGTTCCAGATCGTGACGTTTCCGTCGGGATCGAGCATGTAGATGGCGTAATCCTGCGCGCCGTCGATCAGGAGGTTAAGCTCTTCGGCGAGGATGACCGCGCTTTCGGCCAGTTCGCGCGTGACCGTGACGGTGCGATGGTGATTGCGCCACAGGAGGAACATCGCGAAGAGAAAGATCGCGACGGCTATCTGCTGGCTCGTTGCGGTGGGCCAGCCGTCGACGATGACAAGCGTTGCAAGGGTTACGAGCGAGAGGCTCGAGATCACGAACAGGTCGGGCCTGAGCGCGACCAGCACCATGCCCGCCACACCCAGGGCCACGAAGTAATGGACGCGTTCATCGACGTGCACAGCGAGCTGTTCGCGGGTCACGAAGGTGATAATCGCGACCGCGAGACCCGCGAGAACCGCCGTGATGATCTGGGAACGGATCGAAGGACTGGCGAGCAGCCTGGCAGCGGCCAATGCCGGCGCAAAGGCGCCCTTCCGTTCCGATGGCCGGTTGGTATCCGGAATTGCTTTGCTCCCTCGCCGTGGTGAAGGGAGCCGCACCGCGCGGACACACTCCCCTTTTGTTCCGTTTTCTATCGATTGAACCCGGATTGAGCCATCGAAAGTTGCGAGGTCAGGCCTCTGGGAATTGCGACGGATTACCTTCATCTCTGCCGCAGCGCGCGACGCTCGCCCTCTGCCGGTCATTGGAACAAATACGGATTCCCATGACGGCGCCTGGAAGATAGACCCCATTTCGTGTTTCGTCGACGAACCGACACGATTGATAGGCAGGGGGAATAAATGGCGCCGCGTTGGTTCATTCGGCACGTTTGGAAAGGGGTGGGTGCAAGTGTGCAGGCTGTTCCGTGTGCCCACACCGTCCACCATTCGATCAATCTGGATCCCGACAAGGCAACTCCATGAACATGCCTGACGCTGAATTGCTGCGTACCCTGACGGCCTCTCTGGCAGTTGGCATCCTGATCGGCATCGAACGCGGTTGGCGCCAGCGGAATGCGATCGATGGAAGCCGGGTGAGCGGGCTCAGAACATTTGGTCTGATTGGCCTCGCCGGCGGACTCGCCGGGCACGTCCCGGATCTTCTGGCCGCCGTCATTACGCTCGCCACGCTGTCGAGCCTGGTCCTCGGTTACCGCGGCGCTCTCGCACGCGAAGGGAGTCTTTCGGTCACCAATACGCTGGTTGGGATCATCACCTTCGCTTTGGGTTACATCGCCGCCAGGGGCCAGGTCAGCGAGGCGCTGGCGGTCGCCGCCGTGACCACGCTGATCCTCACGCTGCGCGGACAGGCCCACGCCATGCTGAAAGGCATGACGGCACAGGAAGTCGATTCGATCGCGCGCTTTGCGCTCGTGGCCCTCGTCATCCTGCCGTTGCTCCCGGATCGCAATCTCGGCCCCTACGATGCCTGGAATCCCCGCCAGATCTGGATGGTGGTGGTCGTGGTCCTCGGACTTTCCTTCGCTGGCTATGTCGCGACCCGCCGACTGGGATCCGAGAAAGGCATCATGATAACCGCGCTATGCGGATCGCTTGTGTCCTCAACGGCCGTGACCGCAACCTATGCGCGGCGATTGCGCGCAAAAGACGGACCGGAAGCTCCTCTTATTGCCGGTATAGCGCTTGCCTCGCTGGTGATGTTTGTGCGCGTCCAGCTGTTGTCGATTGCCCTCATCCCCTACGCAGCCCGGTCGCTGGCTCTGGCCATGGTTCCAGCGTTCATCGTCGGCGGATTGACGACATTGATCGCGCTTCGCAAATATAACGCAAAGACGAGCAGCGCTGAGGTGAAGCTCGGCAACCCGCTCGATTTTGGACCGGCGCTGTTGCTCGCCGGAGTGGTGGCGGTGATGGCCGTGCCGGCACGCTGGGCGCTCGAACAGTTCGGCAACCAGGGCATTGTCGTCGTGCTGGGCCTGACCGGCATGTGGGATGTCGACGCGGCGGTCCTCACTCTCGCGGGAATGCCCAGGGATGTTCTCGACGAAAACACGGCAGGCCTGGTGCTGGCGGTCCCCGTGCTCGCGAACACGGCCTTCAAGGGCCTTCTGGCGCTCGGGATCGCCGGCCCCCGCCAGCAGGGCTGGAAGGCGTCCGGCCCCCTGTTCGCCGCGGTACTGGCCTCCGGCGTGGGGATCGCGGTGCTTCTCGCGCTCAGATAGAATTAGACACTGGCGGGGTATTCCTCCGGTGGCACACCCGGTACGAAATCAGGCTGGCTTGGGATGATTTCAGGGGGATTGGGCATAGGCGTTTCCCGGGGCTCTGGAGGTGCGGGAGTCTCTGGCGGGGCCAATGGCCGAATAATGTCAGGCTTGGGTTCGACGGGCTGAGCATTCATATGGGCCTTGTTCCTTCTTGGCTGTCCACGCTGCAGTCTTCCGCGGCGTTCATGTAGCCGTGCTTGCCTCCCTGCGGGCGCTAGCGATCCCGCCTGACGAGTAAGGCCAACATTGAGGACAAGCGGTATCATGAGCACGGCAACCGTGCCCCGGCCGACTGCGCTACGAAGTCGAAATCTGGCGTGACAGGATCGTGCGAAATGGCGAATTTGACCGAGGCCAGTGTCATGCGCGCCATCCAGAACGGCTGTGCGTTCCGGCGGGCTCATCCCTTTTCCCGTGTCTGCAACGGTGACCCATAACCGACGCCCCACGCGCTTGGCTCGCACAATGATGCGCCCCCCGATTGCAAGAGCAGTGCGCGCATTGTCGACAAGCTCGACGAGTGCAGCATCAAGGACCGACGCATCAAACCTGACCAGAGCCTTCTCCGCTGAGACTTTAATTTCGATCTGCGCCTCATCGCTGCTTCGAGCGTCAAGACGCAATTGCAGCGTCCGGAGATGCTGGTTGAGGTCGAACATGCGAACCATCGGATTGATTTCCCTGGAAGGCAGAACGGTCGTCAAAGTGACTCCGCAGCGCGCCGACTCGGCGATCCCGAATGAAGCGCCGAAGCCGCAGATATTCTCCCGCCCCACAATCTGCGCGCGCCATCGAGCATACGCTCCTTTATCCATATAATTCTGTCACTGCGGGCAGGTTCACGTGAATTGGGAAAGTTACGTAGCGGGTTGCATGAGCAGGGGCGGATATGTGGCACACCATGAGCGGCCTCCGTAGATTCCCGAATAGAGGCGCGTAGGCTGAGGATATTATCTTCGTCACACTCGAGAGCCGATTGATGGAACAACGGTTCGTGTCGTTTCTGCGGCGAACTTGTTTCTGCCGATTGCTGGCCTTCGGGTTCCCGTTCGAAGGAGGTGTGCAATGACTGATCAGGTCCCGGTTTCCGCGTCAAAAGGAACTCCTGTCAGCCGGTCTGGGGATCGTCCAATGGACTGGCTGCGTGGTGAGATCGACCGCTTGTTCGAAGATTTCGGCCGACCCGCATCGAGCATATTCAGCTTTGGCAATCGATCACCGACAGCGCCCGTGCCGGCCGTCGAGATGGTGGATGATGGCAAAGCCTATCGCCTGACCGTCGAACTGCCTGGCCTCAGCGAGGAAGATATCGCAGTTAATATCACCGAAGGCGTACTCGATATCTCGGGCGAAAAGAAGGAAGAAACCGAGCGCAAGGACAAAGGCTATCTGTACAGCGAGCGCCGTTACGGCTCGTTTCACCGCCAGATATCCCTGCCGAGCGATGTTGATCAGAACGAGATCACTGCCGGGTTCAAGGATGGCGTCCTGACCGTGACCCTGGCAAAGGACGAGAACGTGCCTGCACGCAGTCGCAAGATCGAAATCGGCAAGGACTAGCCCGGGATGACGGCATCGGCCCCGCTGATCGGCATGACTGGAAAGCAAGCCGATGTCGTCACCTTCCTGGAGTCGCCGGGTGCGCTAAAGCCTGGAGAAACCGCGCGCCGGATAGATACGCACGCCGCGCACATATTTCTGGCCGGCGATCGCGCCTGGAAGCTCAAGCAAGCCGTCCATTACGACTATCTCGACTTTTCGAGCGTGGACAAGCGCCGCGCCGCGCTTGAGGCGGAACTGTCACTCAACCGCAGGACGGCGCCGTCGCTCTATCTTGCGGTCCGCCCGATCTGTCGGGATGGCACTGGCAAGCTCAACATGGAGGGACAGGGAGAAGCCGTCGACTGGCTCCTCGAAATGCGGCGCTTTGCGGATGGTGCCTTGCTCGAGGACGTCGCCGCTCGCGGCGGGTTGGATGATCGGCTGGTCACGAGCCTCGCTGATCAGATCGAAGCATTTCACGGTGATGCGGAGGTGCACCGCTCGCAATCGGGCGCGAAACGTATCGCGGCGGTGATTTCGGGAAATCGGACGAGCATGGCGCGATTTGGCGAGATATTGCCGGCCGCTGCCGCAAGCGGTTTGATTGAACGGCAAATGGAACAGGCGCTTTGCCATGCCGAATTGCTGGATGCGCGCACCCGCCAGGGCCGCGTCAGGCACGGGCATGGTGACCTGCATCTCGCGAATATTGCGGTGATCGACGATGAGCCTGTCTTGTTCGATTGCCTCGAGTTCGATCCGACGCTTGCAACGACCGATGTGCTCTACGATCTCGGCTTCCTGTTGATGGATCTTTGGGCGCGCGGGCTTCAAACGCAGGCGAATCTGCTGCTGAACCGCTATCTGGACATTTCTCCGCAGGATGAGGCGGGCATAGCGCTCCTCCCCTTGTTTCTTTCCATCCGCGCGACCATCCGGGCCCATGCCTTGGCGGCACAAGCGGCGGGGACACCGGACTCGGACCTAGCGTACAAGGCCCGGCATTATCTGGCGCTCGCCAATAAGCTGCTCGTTCCCGTGCCGCCGCGCCTCGTCGCGATCGGCGGGCTTTCCGGAACCGGAAAGTCGACCATTGCCAGGCTGGTGGCTCCATGTCTGGGTCGGGCTCCCGGTGCCCGAATTCTAAGGTCGGATGTCTTGCGCAAGCGGCTGGCGGGCGTTCCGCCGGAAACCCCGCTTCCCAGTGCCTCTTATACCTCGACAGCAAACGCGGCAGTCTATGGCGAGTTGGAACGATTGGCCAGTCACACCCTGCACGCCGGGCAGGCCGCGATAGCGGACGCGGTCTTTGCAAGGCCGGTGGAGCGCGATGCGATCGGTCGGATCGCACGGCGCCAGGGCCTTCCATTCGAGGGTATCTGGCTCGAAGCCGCGCCCGATCTGTTGAAACAACGAATCACGACGCGCGCGAACGATGCCTCGGATGCCGATGCCGTCGTGGCCGAAGCGCAGGCACATTATGATATCGGCAGTGTTGACTGGCACAAGGTAAGAGCGGACGGCGCACGCGAGGTCGTCGCAGGCAAGGTGCGAACAATCCTCCTCGGAGGAGACCGCTGATCGTCCAATCCGGGCCGAGCGGAACCCGTCTATTCCGTTGTCCGGCCGTCGAAATGTTCGTGCGACGCTTCGGCATCGGCCTTCGTGCGATGGATCGTACCGTCGATATGTTCCGGCGGCCCATAGATGGTGTAAAGCTGCAGCAGCTTGTCGCCGGTGTTGACGATATTGTGCTCGGCCCCGGCAGGAACGATGATGCCGTCATCGCCCTTGATGGCCGTGCGAACGCCATCAATGAGAACCTCGCCGCTGCCCTTCTCGACCCGAAAGAACTGGTCACGATCATCGTGTATTTCGAGCCCAATTTCCTCACCGGGCTTCAAAGCCATGAGCACGAGTTGCAGATTTCGGCCCGTGTAGAGAACACGGCGAAAGTCCTCATTATCCTCGGTCAGATTTTCGATGTCGCCGATAAATCCCTGCATTGTGATGTCCTTCCTGATCTGCCCGCGAGATTCGCTTCAGAGAGTGATCCTGCTGACGGATTATGACAAAGTGTGGTGACGCTTGCCCCGGATCGACATGGCTGTCTGTCCGGGATCATACTTAGGACACGCACACTGCGGCCAGGAGAAGCAGGTAGATGGACGTCGCCGTTTTTAGCACCCGCAGCTATGATCGGGAATTTCTCGATCTGGCCAACGCGGCGGCTGGAAATTCGCACGCCTTGCGTTATTTCGACGCCGGCCTCTCGGAGCAGACGATGGCGCTGGCGGCGGGATCGGATGCGATCTGCGCCTTCGTCAACGACCACCTCGATCGAAACGTGCTCGCCGCGCTTCACGGCCAAGGGACGAAACTGATTGCCTTGCGATGCGCCGGTTTCAATCATGTCGATCTCGAAGCGGCTGAGGCGCTGAAGATCGCCGTCGCGCGCGTACCAGCCTATTCCCCCGCAGCAATTGCCGAACACACCGTCGCGCTCATCCTGTCGCTCAACCGCAAGCTGCACCGGGCCTATGTCCGGGTCCGGGAAGGGAACTTCGCGCTGGACGGCCTGCTTGGGTTCAACCTCGGCAACCGAACAGTCGGGATTGTGGGGACCGGCCGCATTGGAACGCTCGTGGCCCATATCCTTCAAGGATTCGGATGCACGCTATTGGCCTTCGACCCAGTCCCGGATGAGACCCTCGAGCAGCGGGGCGTGACCTACGTGCCGTTCCCCGAGCTGATGGAACGATCCGACATCGTAACCATCCATTGCCCGCTCACGCCGCAAACGCATCATCTGATCAATGCGAACTCGCTCAAGCTGATCCGCGAGGGTGCGATGCTGATCAATACGAGCCGGGGAGCCGTCGTGGATACCCGCGCTGTCATCGCCGGATTGAAGTCGGGAAGGATTGGGGCGTTGGGCCTCGATGTCTATGAAGAAGAAGGTGATCTCTTCTTCCGAAACCTGTCGGAAACCATGCTGCAGGATGATGTTTTCGCGCGCCTCCTGACATTCCCGAATGTCCTCATTACAGGCCATCAGGGCTTTTTCACCCGCGAGGCGCTCACAGCCATCGCGGAGACCACGATCCACAACATCTCGAGCTTCGAAGAGAGCGGTCAGACAGCACATCAGATCGGAACGGAACTCCTGGCCTGAGGATCGATAGTCGTAGGATACAGCGCGACCCCCTCCCCGAGCCTTAAGGGCGAACATGGTGCAGCGACTGACATAGTCTCTCCATGCCGGCAACAGGAGAGCGAGGCCCCCCCTCAACTCCAGCCATCCCGCCTGCCCTCATGACTATCGCGCAAGCCTCGGCGATCGAGAGCGGAGCGGCGAATGCTAAGCTCGACCTCATCGCCCTTGCGCGCGATATGGACATCGCGAGGGTCGATATTGTTGCGCCGGGCATAGTCGTCGGCCGCCTTCTCACTGCCGAACTTACCGGCTTCTTCGAATTCCCATCCCATGGGATTTCTCCTTCATTGCGGCCGGCCCCTCGCCGGCGGCTTCAAGCTACAAATCGAGACCCAGGCTTCGCTCCGGCAGCGGCGGCAGCACGTCGCCGCGATCAGGATTCAGA